>Ga0102589_1001706_pt1 | contig 28305 bp, 42 predicted proteins | sample AraplaMF_Col_mLB_FD_76858 | JGI IMG/M metagenome (GOLD analysis project Ga0102589, IMG submission 76858) | Arabidopsis root microbial communities from the University of North Carolina, USA - plate scrape MF_Col_mLB | ecosystem: Host-associated > Plants > Roots > Endosphere | place: USA...
GTTGACCTCCACATTCGGGCTCGGAGTGGATCTCACGTTGATGGGTTCTCCGATCATGAACGCGTTCTTCGAGAGTGGGATATTCGACACGCCAGGGCAGGATATGCCCGATCCAGATGAGTTTATGCGTCGCCTAGGTGCACTTCCGCTAAGTTACCAGCCCGGAGAGCGGTGGCAGTATCATATCAGTATCGAAGTGCTCGGCGTGCTTGTTGCCAGGGTCACGGGTCAGACATTCGAGTCGTTCCTGCGCGAACGCATCCTCGATCCACTGGGGATGAAGGACACTGGCTTCTACGTGCCTGAGCGCAAGATTGACCGGCTTCCACCTGCCGTCAACCCCGATCCGCAGACAGGTGAGTTCATCGTGTGGGATGAGGGTGCAGGCGGACGTTACAGCAAACCTCCAGCATTCCAAGCAGGCGGCGGTGGGCTGCTCGCAACCGTCGACGATTATCACGCATATTTGCAGATGCTGTTGAACAAAGGGATGCACGGAACCAAACGGATCCTGTCCCGGCCCGCCGTCCAGCTGATGACCACCAACCGTCTTACTCCTGAACAACAAGTATACCGAGACGATTTGGCCAAAAACAACGTCCATTTGTCGTTTGGACAAGGGATACAAGGCGGCTGGGGCTTTGGGATGGCGGTGCGTACCTATCTTGGAGACTACGCATCTATCGGTCAGTTCGGCTGGGATGGTGGAACCGGCACTGCAGCTTACGCTGATCCAGACAAACAGTTTACTGGAATCCTGTTCACCCAGGTTGGGATGTCCACTCCGGACTCATCGCATCTTATTCAAGACTTCTGGACCACGGTCTACCAAGCAATCGAAGACTGAAACCGAGCCCGCGATTCGTCGTTCGTTTAAAAAAAGGCTGGTGAATTTCATCGACCTTATTGGGGCAGAATCAGGGCGTGACGCGGAGTTGGACGGAGTGGAGCTGGCCGGGGCATTACCGCAAGTCCTTGGAGGTCTATTCAAAGATTGCAATCACTGATGCCCAGCAGGGATATAACGAGGTCATCAATAATTTAATTACATCCACATTACGGGTGGTGTCAGCTTCGTTGGTACTCCCCCCAATAGGGGGCTTAGCTTAACAAGCCAAATTAAAAAGGCGGTTCCTAAGGTGAACTGCTCCCCAATTGTTAGACACAGTCTAACAATTGGAGGGTAGTTTTTTATGTCTAAATTTTCTTCAAAAGAAAAAATACGAGCAGTGAGACGGTATTTAAGTGGCAATGAAGGTGGAAAAACAATTGCTAAATCTATAGGGGTTCACCCCAATGTACGGTGACCCCTATTATATAGATTTTATATAAGAAGAAAAAAGTAGTGAAAAGAAAAACAAAACTGTACAGTTAATCAAATCTAGATAAAACTTATACCAAATTCAAAGGAGAATATTTTTTATCATGTGATTGATAATTGTCGTTTAAACACAATTAAAGTATTGAAATTTTCTATACTTAGATGTATTATATTTTTGTATTTTTCTCTATCTGAAACAGAGAAAACATCATCACTTCTGAAAGAACCCGAACTTTAACGGGTTCTTTTTATACTTGAATTCATTTTTGATGCATTGTATTATATTTTCGGGTCTTACTTACATAAATCATTATCGGAAAGAATCTGCATTCGAGCAGATTCTTTTTCTTTATGGGGTGCACCACACATGCCCATCAACTTTAGAATTCAGAATTACCCTAAAACGAAAAAATGAGCTTTTTTTGTTACAAGTTAGCACAAAATTTCGTTCTGGGGGTACTATAAAATTTTAGCTTGATGGCGATGGGGTACAGCAACGATTCCTTCTTTTTGGAGCCACTTACAAAACTAAAACAAGAAGCTACGAATATAAACTTAATAATTTATCTATGGATAAATTATTAGTATCACTTAAATTAACAAAATATTGAAGTTGCCACATTTGGCTCTTCTTAGCTTGATTACTAACAGGGTTATCCCAAATAGGATAAATTCTCATGGCCATCTTTCCTTTTTGACTTTGAGTTTTCAATATTTTTTCTTTTAGAAGAATCTCTTTGGGGAAAATAAATTGTCCTAGTTTATTATCATCAATACAAGTGATAACTAATAAGTCAGGAGCAGAGTCATAAAAGAAGGCTTGATTTTGCATGTTTTCATTTTTCTCCCAAAAAGAAACAAATTGTCCAATTTTATTAGGAGTAATTTTTGATACCCTAAAACGTATGGTTTTATTATTTAACTGGAATGTCCATCCTGAATATTCGGAATTCTGTTTTTCTTCTTTTAGATTAGTGATCACTAAGTTATTAAGTTTATAAACTATATTATCTAAATTTTCGATTATATTATTGGAAATGTTAATGTGAATTCCTCCTTTATTCATATCTTAGTTTATCACAAACATTAGTTCTTATATATCGTATAGAATGCAATCTTTAAAAACGACCAATTTCTTAACACACAATTTTCTTTTTGTGTCGGGCCGTTAGAAGTAGAACCTGTCACTTTAGGAGATAATTTGCACTAATTTTAAGTGTTCTTTTGCGTCCTGAGTATACATAATAAAGTTATCTGTGTAGATTTCGTAATTACTGGAGTAAAGGTTATTAAGTTAAGATGTTCATAACTTAAAAGTTTTGAACAAGATATAGGGATGTCACTTTAGAAGTTACTTTGCACCTATTTTAAGCGCTATTTTGCACTATATGTAAATATAAAAAAGCCCAATTTCTCAGTTTTAATGCTGAGAAATTGGGTTTTTATCGTTACTTCGGAAAAGCGCCCGATTCTGGAAAATTTGAAAAACGTTTATTTTTCTTTTAACATTGAATACTTTCGATAAGCTTTATAGAAATTGATACCCAAAAAAACAAACAGAAGTGTGGAAGACAACTTCAAAAGGACAAATGGAGTTTCAAATAAAAATGCCTTCCAAAATAATGAACCTTTCATACTCCAAAGACCTTCATGATATAATCCTGAATCCTTGTAAAACATATAAGAATAAGCTAAACACAGTATAACCGACCAAAATGAATAATCCATTAATTTTTTATAATGATTACCCTTTGATTGGCGATCCGAGAAGATTTCATTTTGATCATCATCTTCTTTTTGCCAATACCGTATTCCACTAAGCAAGGGCCCCTTTATATAGTTCCAACCGAAATCCTCATATATCCCTTTGTATTCAACCAACCTTTTCTTAGGTAAATAATCTTGATAATCAAGTCGTATAACATATCTCTTGTCAGTTTTTTCGAAAGTGTATATTCCTAATCCACTAATATTTGTGCAACGATAGCCTTTTTGTAATTGCTCGTTCAGCCATTGCTCCTCTTTTTCAATATCAAAAAATATCTTAAATTTCTTCATTGGATTCACTTCCTTCGTACAGGGATAAAATATGCAATAGCCTATTTTGTTCCATTTTCAAAATGGCGCTTCCTTCTGCAGTTATCATATAAACTTTTCTCCGACCTGACTCTCCAACAGGTTCAATCCAACCATGCTTATTCAAGTTTTCAATCGCACCGTATAATGTACCAGCTGCTAAAATAACAGTACTGTTACTTATCTTTTCTATCTTCTGCATTACGGCATAGCCATGGAGTGGCTCACGCAGAGCTAATAAAATATAATGCATGGTTTCAGACAATGGTAATAATTTATGTTTCATATCCTCACCCTCAGTTCAGTTCGACTGTATAGTTCAACTTAATAATAACATAATGCAGTTCAACTGAATAGTCAACGACATTTTCAAAATTGGTCAAAGGAACTTAAAGTAAATAGCTTGATAACAAGGGAAAAAATCAATCTAAAAAGTCACTTTCCTTACGTAAGGGAAAGTGACTTTTTATGTAGTCTTATTCAATTAAATGGCCCGATTGTTGAAGAAAGAGATACTTTGCAAAATAGATCTTTTTATCAAACTTTTTTTACAAATTATCAATCTTTATTTTAAATCAACAAAAAGCGGTCATAATGCGGATGGGCGGTGGGTATAACGCTTATACTGCTTTTACACCGCTTTTCTACTAGTTTTAATACTTGTGATTTTGAGATTTCCCTCATAGAGTTCCTTCTCTTTTATAAGATTGAAATTCAAAAAAATATATAGAATTTCTTTTAATATATATAAAAAAATTTATCTTTTGTATAATTAAACTTTACTTTTTTATAAAAAAGGTTTAATATAGGTGTTAAGAAAGGAAGGTGTTAACTATGAAGGAAAAATATGGGGACTCTATAACGAATAAAGTGTATGAACATAGAGTGTTAAGAAGAATGTCACAAAAAGATTTAGCTGATGCTGTTGGAGTTTCTAAGCAAACGATATTTGTTATGGAAAAGAATAATTATTCTCCTTCACTGGTGTTAGCATATCGAATAGCAAATTATTTTGAGGTTGATATAAACGAAATATTCTCTTATGTAGGAAAGGAAGATAATAATGCTTGATCAATTAAACAATTGGATGTTAGAAAGCACAGATAATTTCAATATCTTTGTAGGTTTTACATGTATTTTGATGTTGGGTTCAGCAATTGTACTTTTTATTATCTACAAAAAAATTGGTAAACCAGATGAAAGAACAAATACTATTTATTTAAAAATTACTTATAGTATGTTTGTTACTCAAATGCTAATGAATTCCCTATTTATTTCTTTAGTTAGTAAAGACATGTATTTCCGTCAATTCTTTATATTAACTCAAGCCTTGGTATTCTTTGTTGGAGCTGTTTATTCTATTAAATTATATAGAAAAGAATGCAAGTAGTTTACTTGCAAAAAGCAATAAAAAAAACAGTAGTGATCTTATGCACTACTGTTTTTTTATTGCCCCCTATTTGAAAGTAAACTTTTGTATATTAGTTTACTTTCATTTCTCCTATATTATTGACTTTACAACAAATCTCCTAATATCTTAAAAATTAACAACAAAAGCATACATTCAAAACACTATGAATAAAGGAGTTATTGAACACGTCACAATATATTTATTCAAATAGTTTACGTATAATTTTTACCCAACCTAAATAAGAAAATCCTATAAGAATTGACCACAAAAATGCTAAACGGATACTTCTTGGAATTGATATCCATAATTTAAATATTCTCCAAGATAAATCATCTTTTTCGCTTTTTCTCATATTCATCACCCTTTATAAATATTACTATAATTAGGATTATTTGTAAGTATGATTGTTCAGTTAACATAATCTCACTTATCAGTAGTTAATCTATCTAGAAATCTATAAAAACCCCTTCAGATTTCTGAAGGGGTTTTTCATTCACATAATTCAAAATATCGAAAGTTCTTTTAGAGCATACTACTTAATGAGGTGATCTATGTTTATTGGTAACTGCTTTATCTTGTATAGTATTATGAGTTCTTTGCATTTAGGTAATGTACAACATGTACAAGAGCCTACTCCACAAATTATAAAGACATATACAAATATCCCTGAAATAAATAATTGGGTTAGTGTTCCGCTTGGAACTGAGGAAGTCACTATATACGTGAAAGCTAAAAATACAGAAACCATGCTGTTTTGGCTTGTACCAACAGGTACAGCTACATGGAAAGAAAGAAAGCTGCTGGGATATGATACTAATGGAACAGATGGATGGTCCTTAAAATGGAATATAAAAGGTAAAGTGCTACATAATCATATACATGTACAAGCTCTTGGTTATACGTCAATAAGTAATGATTTAATTAATATCAGTTCAGAACTTAAATAAAAAGGAAAGCCTCTATAATAAGGTTTTCCTTTTTATTTACATAATCTTCGTTAGAGGAAGTTGATTAATATTAGCTTATTTGTCTTATAAGTTAAATCGAGAACAATTAGATCCCCAAATATTTCAGTTCTTTTTGTATGTTATTTAAGGCAAACCTCTTTCATTTTTTAAAGAAGTTCTTTGGTTCGTTTGAAGATAATCTCCAAAGAATTCGTGTATCCTGAGATTGTTAGAGTAAGGACTTGAACAAATTCCCAACCATCCTCAGCATGTTCGATAATAATACGCTTATAATCTTCTTTGGGTTGCCCTTTCCATCCATCAATTTCGACTTTCACAAATTTGTAATCATACATATTCTTCCACCCCTTTCTCCTAATTGTACCATTTAGAAGAAGCGATGTATTGTACTCCCATCCAAATATTATTTTATATATTGAGAAAGAGGCTATAATCTTTTATTTAAACGTAAAAAGCCCTAGAGGGGACTAGGACTTTTTGACAGAATGAAAATGATCTAAAAAAGGACTTATATAACGTAACATATGAATGTTTCATAAATGTATCGTAAAAGTGAACAAAATCTATATTCTATTTTTAGCTCGATGTAATTTGAGATTATTCCGATGATATTTCCTCTAATAAAATAGTGTGATAGACTGTATGTAACTGTATATTGTGAGGGCGGGAGGTTGCTATCCTTTCTCTGATTCTAGAGAGAAAGGAGGTGACCGAATGGATTCTTTATTTAATTTATTGTATGACGCTGCTAAGGTATTCCTTACAGTATTTGCAACAGCTTATGCGAATGAGCTGGCGAAGAAGATTAGCAGTAAACGAAATAAAAGAACCGCCCCAAATTGAACTGGACCCGAAAAGTTAGACACATATTTAAGCAGCTAATAAGGATTGAATTCTGTATTTTACAGGAGGCAATCCTTTTAATTTTGCCTTAATCCTTTTATTATTGTAATAATAAATATAATTCTCTAGTTCTTCCCTAAAGTGTTCCATACTTTCAAAATCTTTAAGATAAAGTAATTCAGATTTTAATAAGCCAAAGAAATTTTCAATGACTGCATTATCTAAGCAATTTCCCTTACGGGACATACTTTGAGTTATATTATTTTCTCTTAAAATATATTGATATCTATCCATTTGATAGTGCCAACCTTGATCTGAATGAAGGATAGGAGTATCTTCTTTATCCAAGCATTTTAAAGCCTTATCTAACATCCTTTCGACTAGAAGGAATGTAGGGCGTTTCTCAACATTATAGGAAATAATCTCACCATTAAACAAGTCTAGAATAGGAGATAGGTAGAGTTTTTCACCAAACAAATGAACTTCAGTAACATCTGTAACCCACTTTTCATTAGGCTTAGAGGCCTTGAAATCACGCTTCAAGACATTTGGCGCTACCTTCCCAACCTTCCCACGATAAGAGCGGTATTTAGTGATTCTTACCAACGATTTTACCCCTAATTGATTCATTAAGCGAAGGACGGTTTTGTGGTTAATGGTATAGCCCTGATTACGTAATTCAAGTGTGATACGCCTATAGCCATATCGCCCTTGGTGTTCCTGAAAAATCTGCTTAATACTTTCTTTAACCTCGTTATATTTATCTTCACGACTCATTTGTTTCACCCAGTAATAATATGTACTACGAGCCATTTCAGCCGCTTTAATCAAGTCGATAATTTTATATTCATGCCTTAACTCATATATTATGTGTGCTTTGTCTTTTTCAGAGATTGTTGTTTTTGTTGAATTAAGGCGTGTAACTTTTTTAAATAAGCATTTTCCATGCGTAAGTATTCAATTTCTTTTTGTAAATCATTTTTAGAGTTAATATTTTGTTTTTTCTTAGGTGCAATAGCCTGTTTCTTCTTCACGGTGGAGTACCCCTTACTTGTTTTACGAAGAGCATCTATCCCCTGTGATTCTAGCATTGATCGCCACTTCCTAACGGTACGAGGAGATGGAACGTTGAACATAGCGGCCGCTTGTAGGGGCGAAGCTCCTGTATTGTTCATAAAATTCAATACTTCCATTTTAAACTGAATGTCATACCTTGTACATTTAGAGTTTAAGGACTCTATTCCTTGTTCTCTAGTACGTGCCACCCACTCTTTTAATAACGATATACTGACTTGATATTTTTGGGCAGTCAATTTAAAAGAATCACTTGTACTTAAATAATGTTCAACGGCATTTCTTTTTAATTCGAATTTATATTTTCTAGACATAATAAAACCGCACCTCCAATTGTTAGTTATGTGTCTAACAAATTGGGTGCGGTTCAAATGCCGGCAAGCGAAAGGGCGGTTCTAAACGCAAAAAATGAGTTTAAGCAACCGACCACCTTGCGGTAGCAGTTACTTGAAGAGATGTTAGCGCATCTCTTCTTTTTATTATATACACAAGGTATTACTGTAATACTATTACAATAATTATATCAAACGTACATAAAAAATCAATGAGCACGTAATGGATATAATGTACAAAAGAAAAGACACCCAAAGGTGCCTTCTTCCGACTTGAACCACTTTAATTTTAATAATATGTATTGGACTCCCATCCAAATGTTGTTTTACCATGTTAAGTTATTTTATTAATTGCTGCACATATTTACTTTTTCTTGGTACTTTACAATACTATCTTTTATAGCCGGATTCTGTTCGGCATTTTTTAATTGTTCGAGAACATTTTTTGCGTCGTCACAACTCATTTTTTCTCGTTCTTTATCTTCAAATGATTGCGCTCTCCTTTTTGCGTACTCTAAACTCTCTTGTTCTTCACGTGCTTCTTTCTCTGTCTTTTTTTGTTTTTGCACTTGTGCTTCTTGTTGTTTATGGGATTGTTCCTGCTTTTGACGTTGTTGTTCTTCTTGCTTCGCTTTTTCTTCAGCCTGTCGTTGCGCCTCAGCTTCTTGACGCTGCTGTTCTTCTTGCTTCGCTTTTTCTTCAGTCTGTCGTTGTGCTTCGGCTTCTTGACGTTGCTGTTCTTCTTGTTTAGCTTTCTCTTCTTCAGCCTGTCGTTGCGCCTCAGCTTCTTGACGCTGTTGTTCTTCTTGTTTAGCCTTTTCTTCAGCCTTCTGTTCCTTATCGGCTTCTTTTTGTGATTTTTCTTCAGATTTAGAGTCATTAGAAGTACTTGTTGTTTTGTTAGTTGAGCATGCTGTTAATCCCATAATTAAAACGCAACCTGTGAGTGCGATTAATAGTTTATTGTTCATAATATTTGTCCCCCAGTATCTAAAATATAAGATTTCCTGAACTATAGTAACAAACTATTACTCTGTATATTGTCATATTATGTCGGAGGGGGAATAAAAAAGACACCCAAAGGTGCCTTTTCTGGCTTTTTATTATGCTTATGATTCCCTTATTAGGATATCAACTGAAACGTCAGGGTTATGTGAACTGTACATATAAACATCAATAAATTCTTCAGTAATCTTCCAAATAAATTTAGGGTTACTGATTTCCTTGCCATATAAAAACTTTAATGTTTCATATGCACGTTTTAGTATTTCTCCAGGCCTACTGTTATTAATATATTGGTCTTCATATGCATCTTTTACTTGAAATACATTATGACTTGTATACATTCTAGCACTGTAATGTTGTTGTGGTTCATTTAAATAGAAACGTTCTACTAACAGATGCTCGCCGTATACATCATCTCTTGCCAATTTTTCTTCTTTTAATATCGAAGTCGCTACTAAATGCGCCCAATGTTTACTTCCATAATCGTGCACCCATTCTTCACCAGTAATATGTTTTTTAAAGCCTTCTTCAAATTGCTTGTATATTTTCTCCATTTTTGTACCCCTTGTGAATTATTTATTGATAAGCTTCAAGATTTCTTTTGTAGCTTCCAATCTAACAGTTTCATCCTCAGAGTTTTTCATTAAGTATTTTAATGTTTCTAATGACTCTTTAAGTAAATCTTCTCTGTCATCGATTTTAGTTGTCATTGATTCTTCGCCAATTCCTATTGTAACGCTTCCGAAAGCTTCTACTTTTTCCACCAAAAATTCTTTATTCTCGTCAGCGAAATTTTTCAATTCATCGATATCCGATTCTTGATTTCTTCCTCCCAAACTGGATGGCTCTGTGTTTAATTCTTGATTCTCTTGTGTTTGACCTTTAGAGCTAACCCATTCTAAAAGTTTTTTAACCCCTTCTTTCGTAATCTCCTGGACTACAACAGGAGCTCCTTTCGCCAAAATCCATTTCAACATCGCGACCAAAATTTCTCCATTAAATCCGAAATGGAGAAGTCCTGATGTAATATTTTCATCTGATACAGATGGGGCTTGGACATAGTTCTCTAAGCTTTCTTCGAAACTATGTAAATTGCTTTTTGCATTATACGCCAGCACAAGTAATTTATTCTCTTTATACCAATCGTCGAATTCTGTTTCCGTCATTGTGAGCAAAGAGGAGAAATAATACGCCGATTTTATCGCTGTGATTAAATCCTGCGCTTTCTCCAAAGATTCCTCATTTCCCATCACTTGTTCTTTCCGTTCATACTGTAATGTTAGAATTGTATCGTTATGTAACACTCGTATTCTCCTTTTGTAATCAAATTATTATTATATGCCTATTTTACTATGATGCTTGTTCATTTTACCTTACTTTTCTCTAAAAAGGTCCTGCCTATAAAACGCAGATTTCGTACGCTTAGACGAACCAACAAATGGACTTGAACCATCTTAATTTTAATAATATGTATTGGGCTCCCATCCAAATCTATATTTTGTCGAAAGGAATAAAAAAAGAGAGCCGAAGCCCTCCTTATTATATTCCTAGTAGTTGTTTCTTTTTTGCTGTAAACTCTTCTTCTGTTAGAATTCCTTGATCTTTCAATGCAGCTAGTTTGGTTATCTCATCAGCAACAGAATAGTTGTTTACAGGAGTTGGTATAGAAGAATAGTCATTCGAAGCGAAAGTATCGCTCTCTTGTTTATTCATATACTCTTCTATTAACTCTTTTGCTTTTAAGAATTGTTCATAGTTATGCTTATTAAACATGACAGTATTTTCATCTTTTGCCAAGTCAGAGGTGGATCTAGTTTTTACTTCAGAGCTTCCAGGGAAAACGAATTGGATATAACCATGTGAAAGGAAGGCTGGTGGTTTGAATTGTATACCCGTAAGACTTTTGATTTGGATTTCTTTAAATCCCTTACCAATCAAACGAGAGTATTTAATAGTAATTTTAGTTGGTGTGACTATTAGTGTACTTAGTTGTCCTTTAAATTCTAGCATGTATATCTCCTCTTGTTGCAATTTATATAAATAATAAGAGGATGATATCAAATTAGACCTTCTAAATTTGTCATATTTTGTCGAAATGTAATAAAAAAAAGACACCCTAAGATGCCTTTCTCCGACTTGAACCATTTTTACATATTACGTGTATTAATATCTATATATAAAAATTACAATTCAAACCGATTAATGGTATAATTATCCTATTATTCTTGATGGGGGGTGCGAAAACTATGATTGATCCTAAAGATTATGACCGCGTACACGAAAATGAGTCTGATGGACAAACATTTTATGGTTATGACCATGATGATGGAACGACTTCTTGGATTGGACAAGATGGCATTTTAGACAGTGTTACGGATACACCATGTGATGAAGATGATGAATATTAAAAAATAAAAAAGTATTGGACCTCTTAGTGGGGTTCAATACTTTTTTATTTTTTAAGAGGTATTCTAGAAATTTTTCCACCATTCTGGATTATCTCTAATGTAATCAGCTTTTTCATCGTCCGGGCAGTCGTACCAACCTTTATTTTCTTCTGTATCATCTAAACCTGTTTCATCTAACCATTCTTCATATTCTGGATCATTTCTGTAATCGTTTGACATAATAATTTAAGCTCCCTTCTCTTTTTATAAAATATACGTTAATTGTGCTTATTACTACCAATCTTCATTATCGCCACTATCTGATTCTTCGTCAGTCATGCCATAATCTTCAACGCATCGACTATGATTATAATCTTCTAATGACATATCACGAAGTTCATCATCTCTGTTTACCCATTCGTCATAATACTCATATTCATCTCTTAAATCTTCTTCGTTTGGATCTATTCGCATAATCCCCCTCCTTTCTATCAATTGTGTATATTTCGGAATATATATTGTAATAACAGAAGATATAGCAATATATATGTGTAAAATATTACAAAATAATAAATCGAATTGCAACAAAGTACTAATTAAACAATTTTTTGAAATAAAAAAGACACCCTAAGGTGTCTTCCTCCTATTTTAAAATTAATTTTAACCAACCATCATTCAAAATCATATTTCTAATAAATTTAACTTTTTCTTTAGTGGATTTACCAGTATGCGCACTACCATTCCGATACATAATTAATTGTTCGAGGAATTCATTGATGTTTGGTAGAGTCTTTATTTTTGCTTTTTGAAGATAATGCTTGATTTGTCCTAAAGTTAAACTTTGATTTTTCTTGATTACTTTATGTTTCTTTAAGAGCTGGTTGAGTTCAGTCTCGATAACTTTTGAAAATTCAACCATTACGGGAGCAAAGTCAATTTCACCTTCCTGATGAATTTGATATAGATATTCCCCAGTAGAAAGGAATTCTAGACTATCAGGATTCAATTTAGGAAACTCTTTTTGGAAATTCTCTTTAACTTGGTTATAGTCTATATCCACATTCCCTTTATTTTCTTTCATAGTCAATGCAATCTCATGCATTTGCTTTAAAATAACTCTCCAATCTTCTTCGCTTTCTAGAATAATTTCGTCATCTTTTGTGCAGCGGCTCTGTAATTTTAATAGCTTTAGAGCCCACTCTCGTACCTCAGCTATTTCATTTTTATGTATGTCTTTTAGCTTTTCTACATCTTTTAAAAGTGTTTGCATTTTGCTCTGTATATCTCTTTCAATCAAATGATGTTCCATAAGCATATCCACATTTTTATCCATTTTAATTAACTCATCTTCATATGGCCATTTTTTTAGCCCTAATTGAATAAAAGCTTTAGCAGATAAGTAATCTTTTAATGCAATATAACAATGAATTATTCCAACGTATATCTTACTTTTTTCTTCATCTTGATTTAAAGAAAATGAGAAAATTCTTTGGCTGTCACCATCAACAAATTCAAGATGATTATTCCCATCATCAATAAATGCCATAGCTTTTTTATAGAGAATCAGCGCTTCTTCATACATTTGTTTTGAATATAAAATCTCCGCCTTAACAAACAGCCCCACCTCATCAGTAGAGATGTATAGAGCTCTTTCACAATACTTTAGTGCTGAATCATAATCTCCTAACCTATAAAATGCATAGGCAAGATTATGAATGTTTGTATTTATTGGGTTCTTCGCAACCATAGGTTCTAAAAGTTCAACAGCTTCTTTATACTCATGCAAGCCTATGTAAGAAATTCCTAGGTTAGATGTAAGAAATTCATATAAATGCTCGTTTTGATTTTGAAAGGAGGATCGTTGATTCTTATATATAGTTATTCCTTCAGTTGCAATCCTTTTAGCTTCTTTCGGGCTTTTTAAGGGGTCACAACAAAATAGGGTGAAATTAATACAAATCTGTAAATAAACCAAAGGATTATCCGAGTAATTATGAAGTAGTTCCTGATATGTTTGATAAGCCTTTTGAATTTCACCCTGTGCCTGATAAGTATATGCCATTATGTTACCAAAAATATGATTTTTCTTTTTATATTTTTGGTATAGTTTTTCAATAGCAGGAGCAGCTTTTTTTATTGAATCTTCTCCTTTTATCGCAGGCTGCTGCATCATTTCAAGAAAAAAAATAGATTGTTGAATAAATGCCTGATTAGTTAATTCAAAAAAGTATTCTATTGCACCTGAAAAATCTTTTTGGAATATCAGTAGCGAAACAGCCCAATATTTTGCGGCTTGATTGGATGGTTTAATTTGCAACGCTTTCTGTATATACTCAAGTGCTTCTTCTATTTTCTTTTGATCTAATTCATCTGAATTACTGGATTCAAAAGTTGCCTTTGCCAAATTAGTATAGGCACCGGATAAATAGGGATAAGAAGTATTTTTGGCCAACTCAATCACCTGTAAAAATTTTTCGATAGCCGGTTCATATAATCCCTTTGTTAAAAGCCGATCCCCTTCCCAAAAGATATCAGTTATTTTCTTTTCATCATAATTTATAGTCATTTTGCACCTCTTTCTTTTTAGTTGTATATTATAATATATAGCTTAAATTGGTTACTATGTAAAATATGAGCATTATAAATTAATGTTTTTGTTGTGAACTTTTTTAATTTCTGATTCTCCTATTATTAAATATTATATATATAACATGTTTTTTGCATAAAAAAACACCCTAAAGTGTCTTCCGACGGCTTGAAACATATAGTCACTACAATTAATACAAGGTGATTAACATATATATGAGGGCTTTATTGCGTTTAATATGAATGATTTTGATGCCATACTAAAATATGATGTGGAATTCGAAGGATATTTAATATTTTAAATATTGATATATTCGTGCTTTTTATAAGAATATACATAGGGTTGCAACGGACAAATGAGATGAAATGTTTTATACTGACTAAGTAAACCATCACGAAGCGAGAGGACAACAATATGAGTAAAAAAACATTGGAATATCAAAGTTATGCGACATATAAAGTGGAAGTCATTTATCGAAGCACTGGCAACATGAAACAGATCAAGTCTTTCGAGGTGCAATCGATGGAACAAGTCCAGCATAAAATAGATATGTACAAAAATGAAAGATATCATCAAGGTTATTCTTTGGAAGAAATCAAAGTTTCTATTGTGCTGGGTTGGCAAGAGACATTTTGGAAATCCCAAAAACCAGAAACTGTTTCCGATATAGATAAAGATATTGCAAGTTTACCGAATATTATATTACATAATAAACCTTCAGAAAAATGTAGTCCGACAGAGGCTGAAATCCGTAATAATATTATAGATAGCGCAAGGAATATGATGGATATGGATTACGTGAGACAAGTAAATGAAGCGTTCGATGATTGATTCTTGATCTTATATAAGAAGTTTCTTAAGGCGATGAAAATAAGGACTGAATTGATTTATATTTAATCCTAAGTAATCCATTTTAACTCAGGTTATAGCAATTATAACAATAGGATGTTTCGTACATGTAAAGTCCATGTGATCATGGACTTATTTTTAGTTGTAGTGATAGAGGGATACTTTAATAGTGGAGTAAAAAAACTAAGGTGCCTCTCTTCAATTTAATACTCGTTTGTCGTTTTTTTATAAATAATATTTAATGATCTACAACACTCCAAATAGTTTCATCATTCTCTTGATCCCAATAGGCATATAACTCAGTTACTGCTCCTTTCACTTTGCTGGCTTGTACATCATCTAACCAATTTACAACATCTTCTGTTTTAAAATATTTCTCTTGAATGAAAGCCAAATAATGTTTAGTTTCATGTCCCCAACTGTGAATAAAAGAAAGTATTTTGTTCACATCTCCGTAGAATACATCGTCACTTACAGCAGCACCCTTATATTTCATTTCTACGGCTGCTAATACTCTAGTTACACGATCGCTTAAATGGTAGTCTTCACCTGCTATTAAATCAATTTCAACGATAGCTAAGTCAATTCTTTCGCCATTAATAAAGTACTCTGTAAATATGCGTAAATTATTATTGTTTAGAAAGTCTTCTCCCAGTCTGTTTCTTAAATGAAAGTAAAAAGCATTTTTTAATGAATCCTCTTTTAGAAGAAAGTAGTTAGCATAATCAATTTTCAAATCTTCTTTCCATACCTTTTTTATAGCTGTATCAATCTTTTCAATAATTTCGTGATTCATCACTAAATCCCCCAATAATATTCGACTTAGTTTACTTGTCATTAATTCATTGTGTCTCCTAATGTAGCTTTCTTTTTACAAACACAGAAAAAGGCACTCATTTCGAAGTGCCTCTCCCGATCTACATAAGACTTTTCTTACAGCACAAATATATCTGAGTTTCCACCCAATTTCATTTTACCACATCTGTTTATATGGTTTAATTAATTTTATGTAAATTATATAAAGAAAAGACACCTAAAGGTGTCTTCCTCCGACTTGAACCATCTTAATTTTAATAATATGTATTGGACTCCCATCCAAATATTATTTTACCATGTTAAGTTATATTGTTCATTGAGAAATAGGATTCAAATCTATATATTATCTAAAAGCATCCACTTGTACTTTCTCATAAGCGTATCCAGCTTCTTCAGCTGTATTTCCAAGGCGTTTAGCCACTATTTCCGCAACTTATGGATGATAAACCTTTATTATACAGCGGGCATCATATAGAATGTATATTCAAATTAATTTAATGTGCATGTGTTAGGATTTCTAGATGAAAATTAATACGTTACAGATATCCACCTTATTAGCAAGAGCATGAGAACAGAAAGTATAGCACTAAATTTAAAATTATGCGTTCTATCACTAAAGAGCATAAATGAAATTAAAAATATTAGTACATAGTTAAAGAGCTGTCCTAGAGTCATAGCTTGCTTGGGTATGTAAAGTTTACTTACAAAAAGGTTGATAGGGAGCATAAGCATTATAATATAAGGAAGGGCTTGACCAATCCAACCTAGGTAAGTTATTATTTTTCGTTTTAACGGACCTTTGCTTTGGTAGTCTCGAAAGGTTCCATCTATAAGTGCAATTAGGATTGGCTTTTTTCCTGCTTTTGCCTCGTAGGGCAGGTCTTTGTAGAAACTCAACAGAGAATGTCTGCCAATAAAATTTTTAGAGCCATTAATATATATATCGTCCCCAATATGTTTACCAAACTGACCTATATTATCAAAGGAATTTATAAAATTTGTCACCCTGTAGTCTTTACTATTGCTATATTGCTCATCTGTAATAGCTTTCTGTATATGTAAAAGGAAATTTTTTTTAAATCCAGGAGCATTGAAAGTGACTGTTTCACTTAACTTCATTTGCGTTCCTTTAACAGAATAACCAGCTATTTTCCCGTCATAAATATCGAGAGTAATTCTTTGTGCTATATATCCCCCGAGTGAATGGCCTGTTATTATTACATTGATAGGCTCTGTTACTTTCTCATTTTGAATTTTATCGTATACTGATTTTAAAAAATTTTTCGCGTGATCTGTTTGCGTATGGATGTCGGTTTGTAATAATACAGATGCAAAATCATACGAAATAGAACTTAAGTCATCAGTGCCTCTAAAGGAGATAACAATATTGTTATTTTTTTTATAAGCTACTGCCCAAAATCCTATTGTTTTCCAAAAGGATCCTTTATCCCCCTTTGCAAGATAGATACTCCACCCTTTTAAGCCAGAAAGAAAGTTCTTTATGTAGTTATCTTTCCAAATTAGTGTCTCTAATTCACGAAAAAATTTTTTAAACCCTGGATCCTTTTTTATATCAGGATTGGTAAGGATTAACTTAATAGATCCTTTATTGAAGTAAGCAGGGTCACCTAGATTTAAATAGGACAAGTGACAAAATTTTAATAATTGAAAATATATAGATAATTGAGAACTATTAAGTTTTTTAGATGATGGTTTATGTAATTTAATCATTGTTCCAATTATCATTATTATAAAAATTGTTGTGATTACTAATAAAAAGTTAACAAGTAAATTCATATAATGCCCCCACATGTTAGAGATATTAATGGTTTTTTATGCATTGTTATGTATCCTCCTGTATCAAAATGTAAGATTTCTTGAAATATCATAACAGACTTAATCACAATTATTTTGTCATATTCTGTCGAAAAGTAATAAAAAAGACACCCTAAGGTGCTTTCCTGCGACTTGAACCACTATAATTTTATTCATATCTATCAAATTTTCTCTGTAGTTTTTTACATTCGTAGTATAAGTTAGAGCATTTAGGTACTAAATGTTTAAGTCCCACAATTATATATTCTGGATCGTATTTTCGACCGCTTATTACGTCACCATTAAAATCGAATAATATTTCTTGATATTTTGGTGCTATGGATTTATATTCATCACTTAATTTGGATAACTCCTCTATGTGTTCCGTAGGTGGTTTTAGAGATATAGGTGATTTTATTTGTTCGTAAATAGAATCAATAATAACTTTGGATAAATCAAGTGTAATCCCAACTTGTCTTAATGAAATATCGTATTTTTGATTTGTAATTGTCATAGTTGCTAAATTGTTTAGCTCTTGTTGTTTGACTTCTAATTTATTTAGTTTTTCTTGAGCAATAGTTGCTATATTATTAGATTTATCGATTAACGAGTTTAATTGCTCTATTTTTTTATCCGATTCATTTAAGTTAGTTTCAGTTTCTTGTTTCGCACCTTCAATTTGCACTAATTGTTCTGTAGCCTCTTGTAATACACTTTCTGCTTCTTCAATTTTTTCTTTAGCTTTTTCTTCTAAGGATTTTATATAACCATAAGCTAAAGCTGCTAAAGCAGTAATAATTGCTACTGCTATAGAAACCCAAGTGATTATAGTTGAGACTTCTCCTTGCAAGAAAGTTATTTGACTATCTTTTGCAGAAATAATCTTGTCTTGAACGTCTTTTATAGTCTCTAAAGATTCAACTTTCGTTTGCAACTTGCTCAATTGTTCGTTAACTTTTGTGAATTGTTCTTTAATTTGTTCGTTAGATATTGTAAATAAAGTTAGTTTCACTGTTTAATCTCCTTTTGTATATTAATTCATAAATAAAAGCACTCTTTCGAGTGCCGCTACTTATTTTACAGCTTTATCCATAACTTCGTTTTTATTCATCCACCTGGCTATTAAAATAATGATTATAGGAATCTGTACCGATAATATTTTTTAATTGTATTTTACTAGCTAAATTTAAAGTAGAATCATTTATATTGTTGTTACGTGAAAAAGTAATTAAAATATGATCATTAATAACTTTCAAAAATTTAGATAATCTTGAGACTTCCAAATCACTTGGTGCTACATTAAATGCCATAATGTAATGAATATTAGTTTGCTTAGTTGAAGGCGAGTTATGCATTATTTTAGAGCTTGCACCGAAATAGGAAAATAAATTATTACATGCCGTTTTAAAATTATCTTGATTAAGTTTATATACATCAGTTCCTTTTAGTTTTTCCTGAATACGATAAAATGGCATGCTATTAGAATCCGCAACATCATGGCCAATACTAACGAGTGTCATTCTTAACAAGCTTTCGGAAATACTTCTTTGTAAAGAAGTAATAAAAAATGAATTGTAGTTTGGTAAATTGTAAAGCATTAATAAAAATTGGTGTTTTATATGAGAAAGGTAATCAGGATAGTTAGTGTCTTTTAAATAATCGATGTAGATATCGGTTACTTCTACTAATTCAAATAAATTTAAAATTATTTTACGGTAATGTGTACAGCTAAAACTAGTTTTAGGATAAAATCCTTCAACAAATATTTTATATTCGTCAAAAGTAGTACTTAGTACATTGGTCATGATTTTTTCCTCTCGAATTGCTCTAACAAGGAGTCAAAGTAATTGTTATCTTTTTTAGTTTTTTTACCAATTCTAACGCCTTTATTTTGCTCATCGTTAGAATTAAAAGCTATTTGATTTATAGAATTGTTAATTTGTTTTAACTGATCTATATCGACCGATTCTATTATTCTACAAATTTTCCCAACAATTTGTGTGCGACTGTCAAAAACATAGGGTTTAAAAGCAATTTTATTTTCCTCTAAAAAAGGTTGAATATCTTTATTACTTTTAAATATTTCTGTAGATAAAAGAAGAGTCATTAATATTCCATAGGTGTGAGCTCTGTAACTCTGTTCATCGCGGATACTTTTAGAATTAACTAATAGTACTCTCAATAGCTCTAAATCACTCATTCATTTGCTCTCCTTTCAAATTCATCCACTAAAATTGTTAATTCTTCAATTTTATTGCTGTTAGAGTCTGTAATAAAATATTCCGCTTGTTTCGGAAGATGACTATTATAAACAAAATCATTGTCAAAAAAGTTAATACCCAACTTTTGGATTTTTTCAGATTGCATAATTTTGGTTTTTAAATTTTGAATACCAGTATTAGGTATTTGTAAATCAGAATATACAACACCAAGAGCTTTCAATTCTCTTCCTTGAAAATAAATCTTGTGATGATCTTTAATTTGTTTAACGACTTGATCTAGCATATCTATACCTAACACAGAGTAAGAATCTGGCCTTGTAGGCGTTGCATAATAATCGCTTGTAATAAGTGCAGCTATTGTGTAGTTTGAGTATGTCGGTGGGCAATCTATAAAAATATAATCAAATTCATTTTTAAGTTTATGTCGATCAACATAGTTATAGAGATGATTTTCTATATTGGAATTCCTTTCTGAAAAAACAGATTTTAATGTTCCAGGAATAATTGATATATTGTCATCAAGTTTAAGGATACAATCTTCTTTAGTCAATTCTGAAACTTTTCCTGGTGTAAATAACTTATGAATTGAAGCATTGGTATAATTTTTCTTTTTTACTTCAACTTTAACTCCACCAGTTTCACTAGACTGTTCATCATCTACATCAAGCAAATCCTCTTGACTGTAATTATATTTACGGAAGAATGATTGTGTTAAATTTGATTGTGGATCTAAATCAATAAATAACATTTTTTTATTACGTTTAGTTGCCAAAAAATAGCCAATTTCTTTCGTCAGAGTGGTTTTCCCCACTCCGCCTTTCATATTAATAAACGAAATTACTTTTGCTGGGTCTTTAACTTCAACTTCAGTCATGATAAATTCCTCCTAATTACTTGTAAAAGTTCTATACTCTCATGAAGAGTAGGGAACTTCCTTACATTTGACTTTATTCTAATCATATTATTTCATCACCATTCGAATATTAGGCTATATAAGATTCCCTTCAAATCATAACAAATCCAGTTACAACTTTTTTGTCATATTTTGTCGAATGAAAATAAAAAAGAGAGCCGCAGCCCTCATTGGTCAGAATGGTGAAAATATGTGAAAATTAGCCTCTATAAAATAGGAGGGATTTTACTTATTATTTTGGTAGGGTACAACAATTACAAAGCTCTATATCATAGATTTTCTCGATTGATTCCTGTATGCATTTAAGGTGTTTTGAGTAGTTTAGAGCAATGTCTTGATAAATTTCTCTTTCATTTTCATTGCAATAATCGATACATTGAGCAATTTTCATTAAATCAATTTTAACTTGATTATATTTCTTAACTTTTTCTTCAATAATATCCATGATTGTAACCTCATTTATTTTGAACTAGATTCTGATATTAAAATTTTTTCAAGTTCTTTAATGGGCGCTCCAATAAACTTATGGGTTTCTTCGCCATCCTCAATAAAAATGGTTGGGGTATATTTTAAGCTTAGGTCTTCAAATTCTTTTTGAGCCTTTAAATCCTTAATGATATCTTTTTCAGTAAAGGTAATATTCTCTTTAATAAGCCATTTCTTTAAATTTATACAAGCCGGACAGTGGGGCATAGTAAAGACAGTAACTCCATAATTTTTCTTCATAATCAATACCTCCGCTTTTTTCTTCTCGTAAGTAATAGAGAAATAAGATTTAAAAAAGTAAAAAGAAATATAAATTTTTTCTGTGTTAAATTTCGTATAACTTATGGTCCTATTAAATATGAAGGTATAAAGAGAGTGTGGATGAACGTGATGAAGAAATTGACTTAATGTAGAGTTCTTACAGTTTCTAAAAGTAAAAAAGAAATTCGTACCTATGAGGTGCGAATTTCTTTTTTTACACTCTTTTTAATTTTTGTGGACTTACTTCTCTATTACAAACGTAAGGCAATAAAATACTGAAATTTTGGCATAGGAAGAGGTAAGGCAAATATCCCAAAACTTTAATTGCTGATGTAAATTTAGCTGCTGCCATTCAAAAAATAAAAAATTTAAAATTTCTTTTTAGTTTTTAGGGACTCACCTCTCTATTACAAATGTAAGGCAACGAAATCTTAACATGATGGCATAGCCAAGAGGTAAGGCAAAGGTCTGCAAAACCTCTATCGCCGGTTCGAATCCGGCTGCCATCTCCATATTAGGGCAGTAAGTCTTTTGAAAGACACATGCTTCGCTTGTTCCTGGTTCGAATCCAGGTACTGCCTCCAAAATAATATTAAGGAGTGGTTTGTTAATGGCACAATTACAAACTTTATCAATAGAAGAGCAAGAAACTTTATTGGATAATGCTCAAATTAATACGGTTGCTGCAAAACAAATGGTTCAAAAAATGACTCAATTCGTTGGTGCTTATGAACTTAGTAATCGTAAAGGATTTAAATTTGAACAAGGTGATGTCTCGATTCAAGTAGTTATTTTAGGTAACATGGAAGATACAATTAAAGTAATTTATACAAAACTTGATAATGAAGAATTGGTTTCAGGTAGTGTTATTGTTGAAAAAGAAGGTAAAAAAGTTCTTAAAGGCTATGATATTATCGAAGACGAAGTAATTAAAACGCTTGAAACAGAAATTGACGATGAATTTTTAGAAGAACTTAAAGGTTTAGAAAATCGCGAACTACCAGAAACAGATACCGAGCGCGAAGAAGTTGTTAGTCAGTTACCGTGTATCTATGGAAACTGGTGTGGCCCAGGATGTTCAGGTCCAAAAGCTCCAATTTCTAAAGTAGATGCTTGTTGTAAAACACATGATGGTTGCTACAGTTCACGTGGATATTTTGCTTGCTCTTGTGATAAAAACCTTCAGAATTGCTTAGCTCCACATGTAAAGGCAGGTTCTGAGTGGGCGATTACAATTAGCCTTTGGTTCCGTAAACAACCTTGTAACCCATTTAAATAAGAAAGATAAAAAGGTGAACCCATTAGGGGGTTGCCTTTTTTTGTGGTAATTTTCAATTATTCCCTTTACATATCTAACCAATGTATAGTATTCTATACACAGAAAGTATAGAATACTATACATTCAGCTATTCTAATTGGAATGAGGGGTACTGAATGAAATGAAAATTTATACCACAAATAAGGTAAAAGAACATAGGGAAAATGCTGGTTTAACTCAAACAGAGTTAGCTGAAAGGGTAGGTACAAAAAGAATAACGATAGCTTCTCTTGAAAGAGAAAAGTATGAGCCTAGTGTTGGTTTAGCCATGAGAATAGCTAAAACCTTTAATTGCGCAGTTGAGGACATATTTACAGAGGTGAAGAAGGATTGAATTACCTTTACAATTTTTTAATTAAAATAGTAATTAGTATTTTATTGATGGAAGCCACTTTTAATATATGGAAAATGGAGGCTGGAGAGCCGGGAATATTATCGTGGTTCTTACCGTTAATCACAATTTTTTGGATCGTATTAACAATAGTTAATGCAATACAAATTAAAAAGGGTAAAAAGTGGTTAAAGGAAGAGGAAGAAGACGAAAGGGATCAAATGATTAAGTATAAAGTAGGCTATATAACTTGTTGGTCGAATATGGGCCTCTTGGCATTATTGTTCTTCTTTTACGGTACGTTTGGAATCGAGATGTTTAATCCAGTATATGCGCTAGCGTTAATCGTCTTCTTAAATATTGTAATTTATTACAGTATGAAATTATATTTTCTGTTCTTTGAATAATGAAGTGGAGGAATTAAAAATGACAAATAGCAACGTAGAATTAAAAAAACAAGGGAAAAGCAGTATTTTAGGTGGAATTTCAATAGCTATTGCAGTAATTTTAGCAGCGCTTGTAATAAATTTCTTAACTGGATTAGTACCTTTAGAAAAACTACAGGGATTACCTATTATTATGCCTTTTATTATTGCTCCAATTGGTGCAATAATAGGGTTTGTAGGTTATCGAATGAACAAAGATACATGGTCTTTATGGGGAATTATTCTTAATATTGTAATGTTCTTAGTACCAATTGTTTATAATGTAGTTGCAATTTTATTCTTTGGGGTTTAATTATAAAAAAGCACCAGTCAAAATGACTGATGCTTTTTTATTTGTCTTTTTCTGCGACTTGCTTTAATTCGTTAATAGCAATTGTTAATACCTCAATCCTCTTCTCGAACCTAATTAAAAGATAAATAGAAATCACGATAGGAAATCCAAAATTGCCTATTGATGCGCTAAACATTTCAAATGGGGTCATAGCTTAGCACCTCCTTATAGTTTCAGAACTCCATTTCCTTGGGTTTTATTGGTGTAACCTTTTAATAAAAAAGAGTGTGAAAGAAGATATTGATAAATAATGTTTTGAGAAAATGGCAAACGCTTTGCTTTGAAATAGGACAGGATTAAAGAGATTGCTCCTGCGATGTGTGGTGTTGCCACTGATGTACCTGTGAGCTTTATATAGTTGTTTTGAGGGTAGGTTGAGTAAACGGACTCTCCAAGACTTAAAAAATCAATATTCTGGTTTGTATTGCTCATATGTGTGGGAACAAGGTTCTTTCCAACAGCACCAACTTGAATAACTTCCTCGTAGTATCCAGGATAAAGAATTTCATCGGTTAGTTCTGATCCATCTCCGTAATTCCCTGCAGCAACTACTACAAATATATTTTCTTGTAATGCCTCGTCAATTGCCTTTCTTAACTCTGGAACATCACTTTTTGTGCCTAAAGAGAGATTCATTATATCTACTCTTTCACCATTTTTGCCTCTCCAAGCAGTTGCAAAGCGAATAGCTTTAATTAAATGTTTATGAGTTGAAATACTTGTATGTCCAATGGCCTTAATAACTAAAAGCTTCGCCTTTGGAGCTATACCGATAGAATGTTTTGTGTTAGTAGCCGCTATAATTCCAGATACATGCGTACCGTGTCCCGTATAGTCCGTCGCTATGTTTATTTTACCGTTATCATCATCTGTAAAATTGAATGTGCCGATAATGTTGTCTTTTAACTCTTCATGGTTAATGTCACAACCTGTGTCAATTACAGCAATAACTGTATCTTGTCCATAATGACCGTTTTCCCAATACTTTTTAGCATTTATGAAGTCTATTCCATCGTTTATTGTAGTATCAGCTTGTGTAATTTTCATATAGACACCTCCTCACTTTTATTAGAGAAAGAAGTATCAAAAAACTAAAAAGAATTTATAAAATAAACATTGTTTTATTTTGTAAAAAGTACTAGATTTTCGCACTAATTTGGGAGATAATTAGAACACTTGTTCTTATTTATTTTTATTTTTTCTTATATTTATATAATTTATGGAAAAAAGGAGGTTTTTTTATGGGGAAACATACTCACTCAAATTCCGATAATAACTATCATCACGATGAAGAGAAAAAGCAATTAGAGTACATACAAGAAATACGAAAGAAACTACCCTTAATATTAGAAAACCCCATTATTCAAGAGTTTTTAAAAGATAAAAAGCATGAAGAAATAATGAAAGAAGCTTTTAAAAATCCTTCTCAAACAAACATCAATTTACTTAATCAAACATCAAAAGAATTTTATAGAATTAATCGTGTCCTGAGGTATTGCTCTGTTTTAATTCGTGGACGTGCTATTGATTTCGATAAGAGACAGAGAAACAGAAATAAAAAACAAATGCTAATTTTTGATAAGAATGCTTTAGAAGGAGATTTTTCTGCAATTGAAACAATTGGGAGTTTGCAAGATTACGAAGCAGAAAGACCAGAGACAGTTGTTATTGAAGGAGTGGGGAAAGGAAATGTTATTCCTGTAGAAAACGAGAAATTGGATAAAGCGATGCGTGCATTGACGGATAAGCAACGAATGATTCTCTACTACCGTTATGAAAAGATGCTTACAAATAGGCAGATTGCTGAAATATTGGGAGAAACAGAACAAAACGTAGGTTACTGGGTCAAAAAAACATTAAAGCAGCTAAAGGATTCGCTGTAATGAAAGATCATTACAATAAATGAGTTATAAGATGGAGACATGCTTCTAAAGGATAATTAAATATAAAGGAGAGAGATGTTTATGTCCGTAGAAAATATTCAAAAGCAAGCAGAAGTACAAGCTATTATTGATCAATTAGAGTTAAAAATCTTGAAACACGTTCAACAAACTATCTATAAAGAAAGAGAAGATTTAATGCAAGAATTGAAGATGGTAATCGTTGAAAAAGCTTATAAAATGTTAGATGAAGAGCCACCAGGATTCTTCGAATTTATTGAACGAGAAATCTTTAAAAAGGAAGTAATTATATAATAAAGAACAACTCTATACATGATTGATCCGGATGGATATTGATTTATGTAAATATAAAAAATGACACTATCCAATTGATAGTGTCATTTCTGCTCTAAATGAAATGGAAACATTTTGACCCAAACAACAAAACTGACCTTTTTCTGAACGTCTATATATTTAAAGAGGATATTGGGGGAAGTAGATATGAAAAAAGAGCAATTAGTTAGGGAAGCAGTAAAATTGAGTTTGAAACACGGGGCTCCGATTAAAGCAGAAGATATTTTTAAAATATGTCTAGATGAATCTTATAAGAAAAGCCAAATACATAAAAAAGAAGACTGTCATGTAAAGTAGTCTTCTTTGATTAGCCATTCTTTTTATTTTGCATATAAGTAACATACATCTCTAATTGTTCCCAGGCTTTCTTTCTCTCATCTTCTGGAAGACTTTCAATTAAAGCCATTATGTTCTTACCTTCTTCGGATACGATTTTATTTTCTTCTGCGTCTAATTCAGGATCTTCCGATCTTCCTAACAAATAATCTGTAGTAACTTTATAGTATGCAGCGATTTTGTGTATTAGTTCCATATCTGGCTCAGTACGCTCATTTTCATAATGTGAATACCTAGCTCTTGATATACCAATATCTTTTGCTACTTGATCTTGTGTTTTCTTTCCCCTTAATTGTTTTAATTTTTCTCCAAATCTCATCGTATACAATCCCCTCTCGTGGAATTCATTAACTATAGTCAATAGAATAACTATATTATAGATACAAATTGTATCAGTTTAAACCCTTTTTCGTTAAATTAATAACAAATGATAAAAAATGTATCAAAACCATTGACGATACAAAATGTATCATTTATACTCTAGTTAAAGATACAAAATGTATCAAATGGTAGGTGATAAGATGAGAAAAAGAGTTACTCATGAACGAAATATATTAGGTTTAAGTCAAAAGAAATTAGCTAAAGAATTAGAGTTATCAGTTGTGTTTATCAGGAAAATAGAAAAGGGTGTAAGGAACCCAAGTAGAGAAACAATGTTGAAATATCAAAACTTCTTTGGAATAAGTGCATCTGAACTATTTCCTGATCTTTTTTATAAATTCAATGATACAAAACGTATCATTGATAAAGAATTTATCGGTTAGGGAGGAAAGAAAATGAATCAATTAAAAAATTTTTCACACACTGCATTTGGAGAATTAGAAATCCTTATCAAGGATGGAAAAGAATACTTTCCGGCAGTTGAAGTTGCAAAATCACTAGGGTATTCAAAGCCACATGATGCTATTACAAGACACTGTCCGATGATGGGTACCACGTTTTACGGAGTCATCGATTCGCTAGGGAGAAAGCAAGAAAAGAAATTTATAAATGAAGGTAATTTATACCGTTTAATCGTAAAGTCAAAACTTCCACAAGCGGAACAGTTTGAAAAATGGGTATTCGAAGAAGTGCTTCCTTCTATTAGAAAACACGGAGCGTATATGACAGATCAAGTTCTGGAACAAGCAGTAACAAATCCGGACTTCGCAATCGGTCTTCTCACTAAATTAAAAGAAGAAAAAGAAAAGCTTGCAACAGCACAACAACAAATCGTACAGCAACAACCGCTAGTAATATTCGCTGAAGCGTGTATGCAATCAAATGAATCTCTGAAAGTAAGTGAAGTTGCTAAATTGGCAGCTAAACACAATATCAAAATCGGGCAACGTCAGTTATTCGCAAAACTTAGAGAATGGAACTTAATGTTCAAACGTTCTACTGAACCAACTCAATCAGCAGTTGAAAAAGGATATTTTGAAATCGCACAAGGTGTTAAACAGAAGCCAAGCGGAGAACCATTCATATGGACAACAACATACGTAACACCAAAAGGACAAGCCTACATCATAGATCGACTGAAGAAAGAACAGGAACAGGAGGCGGTGTAGATGCAAGAAGAAAGCATGTTTTCTTTATGTATGGTTGCTGTATTTTTCGCAGCGTTAGGCGGATTCGCTTATGTGATGGAACGTATAGATAAAAGGTTTATGAAGGGTGAAAAGTGATGGATAAACAACTGCGAGATGAATACGAACAAAAGAAACTCTTGTGGATCATAAAAAATTTAAGAGCTAAAGGGATACATAACAGCGCAGATAAGGTTGAGGAAATGCATAAGGAGTTTATAACTCTAGCTAAATGATAAAAGCCCTGCAGGGGTTGCAGGGCAAGACTAAGGGTATTGAAGAATTGTCGATTCTAAAAGTAAAGGACTTCTTGGAATGTAATAAGTTTAACACATATTTCATTGAATTTTTATATAAAGATTTTACGAATTTATG
>Ga0102589_1001712_pt1 | contig 28203 bp, 26 predicted proteins | sample AraplaMF_Col_mLB_FD_76858 | JGI IMG/M metagenome (GOLD analysis project Ga0102589, IMG submission 76858) | Arabidopsis root microbial communities from the University of North Carolina, USA - plate scrape MF_Col_mLB | ecosystem: Host-associated > Plants > Roots > Endosphere | place: USA...
CCAGCATGTGGTAATCTCGCGCGGCGCCAATATCGATCATCCTGATGTGCACATGGCCCGCTCGCTGGACGAGGCGATCGAAATGGCCGAGGCGCTTGCCCGCAAACAGGGTGAGAGCGAAATTTCCATCCTCGGCGGCGGGCAGATCTACAAGCAGGCGATGGGGTTTATCGACCGTATGTGCATCACACATGTGGAGGCCGATGTGGATGGGGATACGTCCTTTCCCGACATCGATCCCACCATATGGGTGGCGACGGAGAGTCTCGACGTTCCGGCCGGGGAGAAGGATACCTTTCCCACCCGTTTCGTCGTTTATGAACGTCGAGATGCCTGAAAAGGAACTATTTTCCAATTATATTGACCAAGTTCCTGACGCTGCGTTGAAAGCAGATGCGGCGATACCTATAACGGTCGGATCGCATCCGCCGGCAGCCCCCACGGCGGTCGGATGTGTATGACGTAACGAACAACGAGGTTTTGATGCCCTGGAGCAATCAGAATGGCGGCGGCGGCCCTTGGGGCGGCGGCGGCGGTAACAATCAGGGACCATGGGGGCAGGGGCCGAACCGTCCACGCGGCGGTGGCGGCGGCAAGGGCGGTCCGCCCGATCTGGAAGATATCATCCGGCGTGGGCAGGACCAGCTGCGCGGCTTCATTCCAGGTGGTTTCAACGGCGGTGTCGTTGCGATCATCGTGGCGGTCATTGCGATCTTCTGGCTTTTCCAATGCATTTATGTCGTCCAGCCGGACGAACGCGGCGTTGAGCTGCGCTTCGGCGAGCCCAAGCAGGAGATTTCCATGCCGGGCCTGCATTTCCATTTCTGGCCGGTTGAAACCGTCGAGACGGTCAAGGTGACGGTGCAGCAGCTGAACATTGGTGCGACCACGGCAGGCTCTTCGAGCGGGCTGATGCTGTCGAGCGACAAGAGTGTCATTAACGTGCAGTTTGCTGTCTTCTATACGATCAGCGATCCCAAAGCCTATCTTTTCGGTGTCGAGAACGCGGCCGAAACGCTGCAGCAGGTTTCCGACAGCGCCATGCGCGAAGTCGTCGGCCGGCGTCCGGCACTGGACGCTTTCCGCAGCAACCGCCAGCCTATCGAGACGCAGGTCCTCAACATCGTTCAGGATACAATGAACCGCTATGGCGCGGGCATTACCGTGACCGGCGTGACGATCCAGAACGTGGCGCCGCCACGCGAAGTCGCCGACTCGTTCGAAGAAGTCCAGCGTGCCGGTCGCGACCGCGACAGCACGATCGAGGACGCCAACCGCTATACGAACCAGAAGCTCGGTCAGGCACGAGGCGATGCAGCCCGCATCCGCGAAGACGCAGCCGCCTACAAGGATCGCGTCGTCAAGGAAGCGGAAGGTGAAGCGCAGCGCTTTACGGCCATCAATGACGAATATTCGAAGGCTCCCGACGTGACCCGCAAGCGCCTGTTCCTGGAAACGATGGAACAGGTTCTGAAGAACTCCAAGAAGGTCGTGATCGACGACAAGCAGGGCGTCGTGCCCTACCTGCCGCTCAACGAGATCAATCGACCGGCGGCAGCACCGGCACAACGGGGAGGTTGAACCATGGTATCGAACAGACTTCCCTTTATCCTGACCGCGCTCGCGGTCCTTCTCGTCATTCTTTATTCGTCAATCTTCGTGGTCAATGCGCGTGAGCAGGCGATCGTCGTCCGCTTCGGTCAAATCCAGTCGGTGAAGACCGAGCCCGGCATCTATTTCAAGCTGCCGTTCGGTTTCATGGATGCTGACCGCGTGCAGTTCGTGGAAAAGCGGGCGCTCAGGCTCGACCTCGACAACATCCGCGTTCAGGTTCAGGACGGCCAGACCTTCGATGTCGACGCCTTCGTGATCTACAATATCTCGGATGTACGCCGCTTCCGCGAAACGGTGTCGGGCGACCGCGACGCTGCCGAGGCACGGCTGCGTGCGCAGCTCGATTCCTCGCTTCGCCGCGTCTACGGTCTGCGTGACTACAACGCAGCGCTTTCGGAAGAGCGCGTGGCGATGATGCTCGAAATTCGCGACGATCTTCGCACCGATGCCGAAAATCTCGGCCTGCACATCGATGACGTCCGCATCCGCCGGACGGATCTTTCGCCGGAAGTGGCTCCGAACACCTACAACGCCATGCGCTCGGAGCGTCTGGCCGAGGCCGAGCGCATCCGCGCCGAAGGTAATGAAGAAGGCCAGCGTCGCCGGGCCGTCGCCGATCGTCAGGTCGTCGAGATCACCGCCGATGCGCAGCGCGATTCGGAAATCCTGCGTGGTCAGGGTGATGCGGACCGGAACCGCATCTTTGCCGAATCCTTCGGCAAGGACCCGGCCTTCTTCGAGTTCTACCGATCGATGGCCGCCTATTCCGCGGCACTTTCCTCGCCGGATACGACGTTGGTGCTTTCGCCGACGTCGCAGTTCTTCCGCTACTTCGAGAATGCCAACGGCAATCCGGCCCCGGGCCAGACCGGTGGCCTCGTGCCGCCTGCGGCCGCGCAGCCTGTGGCTCCGGCACAGCCGGCGAACTGACGACAGACAGAGTGCAGGATTTCCTCACCGGGCTTGCATTCTTCCTCATCATCGAGGGGCTGGTCTACGCACTGGCCCCTCGTTTTCTTATCGAGATGGCGAAGCTTCTTCCAAGCGTTCCAGAGCGCCAACTCAGGGCTTTTGGATTTGTGGCTGTAGCGCTCGGTGTCGGAGGTGTCTGGCTTTTGCGAGGTTAGAGCCTTTCCTGGCCAGATTGCAGCATTCTGCCGGCGCAGGTTTTCGTCAGGGCAAAGGCGATTGGCGAAGGGCATACTGCGCGGTACGTCCGAGCCGATCGCCTTTGATCCTGGCGGAAAGATGCCCGGCCCTAGCTGGTTTGCAAGCAAACCACCGGGGTTGGCTGAAACGGGCCGTCTGATCGACCGGCCGGCTTGGCCGTAGATCTGGGCTACGACGCGCGCCGGCCGGTCGACCATCCGACTCCGTTTGAGCCAACAGAATGCTGCAATCTGGCCAGGAAAGGCTCTCAATCACATTCGCACGGGGATTTCTCGAAAAGGTGATTTCGCCCTCCATCATTCCGCCTTATGCTGATGGTGTATGTGCGCCTTTATCCCAGACGAGGAAGCTTGATGGCCCCCACGATTCGCTCGCCCTTCAGACGAACGCTCGCGTTTTTGGCCGGCACTGCCCTTCTGGCAAATGTCGGTGCAGGCGGTGTTGCGCATGCGCAAACCGCCCCGGCGCCCGCTGCACCTGAACAGGCAGCACCTGCGGCACCTCAGCCCGCACCGGCGCCCATCTCACCGGCTGCAGTCGCGCCCGCCGCTCCGCCCATGCAGATGACGGCCCCGGGCAATGGTCCGGCTTCCGTCGCGGATCTCGCCGAAGGGCTGCTCGATGCCGTGGTCAATATCTCGACCTCGCAGAATGTGAAGGATGACGAGGGTGCCGGCCCCGCACCGCGCGCGCCTGATGGCTCGCCCTTCCAGGAGTTCTTCAACGACTTCTTCAACAAACAGCAGGGCAACCGCGGCCCCAACCACAATGTCAGCTCGCTCGGTTCCGGCTTCGTTATCGATCCCACCGGCTATATCGTCACGAACAACCACGTGATCGAGGGTGCCGACGACATCGAGGTCAATTTCGCCAACGGTTCCAAGCTCAAGGCTAAGCTGATCGGCACCGATACCAAGACCGACCTTTCGGTGCTCAAGGTCGAGCCGAAGCAGCCGCTGAAATTCGTCAAGTTCGGTGATTCCAGCACGATGCGTATCGGCGATTGGGTCATGGCGATCGGCAACCCGTTCGGCTTCGGCGGATCGGTGACGGTCGGCATCATTTCGGGCCGTGGCCGCAACATCAATGCCGGCCCCTACGACAATTTCATCCAGACGGATGCGGCGATCAACAAGGGCAATTCCGGTGGCCCGCTCTTCAACATGAAGGGTGAAGTGATCGGCATCAACACCGCGATCATTTCTCCCTCGGGCGGCTCGATCGGCATCGGTTTCTCCGTGCCGTCGGAGCTCGCATCGGGCGTGGTCGAGCAGCTTCGCGAATATGGTGAGACGCGCCGCGGCTGGCTCGGCGTGCGCATCCAGCCGGTCACCGACGAAGTGGCCGACAGCCTCGGCCTCGACAGCGCCAGGGGCGCGCTGGTCGCCGGCGTCATCAAGGGCGGACCTGTCGATGACGGTTCGATCAAGGCCGGTGACGTCATCCTGAAATTCGACGGCAAGGCTGTCGCCGAGATGCGCGACCTGCCGCGCGTGGTGGCCGAAAGCCCTGTCGGCAAAGAGGTCGATGTCGTCGTGCTGCGCGACGGCAAGGAGCAGACCGTCAAGGTGACGCTCGGCCGTCTCGAAGACAGCGACCAAGCGGCTGCGGCCGGCGACAATTCGAGTGATGACGGTGTCATCAACCCCGATCCCGGCGAGAACAATGATATGGACCAACCGGATCAGGGCGACGATCAGGGCCAGACCGCGCCTGACGGCCAGGATCCGCACCAGCAGGATCAAGGGCAAGACCAAAAGAGCCCGGATCAAAAGGGGCAGGATCAGGCAACACCCGGCCAGGCTACCCCAAAGCATGTGCTCGGTCTTTCGCTCTCGCTGCTCAGCCCCGAAACCCGCAAGGCCTTCGGCATTGCCGAAAGCGTCGATGGTGTCGTCGTGACCGAGGTTGCACCGGGTTCGGCCGCTGCCGAGAAGGGTTTGAAGCCCGGCGACGTGATCGTCGAAGTGGCGCAGGAATTCATGAAGTCGCCGGATGCAGTTGCCACCAAGGTGCAGACGCTGAAGCAGGAAGGCCGGCGCAATGCGCAGATGATGGTCGCTGCTGCCAATGGCGACCTGCGGTTCGTTGCCGTGCCGATGGAGTGAGGGCTGTCGGCCGGCGGAGGATGCCGTGACTAGGGTAGTTGATTAGTCGCGGCGACCGCCCAGTTCTCCCTTGCCTCGTGCCAGCACAAGGGATGTCACAGGGATCCAGCCTGCCCAAGTCCTTGGGCAGGAAAGATTTTTCCCTTTACGAAGAATACGAGTCATTCACCGCGCGGACGCTCGGTGGCTGGATTCCTGTGACGAGCACAGGAATGAGGGTGGGGAAGGGCGCTCGCCGCCCTAAGACGCGAAAGGAGCGGTTATGACGCTCTTTTTCAGTTTTCAGCCTCGCCTTGTGCGGTCCAAGCCGTCACGAAATCCGTCTTCCGATAACCCTGGATATAGAGCAGTGCCGTCAGGTCGCCGTGGTTGATCTGCATGTCGGCTTCGGCGGCGACAGCCGGTTTGGCGTGAAGCGCGACGCCGGAGCCGGCCAGATGGAGCATGCCGAGGTCGTTGGCGCCGTCGCCGACGGCGATGGCGTCTTCAGGAAAGATGCCGAGGCGGGCGGCGATGTCGTTGAGGGCGTCTACCTTGGCCTGCTTGCCGAGGATCGGCTCGGCGACATGGCCGGACAGCAGGCCGCCTTCTTCCAACAGGATATTGGCGCGGTTTTCGTCGAAGCCGATAACGGCAGCGATGCGGCTCGTGAAGACCGTGAAGCCACCGGAGACGAGGGCGGTGTAATAGCCTTTCGACTTCATGGTGGCGATGAGTTCGGGGCCGCCGGGTGTCAGGGTGATCCGCTTGGCGATGACCTCGTCGACGACGGAGATCGGCAGACCTTTCAGCAGAGCGACGCGTTCCCGCAGCGCCGGCTCGAAGGCGATCTCGCCGTTCATGGCGCGGGCGGTGATGGCGGCGACCTTTTCCTTGAGGCCGACTTCGGCGGCGAGCTCGTCGATGCATTCCTGGCCGATCATGGTCGAATCCATATCGGCGATCAGCATCTTCTTGCGGCGTGTTTCCTGTTCCTGGATGACGAGGTCGATCGGGTTGCCGGCGATGACGGCAAGCAGATTGGCCTCGGCGACTTGGCCGTCAGAGCCGTCTGCGAGCACGATATCGCAGGCAACGCCATCCGCCAGCCAGTAGAGCCCGGATGCCTTGACGGCGCCGGCAGCGCGCTCGGCGATCTCAGGCGAAAGAACGGGGTTTGACGGATTGGCAACAAGCGTGGCAACGAGGGCCATGATGGAAAACCTTCTGAGCTCTGTGAACGCGATCCTGATAACCGGGCCGACTGCCAGCGGCAAGTCCGCACTGGCAGTGGAACTCGCCAAACAGCATGGCGGCGTGGTGATCAATGCCGACAGCATGCAGGTCTATGACACGCTGCGGGTGCTGACGGCGCGACCCTCCGAAGAGGATATGGATGGTGTGCCGCATCATCTTTACGGGCATGTGCCGGCGGGGGCGACTTATTCGACCGGCGCCTGGCTGCGGGATGTGGCGGCGCTCTTGCCGCGCATCCACGCCGAAAAAAAGCTGCCGGTCTTCGTCGGCGGCACCGGGCTTTATTTCAAGGCACTGACGGGCGGGTTGTCGGAAATGCCCGTCATTCCCGAGGAGATAAGGCAACGGTGGCGCGCACGGCTTCTGGAGGAGGGGCCGGAGGGCCTGCATGCGGAGCTTGCCGCGGCTGATCCTGCCGTTGCCGGAAGCCTCAACGCGCAGGACGGACAGAGGATCGTGCGTGCGCTCGAAGTCGTCGAGGCGACAGGCCAGTCGATCGCCCAGTTCCAGGGGCAGGCGGGGCCTGTCATCGTCGATCCCCACACGGCACGCAAGATCGTCGTGCTGCCGGATCGCGCCGTACTGCATCAGCGGATCAATGGACGTTTCGAGAAAATGCTGGAGCAGGGGGCGGAAGACGAGGTGAGGGCGCTGATGGCGCTTGATCTTCCCCCGGAAATGCCGGTCATGAAGGCGATCGGCGTGTCGCAGATCGCGGCGATGCTGCGCGGGGAGATGAGCCGCGCCGAGGTGATCGAGCGCGGGGCGGCCGCGACACGGCAATATGCCAAGCGGCAGATGACCTGGTTCCGCAATCAGATGGATGAAAGCTGGGAGCGATTGACAGTTTAGGGTGGAGAGAGGGCTGCTGATCTTGAGGCGCAGGGGTACTCTGAATCAATGTCTTAGTGTTGGCCGCGAGGCTCGCGGCTGACTCCCTCTTCTTCCCGCGGGGGAGAAGAGGCCTGTGGCCGGTGGCTACGCCAAACATCTATCACAAATACTGCGAAGAGGTTTGCCATTGCCGAGTTCGGGCCAGCCGCGTTCGTAAGATGCACTCAATCCTTGTTGTAGAGGCTGCCAAGCGGCTTCTTGAGGATGCTTTCGCGCAGTGACATTCCGCCTTCGCGGCGTGGCTGCGACGTCTGCTCGCCAAAGGCCGGCCTTGGTTGTTCATCGCGGCGCATTTCGCGGCGGAGTGCTTCAAGTCGTGCGTCGATCGAGGTCTGCGGCGAGAGTGGAGGCGGCGCGGGCACGACAGGGCTTTGCGGCGGGGGCTCTGGTCGCTGTGGGCGGCTCTGCGGCAGGAGGTCAGGATGGTAGGGTTCGAGCGGCGCTTCCGATGCCGGCGAGGCGGCGCGAAACGGATCGGCTTCCTCGTCGGCGAAGTCGTCTTCCGGCTCGTAACTGTCTGTCATGGCTGACGTGTAGCTCTGCTGGAAGGTGGAGATATCGGGGCCGGATGTGATCGCCCGCATGCGGGTGACGATGCGGCGCAGATCGACGGTGTCTGGATCTTCCTCGGCATGTTTGCTGGTGGCGCTATGGGCCTTCGGCAGCAGGTTTTCATCGACGCGCAGGAAGCGCATGCGCATCGGCACGCGGATCGCTTCGCCGAAGGCGATCGCCTCTCCGTTGCCGATCGAGGAGATGAAGCTCGTCGTCGAGATCGACGAGTTGGGGATTGCCGAGCGGATGATTTCCTGGTCGCGGTCGTTGGCAAGGCGCATGGCAAACAGCGTCGAGCACTGCGACAGGATCGTCTGGTCGAGTTCGCCGGGGCGCTGGGTGATGATGCCGAGCGAGACGCCGTATTTGCGGCCTTCCTTGGCAATGCGGGCGATTGCCTGCCGCGTCGGGACGAAGCCGAGGCTCTGATCGGAGGGTATGTAGCGGTGAGCTTCTTCGCAGACGACCAGCATGTGAATGGCGCCTTCGCTCCAGAGTGCAATTTCAAAGGCCATGCGGCAGAGCACTGAAGCGACGGAGTTGACGACCTCGGAGGGGATGCCGGCGAGCTGGAAGGTGCAGATCGGCCTGTTGTCGCCGGGGATGCGGAAAATCTGCGCGATGGTCTCCGTGATCGTGTCGCTGATCGTGTTGCTGGAGAACATGAAGTGATAGCGCGGATCGTTGATCGCGGCGATGATGCGCATCTTCAGCGAGCGCAGGAACGGCTTTTCGGCGCGGCCTTCCAGCCTTCCGATGCGCTCATCGATGAGGGCGAGCAGATCGGCGATGCGGTAGGGCACAGGAGTGTCGGCGGTGATCGAGCTCTTTTCCGTCTGGCGGCGCACCAGCGAACTGTCGCTGCCGCGGAAGGCGCGTTTGGCCTCCGGCAGGATATCGCGCAGCATATCGAGCTCTTCCGGCACCGGCGGGCGGCCGCGGAAGACGACCTCGGCGAATTCTTCGAGCCGCATCAGCCAGAAGGGCAGATCGAGCGTGTCGGTATCGATGGTGACGGCGTGTTTCGGAAAGGCGGCGGCAAATTCGTTGTGCGGGTCGAGGATCAGCACGCGCAGCTTCGGATCCGCCTCGATCGCCTTATGCAGCAGCAGCGAGACGGCCGTCGATTTGCCGACGCCGGTCGAGCCGACCACGGCGAAATGCTTCGACAGCATCGAGGGCACATGGATCGCCGCGTCGATGCTTTCATCCTGCGTGAGATTGCCGATGACGGCGGTGGCGCCCTTGCCGGCATCATAGATGCGCATCAAGTCGGCGGCGCGGATGCGGTGGGCAATGGCGCCGAGATAGGGGTAGCGCGAAATGCCGGTCGAGAATTCCTCGCGGCCATCTTCCTCGACGCGGACTTCGCCGAGCAGTTCCGTCTCGATGCGGAAGATATTGTCCTGGCCTTCGCCCCAGCCCTGGTTGCCGGTATTCATGGAGTAGACGAGGGCGACGACGCGATTCCTGCCGACGCTGATCGAAATCAGCCGGCCGACAGACCACAATTCCGTGAGATCGGTGCCGCCAGATTCAGCCACGGCGGCGATGGTGGCGCGCGATCCGCTGCATGCAACGACACGCCCGAGAAACCGATTTCCCGGCGCAAGGCTGTCGCGGCGATCCTGCTCGCCTGCTTTGCCTGTCGTCATCATGTCGTTGTTGAGCAAAGGGTTACTCCCTGCATTAACGCACAGGATATAACCGATCCTTTAACAAATCCTTCAGCCCCAGAATTGGACGGCTCATGGGAGGGGTGATCGGTTGACGGGCGCGGATTTTTTATTGCGGAATGCGTTGACGCTGCGAAACTTTCTGTCTATCAATTCCGCCCATGACAATTTCGAACGTTCTTATCGTGGTGGGAAAGCGCATGGGCAGGATGGTGTAACCATCCGGCGATAGCCACCCATGCGCTAGACGAAGGCTCCTCAGGGGCCTTTTTTTATGCCCGAAATCAGGGTTTCCGGCCACAAAATCAATCCCCAGCATCAAACGGAACAGACACATGGCGAGCACGGACAATCAAACGGACAGCAATCGGATGACGGGAGCGGAAATCGTTCTCCGCGCGCTGAAGGACAATGGCGTCGAGCACATCTTCGGCTATCCCGGCGGCGCTGTTCTGCCGATCTATGACGAGATCTTCCAGCAGGAAGACGTCAAGCATATCCTCGTTCGTCATGAGCAGGGGGCTGGCCATGCGGCCGAAGGTTATGCCCGCTCCACCGGCAAGGTCGGTGTCATGCTGGTGACCTCTGGTCCCGGTGCCACCAATGCGGTCACGCCGCTGCAGGATGCGCTGATGGATTCCATTCCGCTCGTCTGCCTGACGGGCCAGGTTCCGACCTCGCTTATCGGTTCGGACGCCTTCCAGGAATGCGATACCGTCGGTATCACGCGCCCCTGCACCAAGCACAACTGGCTGGTCAAGGATGTCAACGAGCTCGCCGCCGTCATCCATGAAGCTTTCCGGATTGCGCAGTCCGGCCGTCCTGGCCCCGTCGTCGTCGATATCCCGAAGGATGTTCAGTTCGCCACCGGCACCTACACGCCGCCGGCCGATCACGCGATCCAGAAGAGCTACCAGCCGAAGATCCAGGGCGACCTGAACCAGATCCATGCGGCGATCGAAATGATGGCGAATGCCCGCCGGCCGATCTTCTATACGGGTGGTGGCGTCATCAATTCCGGTCCGGAAGCTTCCCGCATGCTGCGCGAGCTGGTCGAGCTCACCGATTTCCCGATCACCTCGACGCTGATGGGTCTCGGCGCCTATCCGGCATCCGGCAAGAACTGGCTGAAGATGCTCGGCATGCACGGCTCCTACGAGGCCAACATGGCGATGCATGATTGCGACGTCATGGTCTGCATCGGCGCCCGTTTCGACGACCGCATCACCGGCCGCCTGAACGCCTTCTCGCCGAACTCCAAGAAGATCCATATCGATATCGACCCGTCCTCGATCAACAAGAACGTTCGCGTCGATCTCGGCATTCGCGGCGATGTCGGCCATATTCTGGAAGATATGATCCGCCTGTGGCGGGCGCTGCCGAAGAAGCCGGAAAAGAACCGTCTCGATGCATGGTGGGGCGATATCGCCCGCTGGCGCGCGCGCAACTCCTTCGCCTATACCAGGAGCAGCGACGTGATCATGCCGCAATATGCACTGGAACGTCTCTTCGCGCTGACCAAGGATCGCGACACCTACATCACGACCGAAGTTGGCCAGCACCAGATGTGGGCGGCGCAGTTCTTCGGCTTCGAACAGCCGAACCGCTGGATGACCTCGGGTGGCCTCGGCACGATGGGTTACGGCCTGCCGGCAGCGCTCGGCGTACAGATCGCCCATCCGGAAAGCCTCGTCATCGATATTGCCGGCGATGCCTCGATCCAGATGTGCATCCAGGAAATGTCGGCGGCGATCCAGCACAATGCGCCGATCAAGATCTTCATCATGAACAACCAGTACATGGGCATGGTGCGCCAGTGGCAGCAGCTCCTGCACGGCAACCGCCTGTCCAACTCCTATACGGAGGCGATGCCCGACTTCGTGAAGCTCGCCGAAGCCTATGGTGCGGTCGGCCTGCGCTGCGAGAAGCCCGACGATCTCGATGCGACCATCCAGGAGATGATCGATGTCAAGAAGCCGGTCATCTTCGATTGCCGTGTTGCCAATCTCGCCAACTGCTTCCCGATGATCCCCTCGGGCAAGGCCCATAACGAAATGCTGCTGCCGGACGAAGCCACGGACGAAGCGGTTGCCAATGCGATCGACGCCAAGGGCCGTCAGCTAGTATAAAAACAGATAGGTAGGAACCCAGGATCATGAACGCACACCTTCAACCCACCGGCTCTGCCTACTTTATTTCTCCGGAGACGGCGGCCGTCGAGAGCCATACGCTCTCGGTGCTGGTCGATAACGAGCCGGGCGTCCTTGCCCGCGTCATCGGCCTGTTTTCCGGCCGCGGCTACAATATCGAAAGCCTCACGGTTTCGGAGACGGAGCATGCGGCGCACCTGTCGCGCATTACCGTCGTCACCCGCGGCACGCCGCAGGTGCTGGAGCAGATCAAGGCGCAGCTGGAGCGCATCGTACCCGTGCATCGCGTCGTGGACCTGACGGTGCGTGCTCGCGAACTCGGCCAGGACCGGCCGATCGAGCGGGAAGTGGCGCTCTTGAAGGTGATCGGCAATGGCGAGACCCGCGCCGAGACGCTGCGCCTTGCCGATGCCTTCCACGCCAAGGTGGTCGATGCGACGATCGATCACTTCATTCTGGAGATTACGGGCAAGTCCTCCAAGATCGACCAGTTCATCGCGATCATGAAGCCGCTCGGTCTCATTGAAGTCTGCCGCACCGGCATTGCCGCGATGAACCGCGGCGCGCAGGGCATGTAAAAGTTGGATCTCGTCATGCCTGATATGGCATGACGGGCTCTGCCGAGTTGAGACGATGCCGGGCCACTTTCCTAAACCGCGGAATTTCCGATCTGTGCGGATCGTCGGCTCGGCATAATTCACTGATCTTTCTTCGATAATACGACCGCCGCCATATAGGGTTCGTGGGGTCTGGGTTCTTTCGACAGGCGATGCTCGAAACGGGCAAACAGCTCATCGACAAACACGGTCTGTTTTCGGGAGCGTGGTGCCACGCTGGTGATCAGCGGGCCGCTCCATGCTCGCGTCATGTTCGCATGATGCCTGGCGAATGCCGACCTGTCGGCGCTGCCCTCGAATTCCGGCCAGAACGGATCGCTTACTTTCATCAGCTCGAGGTGTTCCAGCGTCAATTCCGCGAAGGATCCGGATTGCCTGAAAGGAGCCTTGATATCCTCAAGAGACCGAAGACCGATTGGTATCGTAATTTGTTCCTGTTCCCGTTCCGAGAGCAAATCGTCTTTTCTCATGTCTCCGACTGCCGACCATAATTCGCCAAGCAGCCACTCCCAGCCGGTGTCAGCGTCTGCGCGGGCTGTGAACCCGGCCACGAGTTTCGCGCCCGGCCGCATCTCCCGGGACCGTTGCGTCAGAAAACACTCCCAATCGCTCGCCTGCTGCGCCGCGACTGCCGCGGCGACAGACGGCGACCTGCTCATTCCCGCGAGAATATGATCCGGTGCATCAATTGCGTTGGTGCTCATCCACTGCAAGGCCCAAGTTGACCAGCCAAGGTGCACGCTGCCAGGTGGGAGCAACTGCGCAAAATATGATTTGCCGATCGCCAGAGGAAAAACATCTGAAGTTCCCGTCATGTAGCTGTTCGGGTCTGACATCAGCGCTTCGAACAGGGACGAGAAATCGTTTGATGGAAGGTCGGTGTGGATGACTTCGATTGGAACGGTTTCGCCCGCTCTGAAACGCAAAACGTCAATCGCCTTGCGCATCGGGATCATCGAATTTCGGCCTTGCGAGCAGCCGTAGTCGACGATGGTCAGAGGGGCGTCGCTGATGTCCACTATCCGGCATGCGGCTTCCCATAGGGAAAGCAGAGCGGCAATGCCGGTGGCCTGCATGGCGGAATGCCTGTTGTAGAAGCCGTCCCCTTGCATAGCCGCTAGATCACTTCGCGTCGGACCGCCTGGCATGAGATTGCCCCCGCTTGGTGTCCGCAAAATTATCAGGCTTTCCTTGGCGTGGCGAGCCAATTCCTTTGCGTTGCCAGTATCAGAGCATCTCCAGCGGTGTTTTCTTTGCCGGGGGCGGGAAGACCTCGTCGAGGGCTTCCCAGTCCTCGTCGGTAATGTCGAGGGAGACGCAGCCGCGGTTCTCGCGGGCGCGCTCGATGTTCGACGTCTTGGGGATGACGAAGACACCGTCGCGTTCCAGCAGGAAAGCGAGCGCCAGCTGCGCAGGGGTCGCCTGATAGGCCTTGGCGATATGGATCAGGTCGGGGTGGTGCAGGATGCGACCCTGCTCGATCGGCGAATAGGCCATGATCGGAATGTTGCGGTTCTGGCACCAGGGCAACAGGTCATATTCGATGCCGCGGCGAGCGAGATTGTAGAGAACCTGATTGGCGGCGACGTTCTGCCCGCCGGGCACGGAAAGCAGTTCCTGCATATCGTCGACATCGAAGTTGGAGACGCCCCAGGCGCGGATCTTGCCGGCTGCTTTCAGCGTCTCGAAGGCTTCGACGGTTTCAGTGAGCGGATAGTTGCCGCGCCAGTGCAGGAGATAGAGATCGATGCGGTCGGTGCCCAGGCGCTCGAGGCTGCCTTCGCAGGCGGTGATCGTGCCCTTGCGGCTGGCATTCCAGGGATAGACCTTGCTGACGACGAAGGTTTCGTCACGGCGGCCCTTGATTGCCCGTCCGACGATTTCTTCGGCGCCGCCGTCACCGTACATTTCGGCGGTATCGATCATCGTCATGCCGAGATCGAGGCCGGCCTGGAGGCTTGCGATCTCCTGCTTCGCATGGCCGGCGTCCTCGCCCATGCCCCAGGTGCCCTGGCCGAGCGCGGGGACTTCGGTGCCGTCGGGGAAAGCGATGGTGGGGATCGGGTCGTCCATGGCAGTTCTGGTCCTACAAGTGCTCAGCAGACTATCAGGCAATCCTGTCACCATGACAATCATGTTGTGGTGGCTGTGGTTTAGGGCAGTTATGCTGACCTAAATCCAATATGCCGCCACATCGTCAACACGTGCGGCCCGGGGGAGGTTTCATGCCGCTGGATACGTTTCTGGCACTGCTGCTCTTTGCCTTCACGACCTCGATCACGCCGGGGCCGAACAATATGATGCTCTTCGCCTCGGGTGTGAACTTCGGCTTCCGTCGCACGATCCCGCATATGCTGGGCATCGGGGCGGGTTTCCTGTCTCTGCTGCTCGGCGTGGGGCTGGGGCTCGGCGCGATGCTGCATACGGTACCGGCGGTCTATATCGCGCTGAAATTTGCCGGCGGGGCCTATCTCGTCTGGATCGCCTGGAAGATCGCGACGTCGCGTTCCCTCAGCGAAGGCAAGAGCGGGGTGAAGCCCATGTCCTTTCTCGGCGCTGCAGCTTTCCAGTGGGTCAATCCGAAGGCTTGGGTCATGGCGGTGACGGCCATGGCGACCTACACCAACCCGCAGCTCTACATGATCAGCGTGCTGCTCGTCGGCCTCGCCTTTGCGGCGGTCAACGTGCCCTCCGTTTCCACCTGGGCAGGCTTCGGCTCGGCGCTGCGTGAGTGGCTGTCCGACCCGGCAAGGCTCAAATGGTTCAATATTACCATGGCGGTGCTGCTCGTGCTCAGCCTCTGGCCGATGCTAAAATAGCGTCGGCTTGGTCAGCATCAACACGAGAATGCCGAGTACCGCGAAGAAGGCCGGGAAGCCGAAGGCGAACCAGATGCGGTAGAGGCTGAAATAGGCCGGCGGCAGGGCCGCACCCGCGGCGGCGGCGGTGCGCGCCAGATTGCGCAGCCTGATCTGGATCCAGACGACCGGCAGCCAGAAGATGCCGGTCAGGACATAAAGCAACAGCGACAGCGCGATCCAGCTTTCGGTCAGGTCCCAGCCGATGATGCGGGCGAGCAGATAGCCTGTCACCGGCTGAAGAATGGCGGCTGTCGCCGTAAAGATCGTATCGGCGATGACGACAGTGCCGGCAACATGGGCGATCAGCGTGGGTTCGCGGGTGCGGTGGGCCATCACCATGAAGAAGGCGATGCCGGCGCCGGTGCCGAAGAGCACGGTTGCGCCGACCACATGGGCAAGAAGCAGCAGCTCGGCGAGCATCAGCGTTCATCCAGGATGGCAAGGGCTGCAAGCGTCAGCAGCAGGGAAGGCAGCACCTTGACGAGCGGGCCGAGCGGATCGAGCCAAAGGGCGGGTTCCAGCGCCGTGCCGCCCAGGAGATAGACGAGCGAGACGGCGAGCATGCCGATGATGGCGCGGCGAGCGAAGGGTCGGAAGAGCACAGCGGCGCCGAGCGCCATATCGATCAGGCAGGTTGTCATCGTCAGCGCCATCGCGGCACTCAAGGGCATAAAGGGCAGGAAGTGGGCGCTCGCCTGGCTCGGAGCCAGAAGCGGGATCACGCCTGACAGCAGCCAAAAGAGCGACAGGCCGGCAATGATGGGCGCCTTCAGGAGATAGAGGCGAGCGAACCACAAGTCCTGAACGCCTGAGGGATTGGCGGCAAGCGTCGCGGCGGCCGAGAGGGCGGGAAGGCCTGACGGCGTCGGGCGGTTCATGCTGACACCTTCGGACATGACGGTCATGGCGGTGGAGCGCAGCGGCGAGCGCCAGCCGAGATGGCCCGCGATATCGGCAAGCCATGTGACCGGCCTTGCCACCGCCGGTGGGACGGAAAGGACCGGAGCATCCGGCAGACCGAGCCAGGCGCGGTGCAGTTTGACGAGGCTTGTCAGCGTGTGCCGTTCCGCGGCGGCCAGTTCGATGTCGCTGCCGGAGGGAAGCGTGCCCGAAATCGCAGCAGAGACGGCAGAGGCGACATCTTCAGCGGCGACGGTTTCGACTGGGCTGTCGGCATGGATGAGCGGCAGGGCAAGCGGGAAGGATGCGAGTGCGCGCAGAAGTGCGGTGCCGCCATGGGCGTTGCGGCCGAGCACGAGGGACGGGCGGAGGATGACGTAAGGCAGGCCGGATGCCGCAAGCGCCATATCGGCGGCGCGCTTGGTGGCGAGGAAGGGCAGGTCGCTGCCGGCGCCATCCGTTCGGGCGGAGATCTGGACGATGAGCGTCACGCCGGCCGGTTTCGCCGCTTGCTGAAGCGCGATCATTGCGCGTTGCTGGGTGGCTGCGAGATTGTCTGAAAGACCGTCCTGGAGGGCGCCGGCACTGTTGACGACCACGTGCTGGCCTTCCAGCACGGAGGCCCAGTCGGCCGCATTGGTCATCTTCTCCAGGTCGGCCCGGATCCAGCGGATAGCGGGCTGGCGAACCCGTGCCCGGTCGGAATTGCGGGCAAGCCCAGTCACTGCGTGGCCGTCCGCAAGCAGCCGCACTGCGATCGCCGAGCCGATGAAGCCTGTGGCACCGAGAATCAGGATGTTCATAATGAGAGACTACCGAAAAACGGCATATCAAGCAGGGGCGGCCGTGTAACGCCGGCGTATCGCTTGCAAGAAACTGCCTTGCTTTCCTGCCCGATAGCTCACGCGATAAGGCGGGGATCGAGTTTGGCCATGGGAATAGCGCATTCGGTGACGATCCGCGCCCCCAGGGACGGGTCGAGCGGCGGCCTGACGTGGAAGAAGGCAAGTTCCAACGCCAGGCCGATCGCGAAAGGTCGCCTGCTGATGGGCACGAGATTTCGATCGAGAGCATCGGCCAACTTCGGCCACAGGCGGCGAACGTAGGCAAGGGGCATATCGCCTGGACGGTGTTCATCCATCAATCGCGGTATTCCGAACTGCGGATGTCCGATGGTTGAGACCACGTAACGAAGCGTTTCCGTCGCCATTTCTTGCGGGATCTGAGCCCCGGACCTTCTTGCAGCGCCGTATGTCAGGTTGAGCAGGGAATCATGGCGTTCCAGAAGGAAGGCATTCGGCAGATTGCCGGTATAATAGCGGGAGCCATCCTTGGTTTCCATGGCGATGAGATCGGCGTCGTCGCTGAGCTGTCCGGCGGAAGCAATATCAAAGGCGGTGAGGACGCACGAAAAACCGCCAACCGATCCCAGGGCTGCGAACAGATCGATCGAATGAACATTGCCGTCCGTCGCCATTTCCTGAATCAGGTGGTCGAGCAGGGCGCTTGCAACCAGCCCCGGGCTCTGCACGATATCTTCGATCTCACGCCAGCGTGGATCGGCAGATGCCGAGCCGTCCGCAAGGCTCTCCATCTCCTCACGCGGAGGGGCGGACGGAGGCACGGGCGATCTGGTGGTGCGGCCGAATGTCGGAACTTTCATGTGTGCAATGTTGAGAGGAAGCCATTAACGTTTGGTTAGAATGACGGCGAAAAATAAGGAATTGCTTAATTAGCTTCCTCTTAGGCTCCTGCCGGTGGCATTCGTTGCGGCACTTCTTGACGAGAAATACGCTTGGCGGTCCTCCGATCGGCGCATAAGATCGAGCGCTCTACCTTGGGGAGCGCCATGCGACACAGAGACGACCACGCAGATCATGACCACGATCACCACGATCATCATCACGACAACCACTACTCGGATATGCAGGCGCGCGTGAAAGCGCTGGAGACGCTGCTGACGGAGAAAGGGCTCATCGATCCGGCGGCAATCGATGCGATTGTCGAGACTTATGAGACGAAGGTCGGGCCGCGCAATGGCGCGCGTGTCGTTGCGAAGGCCTGGAGCGATCCGGACTTTGCCGAATGGCTGAAGCGGGACGCGACGGCGGCGATTGCGAGCCTCGGTTATACCGGCCGGCAGGGCGAGCATATGCGCGCCGTCTTCAATACGGCTGATACGCACAATCTCATCGTCTGCACGCTCTGCTCGTGCTATCCGTGGTCGGTGCTCGGCCTCCCGCCGGTCTGGTACAAGGCGCCGGCCTATCGCTCGCGTGCCGTCATCGATCCGCGCGGGGTGCTGGCAGAATTCGGGGTGACGCTGCCTGAGAGCAAGAAGGTCCGCGTCTGGGATTCGACGGCGGAACTGCGCTACCTCGTCATTCCCGAGCGGCCCGAAGGCACCGAGGGTCTGGACGAGGAGGCGCTTGCCGATCTCGTCAGCCGCGATGCGATGATCGGAACGGCGATAGCTGGCAGGCCGGAGGTCACCCCATGAACGGCCCACACGATCTCGGCGGGCAGATGGGCTTCGGGCCTGTCGCGCCCGAAGTGAACGAGCCCTATTTCCATGCCGAATGGGAAAAGCGGGCGCTCGGCATCACGCTTTCCTGCGGCGCTTTCGGCGCCTGGACAATCGACGAGAGTCGTCATGCGCGCGAAAACATTCCGCCGGCTGATTATCTCGCGGCGAGCTATTACGAGATCTGGATCCGCGGCATCGACATGCTGCTGGAGCGCCACGATTTTGCGACGCGTGAGGAATTGCTGTCTGGCCACAAGCAGCAGGACGGCACGGTGCCGAAGCGGGTGCTGAAAGCGGATATGGTGGCCGGCGTGCTCGCCAAGGGCGCTCCCTGCGACCGGCCGGTCGAGACTGCGCCGCTCTTTCTCGTCGGCGAAAAGGTGAAGACGAAGAATTTCAATCCGGCCACCCATACGCGGCTGCCGCGTTACGCGCGCGCCAAGATGGGCGTCGTCGAGGCGGTGCAGGGCTCTTTCGTCTTTCCCGATGACAATGCCCATGGCAAGGGCGAGAACCCGCAATGGCTCTATACCGTCGTCTTCGACGGGGCCGAGATCTGGGGCGAGGGTGCCGATCCATCGCTGACGGTGTCGATCGATGCATGGGAGAGCTATCTTGAGCGTCTGTGATGTGCCGTCCGAACTGGCGCAGTCGCCCGGCTTGCCGAAGTCACCGGAGGGGGCTCCGGTCTTTCCAGAGCCCTGGGCGGCCGAAGCTTTCGCCATGACCGTGCATTTGCATGCAAAGGGGCTTTTTGCCTGGAGCGAATGGGCTGAAACCCTGTCGAAGGAATTGCACAAGCCTGGACGGGCAGACGATGGCAGCGATTATTTCGACTGCTGGGTGGCGGCTCTTTCCGATCTGCTCGTCAGTCGCGGCGTGGCAGATGCCGCCGTGATACTCGATCTGCAAAAGAGCTGGCAGCGGGCGGCGGAGGCGACGCCGCATGGTAAGCCGATCGAGCTTGCCAACGATCCCTTGCGCTGAGTTTTATCACGGTTCCCGTCTCAGGACGGGAACTGCCGGTAACATTCCTCGGCGACCTTGCGCAGCATGTCGCGGGAGATTTCGCCGGTGACCGCATAGCCGAGTTCGCCGTCGATCCAGTAGAAGGTCTCGACATCTTTTGCGGAGGCGAAGCGGAAGCTTGTCGTCCTGTTTTCCTTGTTGCGGCCAACGATGACGGTCAGGCGTTCGCCGCCCTGATCCTCATACATGAACATGGCGCCCGGCCTGTTATCGACCGGCAGCAGGCGGCCGCCGACGAGGTGGAAGCCGAGGGATTTGAGATCCGGCACCTTGAGGTCGGGGATTGCCAGCCGCTTGCCGAGCCAGGTTGCGAGATGCGCTTCCTCATTGGCAAAGACCTCGACCGGGTGGCGCACTTCGCTCGCATAGACGAGGAAGGCGGTTTCGGCCTGTTTCGGCAGGGTTTCGGATTGGGCAAGTTGCAGCGGTGGACGCTCGAAGAGCGGCGGGATGAAACGATCGCTGACGGCGCCGAGCGCAAAGAGCGCGACGGCGGCAGCCGCGAGTGCGGAGCGCATCTTCCAGGGGGAGGCGGGCTCTGCTGGTGTCACCAGCTGGAGATCGGTGTCGCGGCTCTTCTCGTAGCCTGCAAACAGGTTTTTGATGCCGGCATTCTGCGTCCGCCAGCCGGCGACCATGGCGGCTTCATCGGGGTTTTCGGCGAGGTAGGCTTCCACGCGAGCGCGGGCGGCTTCCGGCAATTGCCCATCGGCGTAGGCGTGCAGGTCCGCTTCGGTCACGGCTGGGTTGGTTTCGTTCATTTCGGTCTCCGAAGCGTAATCACATTATCGGCTTTCATATGCTCGCTCATGCGCTGGCGTGCACGCGACAGGCGCGACATGACGGTGCCGATCGGGATGTCCAGCATGGTTGCCACTTCGTTGTAGCTGTAGCCCTCGATGACGACGAGCATCAGCACGGCGCGGTATTCCTCCGACAGGCTGTCGAGGGCCTGTTCCAGCCGCAGGCGCTCCAGCGGATCGGCCTGACCTTCGGGATCGGCCATTTCCTCGGCAGCATCGAGCTCGACCAGCCGGTCGCGGGGGTTGGCGCGGCGGGTGTTGCGGTAGAGGTTGGTCATCGTCGTCAGAACCCAGCCGCGCAGGTTGATGCCGCGCCACTGGCCGCGTCGGGCCAGAACCTTTTCCACGCAATCCTGAAGCAGATCCTCGCCCTCGATATCCGAGCGGGTGAGGCTGCGGGAATAGCGGCGAAGCGAGGGAAGGAGGGCCAGGATCTGGCCCTCGAACGTGTCGGGTGGGGGCGTCTTCACACTTGCCTCATCAGGGCTTTGCGAGGTCCCAGACACCGCCGACGCCGTCGCCGGTGGCATCGCCGGACTTCATGTCCTTCACGAAGTAATAGAGCGGCATGCCATCCTTTGCCCACTGCTTCTTTCCATCCTTGCGTTCGACGAGCGAGTATGCGCCTTCGGCCTTGGCACCGCTAGCGGCAAGGAAAGGCGGCCAATTGGTGGCGCACTTGTCGTAGCAATTCGAGACGCCCTTTTCGTCTTTCTTGTAGGTATAGAGCGTCATGCCCTTTTCGCCGGCAAGAACCTTGCCCTTGGCCGTTTCGACGGTGGTGACGGCGGTGGCGGCGAAGGCTGCAGTGGCGGTGGCAGCAACGAGCGCGAGCACTGACAGGAATTTCACGGACTTCATGGTCTCTCTCCTCGGGTTAGGCACGCATTTTGCGATACCGGACATGAGACACGGCAGGCTGCCGATTTATTCCCGCTTTCTTTTTCCCGATCCTCAGCTCCCGGTGAAAGCCACATGGGGTCGCGACGGGGCGGTTTCGATGACGTTTCGAAGGCTAGGCAGGGCCTCGGAATATGCTAGTGTCCGCCCGCCTGTGTGACTGGCGAGACAGATGGACAACCATCGGGAAGCGCAGGTTGCCGATGCCGCTCGTCTGGGCACAAAATGAACCCTTGTAGCCGTGTACCATGCCCATGCAGAACCAGAATCCTCGCCTTATCGAAGCCCTTTCGCAACTTGATCAGCTCACCAACTGGGAACAGCGTCCGCGCGGCGAAATGCGCGTCGGACTGGAGCCGATCATTGATCTCTCCGCCCGTCTCGGCAATCCGCACCACGCCTTCCGCTCGATCCACGTGGCGGGCACCAAGGGCAAGAGCTCGACCTCGGCGCTGCTCGAAGCGGGGCTGCGCCATGCCGGCATTTCCGTCGGGCGTTATGCTTCGCCGCATGTGGAGCACATCTCCGAGCGTGTCAGCGTCAACGGCCTGCCGGTCGGGGAGGCTGTACTGGCTGAGGCGCTCTTCCTGGCGCTCGATGCCTTGCGCGCAGCAAGGACGGAGGGGACAGCGGCAGAGGCTGCGACATGGTTCGATATGCTGACAGCGGCCGGCTTCCTGATCTTCCGGGATGCGGGCGTAAAATGGGCCGTGGTCGAGACGGGTCTCGGCGGCAGGCTGGATTCGACCAATATCGTTGCGAGCGACGTTTCCATCATCACCAATATCGGCCTCGAACATACGGAGATCCTGGGGAAGACACGCGCGGCCATCGCCTTCGAAAAGGCCGGCATCATCAAGCCGCATTCGACGGTCGTGACACCGCTTGATGCCGACGATGAGGCGGGCGCGGTCGTTGCCAAGCGCGCTGCCGAAATCGAAGCGCGGCTTATCCGGCCGGATTTTTCCGGGCTGAAGACGATTGCCGAGCGCAATGTCGCCGTTGCAGGTGCCGCACTCGACGTGCTGGGCGAACTCGGCGTGGAGGCGAAGGACGGCCGGACGGTCGGCGGATGGCTGATCGACAAGGCGGCCGAGCAGGAATCGCAATTGCCGGGACGGCTGGAGCGATTCGTCGTGCCTGTCGCGGGCAGGGGCGTTTCCGTCGCGCTCGACGGGGCGCATGTGCCCTTCAATCTCGAAGCTGTGCTCGACGATCTCTCCGGGATGGAGGGGTTTGCCGGACCGGGCATTGCGGTCGTTGCGATTGCGGCGGACAAGGATGCCGCTGGGCTTCTCGAGGTGATGAACCGCTACGGTCTCTCGCCGATCTTCACTTCGGTTTCGGATCGTTTCCGTTCGCCTGCCGAACTGCGGGAACTCGCCGATAAGATCGGTCTTTCCAGCGACGTGATCGAGGATCCGCAGAAGGCTTATGAAAAGGCGCTCGAGCGGGCCGCCGCCGCCGGCGCCTGGGTGATCCTGACGGGTTCGCTTTATCTCGTCGGACTGTTGCGCGAGCGGACCATGCGCGAGGCCGCAAAGAGCTAGCTCCACGACATCGGCGGGATTGCTATCATTCATTCGCCCTGAGATCTCGAATTTCGGTCTCACGGAAGAGTGAAGCCTTCGTGTGGCTTATTTTGATTGTGCACAATTAGATTGTGCATTATTGATATTGGCGTTGGTAATCGAAAGGAACACAACATGCGTAATTTTCTGAAGATGGCGCTGCTTGCCGGCGCAGTTTCGGCGATGGCTTATCCCTCGTTCTCGGCAGATTCGAAGCCAACTGTGGTTTTGGTGCACGGCGCTTTCGCAGATGCGTCGAGCTGGAACGGCGTTATCGAGAAGCTGGAAAAGGATGGCTATCCTGTCGCTGCCGTCGCCAATCCGCTTCGTGGGGTCAAGTCCGATGGCGATTATGTCAGGCGTGTCGTTGCGGGCGTCAAAACGCCTGTTGTCTTGGTCGGGCACTCCTATGGCGGCTCTGTGATCACGGAAGCGGCTTCTTCGGCAGACAATGTGAAATCGCTGGTCTACGTGGCCGCTTTCGCACCCGATAGCGGCGAAACGGCTGCAGCGCTGTCAGGCAAATTTCCGGGCGGCACCCTGGCAACCGCGCTTGCCGAGCCCGTAGCGCTCGATGGCGGCGTCAAGGATCTCTATCTCGATCAGGCCAAATTCCATGATCAGTTCGCCGCCGACGTGCCGGAAGACGAGGCCAAGCTGATGGCGGCAACGCAGCGCCCGATCACCGACGCGGCGCTCAACGAGGCAACCGACAAGGCGGCCTGGAAGACCATCCCGGCCTATTTCGTCTATGGTGACGCGGATAAGAATATTCCCGCAAAGGCCCTGCAGTGGATGGCTGACCGCGCTCATTCGAAGGACACGGTCGTGGTACCTGGCGCATCACACGTCGTCATGGTCTCACATCCCGACAAGGTCGCGGAGTTGATCGAAGAGGCGGCTGCAGGCAAGTAGCCCAAGCAACTAGTCTATGACGCGGCTCGCGTAAGCCAGTTCGAATCGAGGCGTGCCGGACTTGCCTGTTCCGGCGCGCCTGTGGCGGCAGTCACAGCATCGGCCCGAAAATCGGAATCGATTTTCGGAAAGCCTGATGCGTAAATCCAAAGAGTTAGAGCGTCCTTAGTGCGTCCGGATGGACGCACGGCGCTCTAATGGAATTTCGCCTTGCCTATGCCGGGCGAATCCTGCCAAGTCGCTTCCATGCAATTCGCTCCTCAACAGGATGAAGCCCTGAAGGCCGTTTCGAACTGGCTGAAGGAGGGCAGGTCTCCGCTCTTCCGCCTGTTCGGCTATGCCGGAACGGGCAAGACGACGCTTGCCAAGCATTTTGCCGAGCATGTCGATGGCGATGTTCTGTTTGCCGCCTTCACCGGCAAAGCGGCGCAGGTGCTGCGCTCGCGCGGGGCATCGAACGCCAAGACCATCCATTCTTTGATCTACCGGCCGCGCGGCGAGGAAGAGGTTGCCGATGAGGAAACCGGCAAGACCTCGATCGCGCCGATGTTTTCGATCAACCGCCAGAGCCCGGTCGCCAAGGCAGCGCTGATCATCGTCGACGAATGCTCGATGGTGGACGAGGCGCTGGGTAAGGACCTGATGAGCTTCGGCACGCCGATTCTGGTGCTCGGCGATCCGGGCCAGCTGCCGCCGGTGTCGGGCGGCGGCTATTTCACCAATCAGGAGCCGGATTACCTGCTGACGGATATCCACCGGCAGGCGCGCGACAATCCGATCATCAAGCTTGCCATGCAGGTGCGTGAGGGCAACGAGATCATGTATGGCGACTACGGCACGGCGCAGGTGATCTCGAAGAACGAGGTGACGCAGCCGCTGGTCATGGATGCCGATCAGGTGCTCGTCGGCACCAACAAGACGCGGCGACGCTATAACCAGCGCTTGCGGGAACTCAAAGGTTTTACGACCGAACATCCGCAGACCGGCGACAAGCTTGTCTGCCTGCGCAACGACCCGGCCAAGGGCCTGCTCAACGGCTCGCTCTGGCAGGTCATGACCTCGTCCAAGGAAACGACGAAGCCCGGCATCAACCTGCTGGTCCGCCCTGAAGACGACGACATGGATCGGGGGGCTGCGAAGATCAAGCTCCTGAAACAGGCCTTCGAGAATGTGGAAGGCGAGATTCCCTGGAACACGCGCAAGCGCTATGACGAGTTCGACTACGGCTATGCGCTGACGGTGCACAAGGCGCAGGGTTCGCAGTGGAACAATGTCGTGCTGTTCGATGAAAGTTGGGCCTTCCGTGACACGCGCGAGCGCTGGCTTTACACCGCGATTACACGTGCAGCAGAGACGCTGACGATCGTTCGCTAAGATTGGCGTCCGCTGGAAACTGGCGTTTGTGCTCCTGCAGGGATGCGGTGGCGGCCGCTGCCCAGTGATCAGGCCTGCACGATGCCGAGGAGAACCGCCTTGGCGATTGCCTGAAAGCGGTTGTTGGCTTGGAATTTCATGATGATGTCGGCTTCCAGCGCGCGCGTTTCCTCATGCCTGAGGTCGAGGGCGCGGGCGATGCGCTGCGTCGAATATCCCTCAGCCATCAGCTCCAGGCATTGGCGCTCCTGATCGGTCAGGCTTGCCGGATCCCTGTTGTCGTTGATCGGCGGCAGGTCGAGGCTGCCGTCGTAATCGAGAAGGTCGCTCACCTGCTGCAGCTGCCGATGCAAAGTCGACATCTCGGCCGTCAGCTCGCGCCTGCGCTGGGAGAGGGCCTCGTGGAAAATCGCTTCGGCTTCTTCCTGTGAGGCTGCGCCGCGCAAAACCTCCATCAATTCCTGGATGACGGCGATCGGCATGCCGGTTTCGCGGCAGACGGTGATGACTGCCATGCGCATGACGTCATCCTGATCGTAAACGCGCATCAGGCCGATGCGGTTTGCGGAAATCAGGCCCTTTTCCTCGTAGAAATGCAATGTCCTGTGCGTGACGCCAAAAGCATTCGCCATGTCGGCGATCGGAACGGGACCTTGTGGGAGATCCGGCGGCAAAGCGGCCGAAGGCAGGAACCGGTATTTCGACCGGGCCTCCGAAGCGATACCGGCGGCAGCAAACAAACGTCTGGAACCGTCTGGCATGAACCCTCCTGGGGCAGATAGTTGCACCTCATGCGGCTTTGCCAGTTGCTTCCGGAGCGCGGCGAGCGGGGTTTTCCTCTAGCGTTCTTATCGTTGGAAGAAGCAGTACTCGGCGTACTTACTCGTTACGCAGCGTCCACATTATGCGCGGACGATCTCTTTTATAAGTGCTAAAAATAACCGTTTTTAAATGGGATAGCAATGTTGGGGGTGTCATTTCGCCCAAGCTTTGGGCGTGTGGTACAAGGGCACCATACGGTGCCCTTGCCCTGACGATTGATCTTCAAAGAGAACGGAAATTACTGTTTGCGGTACGCGCTCGATGCCGCTCATCACTGGTGCGCGCCATCAAGGCCAGGCATGAATGCATGCGCGAATCTCATTGGCCTTCGCGGGCCGCTTGGCTTAAAAGCAGGGCCAGTTTTTCAAGCGCTGATGGATATCGCCATGCCCGCCAAACTTTCCGTGAACCTCAATGCCATCGCCATGCTGCGCAACCGGCGCGATCTGCCCTGGCCAAGCGTAGAAGGGCTCGGGCGCATCGCGCTTGCCGCCGGCGCTTCAGGGCTGACCGTGCATCCGCGGCCGGACCAGCGGCATATCCGCTTTTCCGACCTTCCGGTCATCCGCAATCTGATCGACGACGAATTTTCGGAAGCCGAATTCAATATCGAAGGTTATCCGACCGAGGAATTCCTGGAGCTTTGTGCCGGCGCACAGCCGGAGCAGGTGACGCTGGTGCCTGACGATCCCTCACAGGCGACCTCCGACCATGGCTGGGATTTCCGCAAGCATCAGGCGTTTCTCACCGATGTCGTGGCGCGGCTGAAAAAGATGGGATGTCGCGTTTCACTGTTTGCCGACGGCGATGGCGACGCTGAGGCGGTGAAGGCAGCGAAGGCGACGGGCGCCGACCGAATCGAGCTTTATACCGGTCCCTATGGCGGCTGCTACGATGCGCCGGAGCGGGTGGGGCCGATTCTCGAGGGGCTCGGCAAGACGGCGGATGCGGCGATTGCGCTCGGCCTTGCCGTCAATGGCGGCCATGACCTGACAGTGGCAAACCTGCCCGCGCTGGTGAAGCGCATTCCCGCTCTTGCCGAGGTTTCGATCGGTCACGGGCTGACGGCGGATGCGCTGGAATACGGCATGGCGGAAACGGTGCGCCGTTTCTGCCGGGCCTGCGGCCAGAAGATCTGAAACGGCCCGCCCTCGGTGGATGCGAGGGCGGGCCTAAAGTCGCCGGAGATGGGCAGGCTCAGGCGGTGAGCGCGGCCTTGTTGGCGACGAAATAGTCCTTCAGCGGCTGCGGCTGCTTACCAGTCAGCTTGGCGAAATCGTCGGTGACAATGTCGAACTTGCCGGCGCGCGTATTGGCATCGGCAGAGACCAGCATGTCGGCGACGAAGCCCGGCAGGCCGGCGCCGCGGATGCCCTGGCCGAGCTGTTCGTCGGTCACATCAACGACGTCAAGCGGCTTGCCGGTGGCTTCGGTGGCGATAGCGGCGATTTCTTTTGGAGTCAGCGATTGCTTGCCGGTCAGCGTGTAGATGCCGGTGCTTCCGGCGGCGAGGACCGAAGCGATGGCGAGCGCGCAGTCGTCACGCGAGATGGTCGAGATCTTGCCGTCGCCGGCCGAGGTGAACCATTTTCCGGTGTGCAGATTGTGCGGCATGCCGTGCAGATAGTTGTCGTGATACCAGGCGTCGCGGACGATCGCGTAGGGGATGCCGCTTTCCTTGATGGCGTTTTCGGTGCCGAGATGATCGGGCGCGAAGGTGACGAGCGAATTATCAGGGGCGGGCATGGAGGTGTAGGTGATGTGCTTCACCTTTGCCTTCACAGCAGCAGCGACGGCGGCCTTGTGCTGGGTCAGGCGCTTGCCGGGCGTATCCAGCGCATCCGTGCTGATGATCAGCAGGCGGTCGATACCGGCGAAAGCGGCTTCGAGGCTGGCGGCATCATCGAAATCTGCCTTGCGGGTTACGACGCCCGTGGCGGCGAGGGCCGCGAGCTTTTCCGGGCTGCGGGTCGCGGCGACGATATTGGCCGGAGCGACCTTATAGCTTTCGATCAGGTGATGGATGACACGCTGGCCGAGTTGGCCTGCAGCGCCGGTGACGAGAATGGTTTCGCTCATGATGTCCTCTAGTGGTTGATAGCTGGTCTCAAAAAGAGAGTAACACTAGAATAGGAATTGACCCAGGACTGTAAAGAAGGCAGTTTTTCGGGACTTCGTTACCAAAAGGGAACCAGTTCATGGCCGGAACAGTCGTCAGTCTGAAAGCCAGAGCGCGCCAATCCGAAGGGCCGGCCGATGGGCCGGGCGGCGCGCGGCGCGAGATCGACCTTGCCAGTCTGGATTTTACCAATTGCCCGGTTCGAGACGTGCTGCAGCAGATCGGGGGCAAGTGGTCGACGCTGCTTCTCGAGGCGCTTGCCAAGCAACCCTATCGCTTCGGCGAACTGCGCCGGATGATCCCGGATATTTCCCAGCGCATGCTCACCCAGTCGCTGCGCGACCTGCAGCGGGACGGCTATA
>Ga0102589_1001715_pt1 | contig 28161 bp, 14 predicted proteins | sample AraplaMF_Col_mLB_FD_76858 | JGI IMG/M metagenome (GOLD analysis project Ga0102589, IMG submission 76858) | Arabidopsis root microbial communities from the University of North Carolina, USA - plate scrape MF_Col_mLB | ecosystem: Host-associated > Plants > Roots > Endosphere | place: USA...
GTTTCTCGTCCATTGTATCTCCTTTTCATTCCTGCTATTTCGTATGTATCGTGCTGTTAGGGTTTGCTAACGTATATTTATTATACCTGTTCAGGTAAGCATGCGGCCAAGGTAAAGATAGATAAATTACGCATTACCCTTCTCTATTCTTCTATTGACGGTGATAAGTTCTGTATAAATTAGCTTGCGAATAACTGAAGAATCTCATCAATAGTGGGAGCAAGCTGGCGATTGCCATTCTTGATTGCAGTGAAAGTAGGCACTGCCTGCTTCAATATGTCATAGCTATAGTAATAATAACTAAAGAACGGTATTGGATCATATCCAGGCGGCTCCCCTTCCTCCCACTGTTCCTCATCCTCTTCCTCGCTCTCCGGCCATAAGTACTTTTCTTCTAGTAAGTCTTCCATCTTGTCAACCGCTTGCCCCGCCTCCATGTCTTGAAAGGCTAATGCGGAGGCAACAGCCGCGTAAGGCGTCATTTCGTTTTCCGTAATTTGTTCTGGTTGGCGAGCTCGATCCGCCAGCTTCTGCAGCAAGACAAGCAGTACCCATGGCGTTACCTGCCACAATGTCCCCTGATGCTCGATTAAATTAGCCAATTCATGATATTGTCCTTCTTCAATCAGTTGAGGAATGTCTGTTCCCCTTCCATAAGCGGTTGTCATTCGCTGCCATGGAATACAGTCTAATGAGGCAAGCTTGCTATTCATCGCATTCTCTCCAATCAAGTGTATGTATTTCTCTCGATATAGCCTTGGTTCGCCTTCACGCTTTGCTCATTTCTCTTGATTGTTCAAGTATTCTCGATATAACCATAGCGCTTCATCTAATTGATCTTCGCCTTCCAATAATACCATCACTGCATACGAGATCATGTCTACCCATTCATCCATTTTTTGAACTTGTTCTTGGGAAAGCAGGCCATTGCTCTGCAGCATGCCGTCAGGATATAAAGCCCATGCCCGGGATAGCTGACAGATGCTCCAAAAGCACGATATCAAGATTCTGTTTACTTGCGGCTTCACGAACTCATCAGCCAGAACTTCAATGATCTTCATCAGCTCGTGGAAATTATCTTCAATCAATTCACCGCGAAAAGGTCTCAGCATGCCTAAAAATCCATTCGTCATTTTCTCGTGCTCGATGTCATCATGATGGAAGGCATGGCATTTGAGAAGAAATAGCGCCTCGTCTTTCGTCATCTTACTCTTCCCTTCTGTAAAAGTTAGGTTCAATAGAAGCGCTGCAGTTACCTATATAGTGTTTCCTTCCTTTATCTTACAGTCTTCGATAACCAGCCATAAATTGTCCTCGTCATAATCTGCGACAACCCCTTCTACACAGTACCCTGGATATAAATATTGTGCCGGCGTTCGATCTCTTAGTTTATTGTAATCTGTTACGGCATAAGCATTATTGCTTAATCGGATAATTGCTCCTTGCGGATAAAACATCGCAATTTCACCGCTAACCGGACTCCCCGGGGGATACTGTTTCTTCGTTTTCATCCATACCGCTAGGTTAGGCTCAATCGCTTGCTGCCACTCGAATTCAAATTGTTCCTTTGTAATGATACGATCGCCCGCCTCAATAAATACTTCCTGATCGCACAGCACAAAATCTGGCACAGTGGAAACCTCGCTATGTAAATCGCCTTGTTTGCTTATTTGTCGATAAGCTGTTCCGTTCTCGTCGATCTCAAAATAGTACATATCGTCTTCTTCGACCCCGGCAGCTTCAATATATATCATCTATATTCCCCCCTACTAGTCTGCGATGCTAGAAAGTCTTCTGTGCTTTCAACCTCCAATCAAGTATATAAAGCCGGTTCTTGCAACACAATCACACGAATGACCTAGTTGATCAATCGAAATGGTAAAGGACGCCCATCTAAGGCGCCCTTGTCCTGCAACTCGTTTACAACTTGTTTTGGTTCATTAAGCTTTCCTTCCTGCCCATACATCCTTCACATATCTTCCGTCGGCACCGAGCTGCTCCAGCCATCTGTTTGCTCTCGTCTCGTTAACACCATGAACGTCTTGATACATCTGCTTGAGTGTTGCCTCCACATCTGGCGACATAGCGCTTCCGTCACCGCACACATAGAACTGTCCCCCATGGTCAAGGAGACCGATCACTTCGTGCTGTCGCTGTTTGATGAGATGCTGGACATATGTTTTTGGTTGACCCTCGATTCGGGAGAATGCGGTGTATACCGTAACAATCCCTTCTTGTTGATATTGCTCCAGCTCTTCCTCATAGACGTGATCCGTCGCATCTCGACAGCCGAAATAAAGATACGCGCTGCCGAGCGAAATCCCTTGCTCCTTCATGGCCTGCCGGGCTTGAAGAAATCCACGGAACGGCGCAATCCCTACTCCGGGGCCTACCATAATAATAGGTGTGCTTGGATCCTCTGGCAGCCGGAAATTGGACTGAGGTGGCTGAATAAACATTTGGATGGATTCGCCTGGTTGTCTATCGGCTAGATAGTTGGAAGCAACTCCTCGATATTCATGGCGTCCATCCCATCCTGGACTCTGTACGACCCCTACTGTGAGACTAATCTGATTTGGCTGTACACGAGGAGAGCTGGATATCGAATAGTATCGTATTTTTAGTGGCGGTAGCAGCTCAAGAAAGCGCTCGAATGTCATTACGCAAGCTTCATATTTTTCAAGTAAATCTAACATCGATATACGCTTCTCAAGGATGTTCCGCCTATAGGCCTCTGCCTCAAGCAGTGCTTCTAATTCGATTCGATGCGGAGGACAAACCGTCAAGGCGGCAAGCTCGCGAATTTGTGCTCGAGTGACAGGCTCCTGAAGTTCGACGCTCCGGCTTAGAAGATCCTGTATCAGCACTGGGCGATGTAACGGCAAATGAGAAGAGTGGTTCCCTATTGTTCGCAACACCACGTGATCGCTTCCATTTAAGTTAAATCTGCTGATTACCCGTTCGACTAGATGATCCGAATTGATAGGGAACACACCTAAATGATCCCCTTCAAGATAAGACACGCCTTCAGGCAGTTCAATCTCGATATGGCGTGTACTACGCCCGTTTCCTCCCCTTTGCAGCTCGTGATTGTCCATGATTGTTGCACAATGTACAGGGTATACTTCGGCAAACGGTGATTCAACCGATATGTTTACAACCTCGACGGTTAAAGAAGAAGCTGTCGATTTTTTTAACGCATCAATTCCATCAAATTCCAAATCCAGTGAGCGCATAACTGTTGGCCACAGCTTATTGCTCCACTCCTCCACTTCGGTTTCGAAGTCGCCGCTGACATCGCCATGTCCGACAGGCAGTAGACGATTCGCCCCTTTAGCCGCGAGCTGTTCGTCCATGAATATGGGAATGCTCTGATAGGTACTAGGCCAGTTATGATCGCCGCAACCAAAGACGCAATAGCGAACTCCTGTCAATGCCTCCGGCTCCACTTCCTTCAGCCACTTCATGAAGCGTCGTGCATTGCTGGGTGGCTGTCCGTTATACGATGCTGTCACGATATAGGTGATGCCTTCCTTGGGTAGCTCTCCTGCATAATCGTTAAGTGTTGCGACTTTACTTAGGAAGCCTAGTTGACGGCCCTTCTCCGCTAGTTCGCGGGCAATGCCCTCTGCTGTGCCAAGGTTTGATCCGTATAATACGAGGAGCGGCGTATTGTGTAGGGATCGTTGTTGAGGCCCTCGGCTTAAGGCTGCTCCTTCCTTAGATGGGTCACGATTTTCAATGTGAATGGTTGCAGCGCCGGTCTGAGTGCGTCGCGGGCGCACTTGCATGGTAAACCCTTCGGGCTTGATGGTTAGCGACTCCATTAGCTTCAATTGATAATTGGTATGATCGATGAGTTCGAAATGCTTCAAGATTAAACCAAGCATTAATGTCGCCTCTTGGAGGGCAAATTGCTGACCGATACAAGCGCGTTGACCGATTCCGAAAGGCTTGTAAGCATCATGAGGGATTAAGCTTGGATCCTCGAATCTTTCTGGGCGGAATTCATGTGCATCACTTCCCCAAGCAGCAGGATCTCGGTGCAATTGAGGGAGCAGAAGGAGCAAGCGATCTCCCTGCTTCATCTCATATCTATCCGTGAGCAGCGTATCTTGCTTTACATGTAAGTTGAACGCAGGTGCTGTAGGCCATAATCGCAGCGATTCATCGAGAATCATACGGATATATTTCAAGTTCTTGACCTGTGTATAGGTAGGAACAGGGTCCTTCAATACGCGATCTACTTCCTCATAGCCTTTTTGCAGCTTGTCGCGATTGTTCAGCAGAAAATACAGGGCGAATGACAATAATCCGCTTGTTGTCTCATGTCCGGCTACTAAGAATGTAATAATTTGATACCGAATGTTGGCGTCATCCAGAGCTTCACCTGTGTCGGGATCCTTGCCTTGCAGCATATACGCTAACAAGTCATCTGCCTCTTCGTGTCCATGCGCTTTGCGTTCAGCGATAATCTTATCAACTAATGAGAACATGACATCAATATCCTGCTGGAATTGCCGCCGAGTTTTGACCATAAGCTTATCCTGAATGTCAAGCCGCTGCGCTTGATTCAAGGATTCATCCAATGCCCGAACCATACTGGTCACGAATGGATGAGGCTGATCACGATAGAAGCTGTTGAATCGATAATTGAAGCCGCATAGCCCGATCGTATCCATGGCAAGCCTTGTCATATCCTCCGGTACCTCGATATGATCATCAGGATTTAGGCGCGACCACTTCTGAATTAACTGCATAGCGAGATCCAGCATCTTATCGAAATAGCCCTGCATTGCCGTGCGGCTGAAGCTCGGGAGCAAAATATTATGGGCCTTCTTCCAATTCGGATCGTCCGTCTCAGAGGTAAAAAAGCCATCCCCTGCAAATGCCCGAACATTGTTTAATATCGTTTTGTCTACGATTTTACCGAAGCGAGCAGTGTCGCTCAATTCCTTGGCCAATTCGTACCCGGAGACGACATGAAGCGTTCCGAATGGCAGCTTCATGCGGTAGATTTCACCGTATTCATCGGCAAGATTCATGAAAGATAAGATAGGTGAATTCGGATTCAATTGAGGAATGTTGCCGAGAGGACCGTAAGTTTTGGGTTGTGGAATCGCAATAGACATATGATATTGCCTCCTCTAAATGGTATGCAGTTCGTTCGCAAGAGGTAGCTCATAGATGTCAGTGTTACTTTGCAGCAAGGAACGATTGAAGTCGACAGTAGACAGATAGGAATGAATATTCATTCCGTACTGCTAGTAAAACAATCGAGTTAATGAACTCGGATTGCACTCCAGCAGCATTCCTCCACTTCTGCGAGGAGTTCGGGCGTTTCTTCGAGCACTTCTGCCCGGATCGTTTCGAACAATTTGACAAGTGCCCCGTAGAAAATGGAAATGAGCGCATTCGGCGGCAATGGTGAGATAACGTTCTGCTGCTGGCCTTTGATTAGAAAGTGGCGAATAAAATCCATGCCTATTTCAAATGTTTTGAGGCTTTTCTCGTCCAATAATCGAGGATTCAAGTGAGAGTCAATGAACGAGAAGGCTTCCCTGTTCTCTTTCGCGAAATGGATGGTCTGAACAAAAATGTGATGAAATTGTTCGCGAACGGTTGCAGATTCAGGAAAGCCTTGTTTGACGGCGCGGAAGAACTGCTCGGTGCATTCTTGAAATAAGGAATTTAGCAGTTCCTCCTTGTTCTCAAAGTAACGATAGATGGTGCCTGCGCCAACCTTGGCTCGTTCAGCGATCATCGGTACGGTAGTCGCATCGAAACCGCGCACAGTAAATAGATGTAAGGCGGCGAGTAAAATATCGTCTCTTTTGTTCGTGGTCACTAGCTATCACCCTTTGTGCGGAATGAATGTTCATTCCCTTACATAATATCCCATACGAATCAGGGATTCAAGAACAAAATGAGCTTGTTCCGAAATTCATTCTGGAGTAATGATATCAGAATTTGATGAAGCTAATGCTGAAAAAAATGAAAAGAGCAGATGCTTTCGCATTCTGCTCCTTCGCACGAATATTGTTGCTCCTTACCAGAATATTGCTTCATACCCACTTACTTAGATACATACAGGATCAGGGGTGGAAGAGATCATGCTCGCAATGCTTTGATCCGGATGTAGGCAGATGTCATTGAGCATATTCTGAAGATCCGAGAGCATTTGCAAGATCGATTCATCGCGGAAACGCGCTTTCAGATAGGTCATATAAATTTGACAGCGACCCTCCAAAGTCCCAACGACATCAATGCGAAGCGGCGTACCAGAGTTGAAAATCGCAAGCGACTTGCCATACTCGTTAACCAACGGAATCTCATCCTCATCCATTTCGATGGCGACATCGAAGTATGATCCTAGGTTCTGAACAATCATGTATGACTCAAACAGGATCTGATTATCCGCTAGTCTGCTCCACTCCTGGACTTTCTTGAGCGGTGTATAATCATATTTCGTCAATCGAAGCTGCTTCGCTTGAATTTGCTTGAGGATCTGCAATACATTTTCGTCTTCAAGCAGACGTATCCTCATGGGGAGCGTGTTGATTGCAGGACCAACTATCTCCTCTATCCCTTCGAATTCCGGGTGTCTGCCAGTCGACATGACGCCGAACAATACATCGCGCTGACCTGTATACCGAGCCAAGAGCATCGCCCAAGACAATTGAAACAGTACGCTCATTGTTACACCACTTTGACGGATTAGCTCTTTCACTATGTGCGGAGCAGAGACCTCGAATTCGACGTATTGTTTCGCGAAGCCGCCAGTTCCTGAACCCCCCCGGTTATGCGGCGCATATTCGATAAGCGGGGTCGCATGGCGGAAGCCAGCAAGTTCCGCAATCCAATATCGCTTAGATTGTTCTATATCCTGCTGCTGTAGCCATGCTATGTAATTCCGATAATTGCGTACCGGCGGCAGCTGATAAGACCTGTTCTCCACCAGACTGTAATAGCATTTGAGCACTTCGGCCAAGACAATAAAATGACTCCACCCGTCCATCAGCAAATACGAACAGCTCATAACCAGGAAATGCTCGCGATCGCCTATCCGAGCAAACATGACTTCATAAGTAGTCGGCCGTTTGATATAAGCAATATTGCTTGCACACAGTTGAACATCCTGATAGCGCATCAGTTCATGATACTGACGGTCAGCATCCCATTCGCGCCAATCCGCGTAGTGAACCGGTATACGAACATTCCGCCGCATGACCTGTATCGGTTGGTCGAATCCTTCATGGAAGATGGAAGTTCTCGTCAATGCATAATGATTTGCCACTCGATTCCAGGCCTGTGTCATGAGTTCAGGCTCCAGCATATCTGTAAAGCGCATGACCATATTTACAAAAAACTGAGCCGGTTCGGGATTCTTCAACAAGGTATCAAGCATGTAATCTTGTAGCGGTGTAACCGGATATACGTCCTCGATCTCTTCAGGATCCAAGGAGGCAATAGCGGCAACATCGCTTCGGTTCAATCCTACTAATGAAAAGCCCGCATCGGCTTCATTCTCACTCGCTGCTTTTTCGTTGTGCGCAGCATCCGTTTCCCCGTCGCTCTCGGCAATAACCCCGCTTAATTCAGCGACAGTCTGATATTGGAAAATCTGCTCGTGGGATATCGATACACCCGCTTGTCTTGCACGGGATATCAACATCATCGTTTTGATCGAATCTCCGCCGATCTCGAAATAGTTCTGATGTATTCCGACCCTGCTAAGTCCAAGCAGATTAGACATTATACCGCACAACAGCTTTTCGATATCATTGCGTGGTTCGTCGGACGGATCCTTGGACATGCTCTCCTCATTCGGCTTCGGCAGCGCCTTCCGGTTGATTTTGCCATTATTATTGAGTGGAAGTCGTTCAAGCGCAACAAATGCCGTTGGAATCATATAATCGGGCAAACGCTCTTTAAGAGCGCGACGAAGGACTTCTACGTCCGGCGCAATTTTTGTATTTCCTGTCAGGTAAGCCGTAATTCGTTTATCGCCAGGGATATCCTCCCTCAGGATCACGACCGCTTCTTTTATGGAAGGTTGTGCGGCAAGCACCGCTTCAATTTCACCAAGCTCGATACGGAAGCCCCGGACTTTCACCTGATCGTCCAATCTCCCAAGAAATTGGATACGTCCATCCGGCAAATAGCGGACCCGGTCTCCGCTGCGGTATAACCGCGCTCCCTCTCGTAACGAAAACGGATCCGGTATGAACTTCTCGTTGGTCATCGACGGTATTCGCAAATAACCGCTGCCGACCGCAATTCCGCCGATGCACAGTTCCCCGGGAATACCTATCGGGGTAGGCTGCAGCATTTTATCCACAATATATATTTTTGTATTTGCGAGAGGCCTACCGATATGGGCGGGGCTATGCGCATGTCCCGGTTCAATGATGCGATAAGTGCTGAATACCGTGCACTCCGTGGGACCATATGCTTCGTATACATCAAACCGAAGTCCGATCGGAAGCGTTGCGCTCCATTTGTCTCCCCCCGTTAATAAGCGGCGCAAAGAGGTATGCTCGGGCCAAGGAATATTGACTAATAGCTCAACTATCGGTGTTGGAAGAAAGGCAAACGTGATTTTATTGTCCACCATCCAGTCTCGCAGCAACTCGGGCTGGAGTCTTATTTCTTGCGGCGGAATCCATAAGGATGCTCCGCAGATCAGTGACCCCCAAATTTCCGCAACGGACATATCGAAGCCAACGCCGACGGCAAAACAAACACGGTCAGCGGACGTTAATGCCGTAACGTCTTTATAACAATGCATGAAGTTGACAATCGATGCATGCGGGATTATCGTTCCTTTAGGATTGCCCGTCGAGCCAGAGGTATAAATGACATAAGCTGCGTCACTGTCAATGACTTTGTCAATCGGTGGGCTCGTCTCTTCATAAGCCTTCCGCGATGCAAGAATGATCTCTTCATGTTCCATGTCGATTTCACTTCCGCAGCGCGATGCGATATGCTCATGCAGAGAACGATTCGTCAGTAAAATGGACGCCTTGGAATCTGCAAGGATATGAGCGATTCGTTCCACCGGTATCTCAGGATCGATGGGCAAGTACGCCCCGCCCGCTTTAAGCGCGGCCAATTGGGCAATGACCAGTTCAGGCGAGCGGTTGAGGCATATTGCAGCAATCTTCCCTGACCCGATGCCCTGCTTGCGCAGGAAATGGGCCAGACGTTCGGAGCGAACCGTGAGCTCTTTATAGGTTAAAATTTCGTCGCCGTACTGAACGGCAATCCGATCTGGTTCTGCCTCAGCTTGTGCATGCACCATCTGATGAAGGGTTTCCCAAGGTGGGAATTCCTGCTCGGTTCTGTTCCATACATTTAGAAGCAAATTATGCTCTTCTTCCAGCAATATCGGCAAAGATCCGACAGGCGTATCCGGATTGTCAGCAATACTGGAAAGCAGCATCAGAAAGTGTCTTATCATTTTCTTCACTGTTGCTTCTTCAAATAGACTTTGGTTGTATGTAAAAGTTCCTTTCCAGCTCCCGCCCCTCTCAATCACTTCAAGAGTCAGATCGAAGAGAGTCGTCTCCGTATTTACATGTAAAGGCTCGAATGTCAGGTCAGGTATCTCAACCTCGATAACAGGCGTATTTTGAAGCGTGAACATGGCCTGGAACAATGGCGAATAACCAAGGCTTCGCGTCCCAGCCACTTTCTCTACTACAAGCTCGAACGGAACGTCTTGATGTGCATAGGCTTCCAACGAATGCTCACGAATCTGGCGAAGAAGCTCGCGGAACGGCAAATTTGAAGTGATCTCGGAACGAATGACGAGCGTATTGACAAAAAAACCGACCATAGATTCCACATCTTTGTGGTTTCTGCCTGATATCGCGGTTCCGACACAAATATCTTCCTCATCGGTGTAGCGATGCAGAAGCGTCTGAAATGCTGCCATCAACAGCATAAAGGAAGTGGCCTTCTCTTCGGCAGCGAGTTGGAAAAGCCTTGTCGATAACTGCTGCGGGAGATCGAAGCTAAGCTTCTTTCCCGTATATTGCTGCCGAGCAGGGCGCGGGTGATCTGTCGGAAGCTGAAGCAGTTCAGGCGCGCCAGCCAATTTTTCTTTCCAGTACGATAATTGTTCTTGAAGTGCGTTCTCGCAGAACCGTTCTCGCTGCCACTCTGCAAAGTCTGCATACTGTACGCGAAGGGCGGGCACGCGCTCCGTCTCTCCGCTAACGAAGGATAGATAATACTCCAGCAGTTCTTTGCCAAATACATGGTGGGACCAACCATCGGTAATGATATGATGAAAGGAAATCAGCAGCACATGTTCCCTTTCAGCAAGGCATAGAAGAATCGCCCTAAGCAGCGGGCCATGCGTGAGATCAAATGGCCTGTTAATCAAGGACATATGCTGTATTACCGCTGCTTCCTGTTCGCTTGGTTGCACATTCCTCAAGTCTTTACGTTCCAGCGGCATATCCATGTCATCCAGCACGAGTTGATAAGGACTCCCGTCTTCCTCGTGGAATACGGTGCGCAGTACCTCGTGCCGGTTTACGAGTTCCTGTAGGCCTTTCTCGAATGCTTCGACCTGCAAATATCCCCTCAACCTCATGCCGTAAACTAAATTATACGCCGTTGATTCCGGCTCCATGGTGGAAAATAACCATAGCCGCTGTTGGGCGTACGAAAGCCGATGCTTTTCTTTTTTTTGCCGAACCGGAATCTCATGCCTGTCAGAGGAAGGAGCAGCTTTGACGTCCCCCTGAAGCATTTTTTCTAGCATCGCCCGCTGCTTGTCCGACAACTGCGATCTACGTTCTGCTAACGAGTGCCGCTTGGTCATGGTCTTTCTCCTCTCCTTCCTCTTCTTCTTTTTCCAGCAGTTCGATATAGGCTAGTTCGATAATGTCTGCCAGCTCAGAAATGGTTTCAGCCGCATACAACTCCTGCACATTCAGAGAAATCGGGTACATCTCACGAATTCGTGATATAACCTGCATTTTATTCAAAGAGTCAGCCCCAAGCTCATAGAATGGAGCATGAATGTCCACCTGCGGCACGCCGAGAACTTCTTCGAAAAATACAATAAGCTTCTGCTCAACGTACTGACGCGGGCTCTCGTATTCTAGAGGAGCCGAGTTTTCCGTTTCTGCGGGCCTTTCATTGCTTTTCGCGTTAGGGAAGGAAGAATAGGAAGCGTCAAAGCCTCTTGAATTGGGAATTTCATAGCGCCGTCTCTCAAATGGATAAGTTGGCAGAGGCATTCTTCTTCTCTTCTCCAGTGCATACCGCGCTTGCCAATTCATTTCGCTGCCTGCTTCCCAAATGGCTGCCAATGTGTCCGTCCAAGAATGACAGTCATAGCAGCCCAAGGAATTTTCACGCCCATTTGTATAGGTGTGCAGTGGTGATCCGATCGCTATCGCTCTCCATCGCCCATCCTTGAGAGCTTCTAGAAGATCAGAACTTAGCGACCGTTCTCTGATTTTGGCCGTCAAATCCGATTCGCTGTATGATGCCATATTCATTTCCGGAATAAAAGTAGGAATGCGGGGGGCAGCAAAGCGAATGCCATTGACTATATTGGCGAACTTCTCTGTGTCCCCATTTTCTATAAAGTCTTGTCGGGCAAGCGCCAACTTGAAAGCTTCTTCTAATGAACAACATCCAGCTATGCAGGCTGCCGCATACTCCCCTTCATCTTTACCATCGATTCGATCGGGTTTGTGCCCCATGTGATTCAAGACCGAAGCAAGGCTGTAAGAAGCCGCTACTGAGATCAGTATTTTCATGCGCGAATTCAATTGCGGTGGATTATGCTGCTGGTTGGCGTGGGTATCGTTCAAGCAAGCCTTCAACTCCAGTCCGCTAACAGATTCGGCTTTTGCAATAGCTTCGTTTAATTCGCGGCAGAAGAGCGGTTCAGTTCTATACAACTCTAGTAAGCCGGAAATCCCCTCCTCCAGCCAAGGGAGCAGTATCCATGCAGTCATTGGATGTTCATCTGTGCTGCGAACCTTTGCCGAATCCGGTTTAAGGGCCAGCATGAGCTGAGCATCGGCGGCATTTCGACAAACGATGGCTTTGCGGAACGGGTATGCTTTTCTGCCAACTTGCATTGTATAAGCAATTTCTTCGAATGGGGTAAAAGGGTTGCTAGTCAAATATCCAGCCATCCTTTCGCAAGCTGCGGCAAGTGCCATCTCCGATTTAGCAGATAGAAGCAAGCTGTGCCAAGGTCGCAAGCATGCATCGCTTTCTGTTAGGGGTGCTTCTTCCAGCACGACATGAGCGTTCGTCGACCCGATGCCGAAAGAGCTTACTCCCGCACGCCTTGGATACTCCGCATCTTCCCAATCCATAAGTGCCGTATTGACATAGAACGGGCTTTCCGAAAAATCGATTTGCGGATTCGGTGTCTTAAAATGAAGGGAAGGCGGAATTTGGCGATGATGAAGGGCGAGTACCGTCTTGATGAATCCTGCCACTCCTGCGGCACAGTCAAGATGTCCGATATTCGTTTTGACGGAACCGATTGCGCAGTACCCGATTACATCCGTCCACTGCCGATAAGCCATCGTTAATCCTTCGATTTCGATTGGATCTCCTACTATAGTAGCCGTGCCATGGGCTTCGACGTAAGATATTGTCTCAGGATGGACATCGGCGATCGCCAAGGCTTCTGCAACTACGTCAGCCTGACCTTCCGGGCTAGGGGCAGTGAAACCTGCCTTAAGTGCGCCGTCATTGTTAATCGCGGTACCGCGAATTACTGCATAGATGAAGTCCCCGTCTGCCGCGGCCTTTTCCAGACGCTTCAGCACAACGATTCCAACACCATTGCCAGGTACGCTTCCCTCAGCCTCACTATCGAAAGCGCGGCAGATTCCGTCAGGAGACAAAATCATGCCGTCCTGGTACTTGTATCCGGAATGGTTGGGGAACGTAACGGTGCTTCCGCCTGCCAACGCAATGTCGCATTCCCCGCTCATAAGAGACTGACACGCCATATGTACAGCGACCAGAGAAGTGGAGCACGCTGTTTGAACCGTCACTGCAGGACCTTTTAGATCAAGCTTGTATGATACGCGACTCGTCAAGAAATCCTTATCATTGCTTGATATAATGGAAGTGAGATCTCCCAATCCTTGATCGAGCCCGTAAGCGATAACATGGTTCAACAAGTAAGTGCTTAGCGAGCAGCCGCCATAGACCCCAATCCGTCCTGGATAGCCGTCGGCGATCCAGCCTGCATTCTCCAGTGCCTCATACGCACATTCTAGAAACAGCCTCTGCTGGGGGTCGGTCCATTCCGCTTCACGGGGATTCATTCCGAAAAAAGCGGCATCAAACATGACCGGGTCATCCAACACCCCTTTTGCTTTAATATATTGGGGATCATGCAGAACCTCTTCCCGAACCCCCGCTTGCAGCAGCTCCTCATCTGTATAGAAGCGGACTCCTTGATCGCCCTGGCTTAACAGCTTCCAATATGCCTCTACATCCTTAGCTCCGGGAAATCTTCCGGACATGCCGATGACAGCGATCCCTTGCTCCCACAATGTTTCATCTCGTAACAATTGGTTCACCCCTGTTTATTTTATGTTCTTGCTTTTCCTCTGAGTCTTTGCTTTTTCATCAATGATTTGCGCGATTCCACCCTTTCTCCGACATCAGCAATCCGCTCTTTGCAAACGGACGGCTCGAACAGGCGGCTTGCCAATGATGCAATCGTGGGATGCATGAAAAAATCGGTCAGTTTTATCTGGCTGTTTCGTTCTCTGCGGATTCTTTCAACTAAAAGCGCAGCATGCAGTGAATGTCCCCCCAGCTCGAAGAAATTATCATTTCTTCCGACTTCCCGCACATCTAACACTTCCTTCCACATGTCAGCAAGAATTCGTTCTCCTACATTACGCGGCAGGGCATCTCGGGATACAGGAGAGATCGTTGTATTCGGAAGAGGCAGTGCATGCTTATTGACTTTGCCATTTGAGTTCATAGGAATGCTGTCTAACTGCACAAAAAAAGACGGGATCATATAGGCAGGAAGACGACATCCTAAATATTCACGGAGATCAGATACAAGAACCGGTTCTGGTTCTGCCGATTCATAATAAGCAATCAAATATGTGCTGCTGTCCGCGCCTTCCCCGTCTACGACTACCGCTGCATGGATTGATGGGTGGTTGGACAATGCGGCAGCAATCTCGCCAGGTTCGACCCTATTCCCACGAATTTTCACTTGATCGTCCAGGCGGCCCAAATATTCGATGGTTCCATCGCTGAGGTAACGGGCACGGTCTCCGGTACGGTACATTTTTCCGGATCCATCATCGTGATCTCCATTCAGCTCCTGTACGAATCGTTCTGCCGTAAGCTTCTCATTGTTCATATAACCCCGTGCCAAGCCCTTACCTGCAATGCACAGTTCGCCTTGGACGCCGACGGGCTGAATCAGGCCGTGTTCGTTCACAATATAAATCTTTGTATTGGCAATCGGCCGACCTATCGTTATGCGCGTATCATGAGTGACTTCCTTAACAGTCGACCAGACGGTTGTTTCTGTTGGACCGTACATATTGAACAAGCGGGCGTTCGTCATCGTATGGACACGATGCAGAAGCGTTTCTGTCAGCGCCTCTCCCCCAATCAGCATATAGCGCAGCGAACCCAGCGCTTCAGCCATGCGGGGATTGTCAAGCAGCATCCTCAGCCTCGCCGGCGTCGTTTGAAGCAGCTCGATCTGATGATATTGGCATAGATGGGCCAGTCGCTCAAGCTCCATTTGTTCCTCGTGCGTTGCCATAACCACCGTACAACCTAACATGAGCGGCAGCAGCGTTTCGAGTACGAAAATATCAAAAGATACGGTCGTCAAAGACAGTACATTGCTTACGTTATCGATCGGTATTTCTTGAACGATGCCGACGAGCAAATTATGAACGGATCGATGCTCGATCATGACCCCTTTGGGCTTGCCCGTAGAACCTGACGTATAAATGACATATGCGAGATCTGACGGGCTAACGGTTGAACATGAGATTGCGAGTGAGTTTTCTTCGTATGACATAGGCAGCTGATTCAGTAATACGGTTAGTTGTTCGTCAGGAATCTTCGCCACATATGCAGATTCCGTTACGACTACCCGACATCCGCTATCTTGTATGATGCTCGCAATCCGTTCCTCTGGCAGGAGCGGGTCAAGTGGAAGATATGCGGCTCCAGCTTTGCCGACAGCCAACAAAGTTGCCACTAGCGATATCGAGCGATCGGCAAGCACAGCAACAACTTCATTACGTGAAACGCCTTGTGAGCGAATTGCGTGTGCCAGCTGTGCGGCTTTTCGGTTCAGAGCCTCATAGCTCATCTGCTCTCCATTGCATATAAGCGCGATTTGATCAGGTGTTCTTGCTGCTTGCCGTTCGAAAAGACCATGGATGGTCTGTTCCTCCTGAATGGCTATCTGCTTTCCAGAGAACCTAGTACGAAGTCGTTTTTTCTCTTCACTGTTCATCAGGCCCATGCTTCTTACTTCCATGTCAGGATTGGAAGTGGCCTGCCGCAGCAGCTCCATGTAGCAGCTTGTCCAACGCTCAGCAGTATCCTTAGTGAACAGCGCCGACGCATATTCCATATTTCCATGTAAAACGTTATCGGCTTCGGTTATCGACAAAGTCACATCAAACTTAGCGGCCGTGTAATCAAAATGGTGCTGTCGAAGGCTGGTTCCACCCAAAGCAAGCTCCGCATTCTCCATGTTCTGCAAGATGAACATGGCGTCGAATATCGGATTACGGCTCAACTCTCGAGGCGGAGCAACTCGCTGTACAAGTTCCTCAAAGGGATAATCTTGATGTTCCAACGCACCAAGTACGGACTGCTTGACAACCTGCAAATAGCCAGCGAACGATTGATTGGCGCTTGGAGACATGCGCAGCGCCAACGTATTCACGAACATGCCTACCATCCTTGCCGTATCTGCTTGGCTTCGACCTGCTACTGGCGTTCCGACGATAACTTCTTCCTGATTGCTCAATTTTGACAACAGTAATCCATACACCGACACTAATACCATATAGATTGTCGTATTTGTTTGTCTTGCCAGCCGCTTCACATTCCTTGTCATTTCTTCATCCAGCGAAAAGTTTACGCATCCTCCCGAATAGCTGCGTAATGCCGGGCGAGGGAAATCAGTCGGCAAGTTCAACATCGGTATTTCCTCGCTGAACTGCTGCATCCAAAATTGTTCCAGCTGCTTAAGGGTCTCTGTGCGCAAACTAGACTGCTGCCATGCCGCAAATTCTTTATATTGCAACTGCAGCGGCATCAGCGTGTTGCCCGCGTACAATTGGGTTAGTTCTTCGGTTATCACTCCGACAGAAGTGCCGTCGGATATGATATGATGCATGTCCAGTAGAAGGAGATGACGTTCTGGCTCAAGCTTTACAAGAGCTGCGCGCAGCAGTGGAGCCTGTCCTAAATCAAATGGGCGGATAAAGGAACGGATGATTCCCTCTGTGCTTTCTCCAAACAGTTCCTTACAATCAAGCTCAAACTCTGTGTTCGCATGAATTCGTTGAACGGGCTTGCCATCCACGATATGGAAAGAGGTGCGAAGCGGCTCATGTCTCGTGATGAGGGCCTGCAACGCTGCTTCCAGACGCTCTCCGTCAATAAACCCAATAACCTCCAATGCGGTCGGCATATTATAATTCAACTCTCCGCCCTCCAACTGCTGGAGAACGTACAAACGCTTCTGTGCTGAAGAAACAGAATAATAATTTCTCTTCCCGATCTTCGGGATCGTATCGTAATCGGCATGCTTCCGATGCTTGATCGTTTCTGCCATTTGTTCGATTGTCGGGTACTGAAACACGTCTCGCAGCGGCAGTTGGACGCGCATCTCTTTGTGCAATTTGCTAACTAAGGTACTTGCCCGCAGGGAATGGCCTCCAATTTCGAAAAAGTTATCCTTTACGCCGATGCTATTGACAGGCAACCTGAGCACATCTCGCCAGATACGCGCAAGCTGTATTTCCGTTTCAGTCCGCGGCGCTACATGTTCCTCGCCATTCCGCAAGCTTACTGCCAAATCAGCCAGTGCTCTCCGGTCTACCTTTCCGTTTGCCGTCAGCGGCATTTTCGCAACCTGCGAGAAATAAGACGGAATCATGTATGCCGGCAGCTTATCCGACAATGCGCTTCTCAGCTCTTTACCCGTTAATTCCCTGTCCGCCACTACATAGGCGCAAAGCTGTTGCGTACCGCTTTTATCGGATTGTGCAATGACCAGCGCCTCTCTTACCGACTCGATTGTTAATAACTGAGCTTCAACTTCTGCTAGTTCGATGCGGAAGCCACGAATTTTGACCTGGTCGTCCATTCGTCCGATATACTCTATCGTCCCGTCAGGCAGCCATTTTCCCAGATCCCCTGTTCGATACATCCGATTTCCGTTCGAAAATGGATGATCCACGAACTTTTCGTTCGTTAAGTCAGGACGATTCAAGTAACCACGTGCTACACCGTCTCCGGCAATACATATTTCCCCCGTCATGCCGATTGGCTGTAATTCGTTGCGCTCATTGACGATATAAATGGACGTATTGCTGATCGGTTTTCCGATTGGAACGCTTAGAGCATTGTCATCCACTTCATGGATATCATGGTACGTTGCAAATACGGTAGCTTCCGTCGGACCGTATATATTTTTAATAATTCCGGGACCGAGACGGTTCAGCGCTTTTCGTACATGACTGACAGAAGCGCGCTCGCCGCCGACTAGGATGGATTTCACTCGGCGCAGGCATTCCAGATTTGTGTCGACCAGAAGATGAAATAGCGCAGTTGTAATTAGCATTTTCGTGATCTGCTGGCGCTCAATCACTTCTGCAAGTTTTTCGACATTCAATACCGTCTCTTGCGGGATAAGAATCAGTCTGGCTCCGTTCAATAACGTTCCGAAAATATCGAATATCGATCCGTCAAATGAAAAGCTGGAAAGCTGCAATATACGATCCTCTTCGGTAATTTCGATAGATTTTGATGCGTGCACGAAATGAATAACATTGCGATTGGTTGTTAAAGTGCCTTTCGGTTTTCCCGTCGTTCCTGACGTATAGATCACATATGCCAAATGACATGGAGCGGAAACCGGTTCTAAATTCGTCATGTCTTTGCTATATTCATGCGGATCGTCCAACGCCACGATTTTGCACTGACCCTGGATTGAATCAAGCAATCGGCGATGTCCCACTATGATTTGAGCTCCCGAATCCTCCAGCATGAAGTGAACTCGCTCCTGCGGGTAATCCGGATCGATCGGGAGGTAAGCGCCTCCTGCCTTCAGAATGGCCAGGACGCTTACAATCATTTCGATCGAGCGTTCGACCATGATCCCTACTCGTACATCCGGCACGACACCAGCCGATTGCAGCGTTCGCGCCAGGCTATTGGCTTTTTCGTTCAGTTCCCGGTAGGTGAGCCGCATGCCTTCGAATTCGACTGCCACATAATTCGGTGTTCGTTCTGCTTGTTCCTCGAACAGCTGATGAATCGTCCTCTCCCTGGCGTATTCCATCACTGCACCATTGAAGTTGCTCAAAATTAACGTAGATTCTTCGGGAGTTATCATCTGTAGCGAGGCCAAATCTGCCTTCGGATTACTGATTACCTGGCTGACAAGCTGCTTGTAGTGTCCTGCCATGCGCTTCACGGTCTCATGCTTGTATAAAGCTGTCGCATATTCAATGCTGCACGCAAGCCGACCTTCTTCCTCCGCAGCCTGGAAGGTCAAGTCGAATTTTGACACCGGTCGCAAACTTGGCTGCGGCTTCATGCGCAACCCAAGAATATTCATTTCTGCTTCTTCCGTGTTTTGCAATACGAACATTGTGTCGAATATTGGATTACGGCTCTGATCCGGCGACACAAGAACCTTATCTACGAGTTCCGCAAAAGGATAGCTTTGATTTTCCAAGGCGCCCAATGTCGTTTCCTTTATTTCGTCCAAGTAAGCCAGCAATATTTTGTCCCCGCTCGGATGACTGCGAATGGCAAGTGTATTGACAAACATTCCGATGAGCGGTTGTAAATCTTCGTGCGTCCTGCCGGCAATCGGGGTACCGACCACAATGTCTTCTTGCTTCGTATATTTATGAAGCATGATCACATAGACAGCGAACAATATCATGAACAGCGTCGTTCCGGTTTCGGATGACAATCGCATGAGTGCCCTGCTCGTTTCAGCATCCAAATAGAATTGATGCGTATCTCCCTCGAAACTTCGTACAGCGGGCCTTACATAGTCAGTCGGCATTTCCAATACTGGCAATTGTCTATCCAACACGTTTAACCAGTATGCCTCCTGAAGTCTCGCATCTTCCTGCTGTGCTTCGGACATTTGCCATGCTGTGTAGTCCTTGAACTGAATGCGTAAAGGCATCAGTTCTTCTCCGCCGTACAAGCGGGAAAACTCATCGATCAGAATCGAGGTCGAGACGCCATCGGAAATAATGTGATGCATATCGAAAAGAAACAGATGCCGATCGTTCTTCAATTCAACCAAGCCTACTCGCATTAGCGGAGGTTTACTTAATTCAAACGCCCGGACAAAGGCATTTTCAATTTCCGCCGCTTCTTCCTCCCTAACTTGCATATATTCGATCTCGAAGTGGATCTCATCATGCACGCACTGCACTGGTTCGCCGTCAACTAGCTCGAATCCGGTTCGCAGCGTTTCATGTCGTGCAATCAGATCTCGAAACGCCTTCTCAAATTGCTTTCGACAGAATGATCCCAAAATCAACATCCTGCCGGACATGTTGTAGCTTTGATCTGCTCCCTCAAGTTGATGAAGGGTATAAAGCCTTTTCTGGGCAGATGAAATCGCGTAATATTCTCTTTTTTCCGTTACGGGAATAGGCTTGTGCGTCCGCTGCTCCAATTCACTTATCGCCTGTGCCAATGCTTTAATTGTAGGGAACCGGAACACGTCACGCAGCGGGAGATTGACCTGCAATTCTTTATTAATCTTGCTGATCAGCATTGTTGCGCGCAAAGAATGTCCCCCAATATCAAAGAAATTCTGCTTTACGCCGATCTGTTCAACTCCCAACACTTCTTTCCATAGGTTTGCAAGTCCGATTTCCAATGGAGTATCCGCCACTTCGTAATCCTCTTCGACAGGCGCGACAGCTTTCGGCATCGGAAGGGCATTTCGATTTATTTTGCCGTTGAATGTCAAAGGCAGACGGTCAAGACGCATGAAACGCGCAGGAATCATATAGATCGGCAATGTTTTCTTTATGAAACACCGAAGTTCATTCATATCCAATGAATCGGCAGCTACATAAGCAATGAGATAGTTTTCTCCGCTACTGTCCAACCGGTCGATTACGACTGCTTGCCGAACTCCCGGAAATGCAAGCATAGCTGCCTCGATCTCTCCGAGTTCGATGCGGAAGCCACGTATTTTAACTTGAAAATCGATGCGTCCAATGAGATCAACATTGCCATCAATCATCCACTTCGCTAGATCGCCCGTGCGATACAGTCGTTCACCGGGAACGAATGGACTTGGTACGAATTTCTCATCACTAGCATCCGGGAGGTTCAAATATCCTCTGGCTACTCCCGGGCCGCCGATGCACAGTTCACCCGGCATTCCAATCGGAACGGGATTAAGCTGCTGATCTACAATATAGAATCGCGCATTCATCCAAGCTTTGCCGATCGGTACGCTTCCCGTCTTTGGCAGCAGATGCAGCGGCTCGTCATAGTAACTTGAATCGATAGCTGCCTCCGTCACCCCATAGCTGTTAATAATCCGGAACTGGGAGCCGTAGCGCTCCTGCAATGTCCGATAGTCATTAACACTGCAGCTATCGGAGCTGACGATCAACAGGCGCATCGAGCTCATATTCAAATCGTGCTCGTATGCGTAATTCATGAACGGGACAATGAGCGCGGGCGTCGATTCGAATATCGTAATTTCAAATTTCTGAATCCAGCCGTGTAGGCGAGACGGATCAACTCGGTCTTCTGCCGGGCAAATGATCATCGTCCCGCCATTATAAAGCGTTCTTGCTATATCTCCGACGAACACGTCAAAAGAGAAGCTCGCAAGCTGCAGGAGCTTTACAGGGAATTGCTCAAGACCGTATTCTCGTCGATAGGCCTCGGCCGTATTCGAAAGGGCCGAATGCTCGATCATGACGCCTTTCGGGCGTCCGGTCGTGCCTGACGTGTAAATCACGTAAGCCAGATCAGAAGGCCCGTTCATATTAGGCAAGTTCGCATTGTCCCCATCATAAATCGTTTCATCATCCATACAGAGTACGGTTGGCAGGGACGACATTTCCACAAGGGCTGGAGAACGCTGCAGGAAATGCGATTGCGTCAGCAATAATTTCGCTCCGCTATCACCAAGCATGAATTGAATGCGTTCTTCAGGATAATCGGCATCGATCGGAACGTACGCTCCTCCCGCTTTCCATACCGCCAAAACGCCAATGAGTATATCGACGGAACGATCGGCCAATATTCCAACAATCGATTCTCTGCCTATACCGTGGGCTTGCAGTGTTCTTGCCAACTGATTTCCCTTCTGGTTCAACTCCTTGTATGTAAGCCTTTTGTCTATGCAGATGATGGCCTCATGGTCGGGCTTCTGCTTGGCTTGCTCTTCAAAAGTTTGATGCAAGAAGCGCTCCGGGCAATGCGGCAGCAAATGAGGATTAAACTCCGTCAACAATCTGCTTAGCTCCCTTTCCCCGACTATCCATAACTCGCGCACAGTCTGTTGGGGGTTTATAAGCATCTGATCTGCAATGATAAGCAACTGCTCCATAATTCTCTTAATTTCATGTTCTTTAAATAATTCAATCCGATAGTCTGCATGCAGGCTCATCTGTTGCAAATCTAAGAAATCATCGATATGTACAAAAAAGTCATTCGTCTCATGGCCGCAAAATCTAGCGTTCAGCTGAACAGAGATATCGCCATACTGTGTCCACTTAATTGGCGAGTAGTTCAAGGATACGCGAAACAGGTCTTCCATATCTCTTTTCGCATCCCGATCCCGCAAATCTTGAACAAGGTGGTTGTATGGGTATTTTTGATGACGGAAATAGGCTTGCTGCTCTTTGAAAACAAGATGGAGCAAGGACTCCAGTGTTTGATCGGGGTCAAGCGACAATCGGGTGGCAACCGTGCTTACAAACATTCCTATAGCTTCTTTCTCGTTCCTGCTTGTGCGGTTGGCAAACACGGTACCGACGGGAACATCGACATTTCCCGTATGTTTGTATAGCAGCAGATACATGGCGGTTAGAAAAAAAACAAAGACACTAATATTGCTTGCTTCGCTAAATGCTCGTAATCGACGGTATTGTTCATCGTTGAGGGAAATGCTGATTCTTTTCGCGTCTGTTAGTGGTTTATCAGGGGAATTGTGTTTCACTCCAGTGACTTCCGGCAATGTTTCGAACTTTTTCATCCAGTAAGATTTATCTTTTTGATAACGTTCCGACTTCATATAATCGTGTTCGGCATGTATGTACTCCATATATGTGCCTTTTGGAACAGGGAGCGGATTTACTCCACTTTTTAATGCCATATAATTATTCATGATGTACTTGCATGCTTGATACATGGACATGCCGTCCGCAATGATATGGTTGATTTTCAAGTTAAACCAATACTCTTCATCATTGATTTTCATGATGGCAATCTTATACTTGTTGATTTCGAACATGTTGATCGGGGAGCTGCAGAAATGTTGCATCCATTTCTCGGCTTCCGCGCGGCTCGGCATTTCCAAATAATCGATTGCGGGATGAATATTGGACTCATCTTCAAACCATTGCACGGGTTGATTGTGCTGTTCAGTTATGCGAATCCGAAATGCATCGTGATCTTTGACGAGCTTTTGAACAGCCTGTATGAGAAGAGATGCATCAATAGATCCCCTCATTACCATCGTTCCGGCCATCATGCTCAATGTTGTATCCGGAAATAAAAGCTCCGTGTACCATATCCTTCGTTGCGCCTGGGTTAAAGGAAATAGTTTTTTATCCATTGGGGTGCCTTCAGTCCTCCTAATTGTTTCGTTTTCCTATCATAAGTAATAGTAGGCTAAGCGAATCTGGAGTTTATCTTGGCTAATATGCAGAGGTACTATAATTGCCCTACTTTGTAAAATAGTAGCACCCACAGACTTTGTTTACAATATAATGCTTAGAAATTTAACACAATTGATTTTTTTTAAATGTAGAGTAAAAAGTAATACTACTCTCTAAAGGGCTAATAGGTCATAGTTGATTTTTTTTAAATGTAGAGTAAAAAGTAATACTACTCTCTAAAGGGCTAATAGGTCATAGCCTCAGCACGAGTTGAACAACATGGGCTAATCCAGTGTGTCCTTTCCCTTCTACCCGTTCCTGCTCTCCGTAAAAGAAATGCAACACCTTTAATCCCCTAGACCAAGCGAGGATGTCCGTAGGCTCGTAAAGCAATTCAATATCGGAAGGTCCGCCTGTTCGATAATGGATCTGCTCCTTCGAGTAGACCTCAAGCATGATCATACCGCCAGGCTTTACAGCCTGCTTAAGTTTATTCAGAACTACAAACTGATCACTGTGATGAAAATGACCAAATACCATGATCGCAGCATCATATTCTTTTTGAGGGACATGATCTGCAAGTAGGTTCATCTGCTTCGTATGCACAAGGACATTGTGCTTTTGAGCCAGCTTTTTCGATTTAGCCAGACCGTTCTCTGAGTAGTCAACGGCCGTCACATCGTGTCCTGCTCGCGCTAAATAGACTGCATTTCTGCCCTCACCCTCCGCAAAAGCAATGATACGTTGGTTGCTGTCTAATCGGTACGCCTGCTCCCGAATAAATGCATTTGGCTCTTCCCCATAATAATATTCTGTTGAGTCATATCGCTCATTCCATGGATTGTTCATGTTTACCCCTCCAATAAAAGTTTGAATGATTACCAAAGTGATTTCGTCCCATCTAGTGCTTCCCTTGTTCGAACTCCTCCTCGGTCAATTCTCGATTGATATGCATCGCGATTCGACTGCCGTCTGCCGCTGCGAATACAACTTGAGAAGGAGAAAAGGAAGACGCATCCCCTGCTGCGTAGACACCCTTTATCGTAGTTCGTCCTGATTCTTCTGTCTTAATCCCGCCAGCAGCGGTCAATTCACAGCCCAACTGTTTAGCAAATGGTGCACTTTGTTCAAACTTGGGAGTGACGAAGCCGCCTGATCTTGCAAGTTCTGTTCCATCTGTGAATCGGACTTGTTGAAGCATGCCATTATGTCCGATAAAAGAAGCTATCGGTTGTTCCATGACCTTCACCCCTTTGGAATGCAGCTGCATCTTCTGCTCGTGTGTCAGGGTTGAGTATCCGTTCGTGCATACGACCAAATCCTTGCTCCATTGATAGAGCATTTTGGCGGTGTAAAATCCAGCGGCATGCTCAGACACCACTACAAGTGGTTGATCGCGCAATTCCCAGCCATCGCAGTATACGCAGTTGAACAAGCTTTTTCCGTATAGCGGAGTGAATCCTTCAATTTCCGGGAATATCTCCTTGACCCCTGTCGCAAGTATCAATTTCTTCGCTTGCATGCGCTGACCCATTGTGTCGTGTACGATAAAGACACCATCCACGTTAACAACTGTCGTAACTTCAACATGCATCAGACGGATGGATGGATAGCGACCTAGTTCTTCGTGCGCGATGCGCCGGAATTCTGGAATCGTTACCCCGTCCCTCGTAATAAAACCGTGGGATGCATGTGTCACCGCATTTCTAGGGCGATTGTGGTCGAACAATACGATGCTTCTTCTTGCTCTTCCGAGGACGAGAGCAGCGTTCAATCCTGCAGGTCCTCCCCCAATGATGGCGCAATCGTAAATCATAATATTCATCTCCTTATTAAATAAGATATTACAGACTGTTAATATCTATGATAACACATTCTTCTCCTATTTTTGAAGCAGTTATTACTCGCGTTATGGCGGTGAGGTTAATCTATGCTGCCTAATTAGCTTGTGAAGTTACTTCATTTTTTGTAGGGGGATTTCTTCACAGTGGGATTGGTATCGTTATAAATATATAGAAAGAACTCTCCTGACTTGGAGAGCTCTTCACATAAGTATCTATGGCCATTATCCCTTGATTGCTGCATGAACGTACCATTTTTTAAACTTAAGCGAACACTTTCTCAAGCTCGCCGCACCATTTCGTCCAGCCATACTTAGCGCCTGCGAGTGCCTGTTCATTGGAGATTCCGGTTTGATCAAGATGAAGGTTAACGCTTCCGTTCCCTAAGTCTTGCAGTGTCCAAGTGATCGTGTGTTTCTCTCCGCTTTCCCATGTATAGGACAGCTTGTTTGGTTCGTCTACAATCAGTACTTCGCCCTCAATAATTCCATTCCACCATTCGTTCGGCTGCGTGCGGAACTGAAAACGGTGTCCAACCACGGCCTTAAAATTATTTTCCATTGCCTCACCAGTGTGGATATTGTGCACCCACTTGGCAAGCTTGCTGGAATCGGTTAATGCGGACCACAACTTCTCAATTGTAGTCTTGTATTGAAAATCCAAGGATAATGTTACACTCATTCTTCTTCCTCCTCTAATAAATGTTGCAAGCGCAACATATTCAAACCCCAGAACTTGCTGTAGAAAGCCACCCAGTCTTGGACTTCTCTGAGTGGTGCGGCATTCAGCCTAAATCGTGTCTCTCGGCCAACTTTGCGGTCATATACCAGTCCGGCCTCTTTAAGAATTGTCAAATGCTTGGATACCGCTGTACGCCCCATTTGAAATTGTGCCGTTAATTCATGAAGCGGTATCTCCTCTTTCTCAGCTAACAAACGAATGAGTCTCCGCCTAGTTGGATCTGCAATCGCGTCAAACACATCCCGCAACTGATTATTCTCACCCACAACAACCTCTCCATTATCTTGCTTTCTGTAGTAGAAATCTGTTGGTGATATGAAGGGCCAGCTATGACTACTTCTATCACCTCTTTAGAGTTTACGGCTATTTGGACGAAGTGTCCATGAGGCGATGTTCAGTGCTGCATAGGAAAGCGGGAGGATCACATAAAAACCGTAATCACTATAATCGTTAGCAAACGCATGAAAGAAAGATGCAGCAGTCATAACAAAGAACATTCCAGGTGAAACATAATCAGGTTCGAAAATTTCGTATGACTGAATTTGAAATGGACACCATTTAGTGTCGGTTTTATTATAAGTCACCATTTGGTGTCCTGTCAACGATTGATTTTCATGCGTCTGATCCAACCTCTATTGTTTGTATTGCCATGCACATAAATAAAAAACCCGCGCAATGCGCGGATTTACATGAAGGTATGTTCTTGTCCACCTACGGATATCGTCGAATAATCTAATCTTTTAATCCTTTTCCATCAAGAATTTGCTGTGTATATTTCTCAACCCTTGATGTTCGCGTCTTGGATTGTTTGGGTTCTGAGAAATAATACAGGTATTGTCGTTGACGTCCTGGCGTTAATGCTTCAAATGCTTCTTTCAAGGCAGAGTTTTCATCGAGTTTGAATTGAAATTCTTCAGGAACTGTGTACTCTGCCGTTTGCTTAAAGTTCACTTCCAACCCCGCTTTTTCAACTTCAATGGCCTCCTTGATATAGGCCTTCAAGATGTCTTCCATCTCAACGATTTCTTGAACATTGGTGAACCGAATCTGACGGGCTGCTTGTACATTCTCCGTTTGTTGGATGAGAATTCCGTTTGGATCTTTTAACAGGACCCCTTTATGAAACAGAAGTGCACAGTACTCTTTAAACCCATGAATTAAAACAATGTTTTTGTTCTCATAGGTGTAGCATGGGTGCATCCACTTATAATCTTCGGTCAGCTCACAGTCAAGAACGATATGTCTCAGCTTCTCATATTCTTCTTTCCACGTTTTCGCTTTCCGTAAAAATTCATCGACCTTCGGATTCAATTGACGATTTGACATCAAGGTATTCCCCTCTTCACTTTTCGTTCAGCGGACAGTTCAAATCCCTTGAGATTTTCTTCTGTCCCCCTGCATAAACAATTCCTATTTATTTGTAGTTTGGAATATTCGACATTTCGAGATACACATATAAGAAGCAATATTAGGTACCCGACGAAATGATGGAGTGGAAAAAATCACGGATGATAACGAAGATACATGGCTCTTTCACTCATGCAACTCCATCTTCAGTAGATTACGAATGCGATTTCTTATGGAGTTGTTGAGCGATATCGACTAATTTCTTATTCTTCAGATGATTCTCCATCTTCTCCTCTGCTTCCTTCATCACGGCTTGAATCAGACATTCTTCGCCGTGGACGAAGTTACATTCGAATAACGAGGTTGAGCCTTCGATAGCATGGATAATATCCAGAAATGTAATATCGTCTCGATGACGAGTCAGGCGATACCCCCCATTGGCTCCCGAGATCGATTCAATCATGCCGGCCTTCACAAGTCTCGTTAATATTTTGGACAAGTACGTTGGAGACACGCCCTGGGATTCTGCCAACTGCTGTACACCAACTGGCTTAACGGTAGATGCCTCAATCAGCATGAGCATAGTATGGAGCGCATAATTCGTTGCTTTTGTAAATTTCATGGACAACCCTTCTTAATCATAGATTTATGATATCGATAATATCCGTGAATGGCGAGCATGTCAATTAGGCTGCATGGCATCGAACGATTCGAATTTACCCCAGAAGCACTGCTATTTCATTTTCCGGCATGTAACGATCGATGTCCGTATTCCCTACTCTGTATATATGATTTCAATCAGAGACTGATTAAACACGGATTCCCAAGGAAATGAATAGACAAAGACAATCTATATAGGAGGTTCGATACTATGCACAATGATTCCTCGTCCATTCAAAATCTCCCCCAATTTCCTGAATCCTATTGGCGGGACTCCGTAACGATTCCCTCCTTCCCAAAACTTGCTAAACATACGGAAGCAGATGTTGTAGTAGTTGGAGGCGGAATTTCCGGCATAACAACGGCCTACCTCTTGGCACGGGAAGGACTCCGCGTCGTGCTTGTTGAAGCAGGTCAGCTGCTGAATGGCACGACTGGTCATACGACGGCCA
>Ga0102589_1001716_pt1 | contig 28157 bp, 30 predicted proteins | sample AraplaMF_Col_mLB_FD_76858 | JGI IMG/M metagenome (GOLD analysis project Ga0102589, IMG submission 76858) | Arabidopsis root microbial communities from the University of North Carolina, USA - plate scrape MF_Col_mLB | ecosystem: Host-associated > Plants > Roots > Endosphere | place: USA...
TACCGCTATTTTGGCAGGAGGCGATGAAGTCGCAGCTGGAATTATCGCAGAAGCGAAACGCCATGGCTGGAGCATTCCTGATGATTTAGCTGTAGTTGGCTTTGATAATCAAATTTTATCACAGATTTCAGAGCCTGGTATTACGACAATTGAACAGCCAATTGATGAAATGGCCCATAAAGTTGTCGATTTAATGATGGATAAAATCCATACGAAAAATTATCGTAAAAAAGAATTGTATGAGTTTGAACTAGAGCTCTTGGTGAAAGGTTCAACGACGAAGGATACAATGTTACTAGCCTAGTAGACGATGTCTGCTAGGTTTTTCTTATGTTTAGAAACTACTATTCTTCGTGAACGCAGTCGTCACATTTATTATGATATGCTTCGTGTTGCTCATCAATTTCTTTTCCGCAATGTGCACACGTTTTTGTTGGCAAATTTCTGAAAAATTCCATCGGTTGATCGATCATGTAAATCCCTCCATTTCCATTTCTTAGTATCATTGTATTAGTACAAAAAACAAATGTCAACAACTGTTTTATAACAAAGTGAAAAATAATGAAAAAGTTTAGGAAATGGATTATAGTTAAAACTGTAGAGTGTAAGTAAAAATCTTTCTCAATAGATGGAAGAATACTGCATTTCTAGCGGTTTAGAAAGGATGGATACATATGAAAATGACTGTTGTTGGCTTTTGGGGTGGCTTTCCAGAAGTGGGAGAAGCAACGTCGGGGTATTTGTTTGAACACGATGGTTTTCGTTTGCTTGTTGACTGTGGCAGTGGTGTACTAGCACAGCTTCAAAAATATATAACACCATCTGATATAGATGCAGTTCTGTTGTCACATTATCATCACGATCATGTTGCGGATATTGGAGTGTTGCAATATGCAAGATTAATTTCAAGCATGGTAAAAGGGCAATTACCACAATTACCGATTTATGGACATGGATTTGATGTGCAAGGATTTTCTTCCTTAACACATGAACCGTATACGAAAGGGATTGTGTACAATCCGGAAGAAACGGTGCAGATTGGACCATTTTCTATTTCCTTTTTAAAAACAGTTCATCCCGTTATCTGCTATGCGATGCGGATTACAGTAGGGGATAAAGTTGTTGTATATAGTGCTGATTCCAGTTACATTCCTGAATTTATTCCATTTACAAAAGATGCGGATTTATTTATTTGTGAATGTAATATGTATGCACATCAAGAAGCTGCTAAGGCAGGACATATGAATAGTACAGAAGTAGCGGATATTGCAAAACATGCAAATGTTAAGGAACTCCTATTAACTCACTTGCCGCATACAGGAAACCCATCTGATTTAGTAGAAGAAGCAAAACAAATTTTCAGTGGCTCTATTGTGCTTGCGCATAGCGGTTACGTTTGGAACTCATGAGGTGATTAGATGTTATTTATTGATAATAAAGGGATTACAGATCCTACGATTAACTTAGCGATTGAAGAATATTGCGTGAAAAATTTAGATATTAATGAAACGTACCTTTTGTTCTACATTAATGAACCTTCCATTATTATTGGAAAAAACCAAAACACAGTAGAAGAAATTAATGCGGATTATGTAAAAGAAAAAGGGATTCATGTTGTACGTCGCTTATCAGGTGGTGGCGCTGTATATCATGATTTAGGAAACTTAAACTTCAGTTTTATTACGAAGGATGATGGGGATAGTTTTCATAACTTTAAAAAGTTCACAGAGCCTGTTACGAAAGCGCTTGGAAAATTAGGCGTAAATGCAGAGCTTAGTGGCCGTAATGATATTTTAGCGGAAGGTAGAAAAATCTCAGGTAATGCGCAGTTCTCAACGAAAGGCCGTATGTTTAGTCACGGTACATTACTATTTGATTCTGAAATTGAACATGTTGTATCTGCACTAAAAGTAAAAATGGACAAGATTCAATCAAAAGGAATTAAGTCAATCCGTAGCCGCGTAGCGAACATTACGGAATTTTTAAATGAAAAGATGACAACAGAAGAGTTTAAACAACTTCTTCTAGCGACGATTTTTGAAGGGGAAACAGAAATTCCAACATATGAGTTAACAGAAGAAGATTGGAAAGAAATCTATAAAATTTCTGAAGAGCGCTACCGTAATTGGGATTGGAACTACGGAAAGTCTCCTAAGTTCAACTTACAACATTCACACCGTTTCCCAGTTGGACAAGTTGATGTTCGCTTAGAGGTGACAAAAGGAACGGTAACAGAGTGTAAAGTATACGGTGATTTCTTCGGCGCACTAGATGTTCATGATATTGAAGAGCGTTTAATAGGAGTACAGTTTGATAAAGAAGCTTTTGCTAAGGCGTTAGAAGATGTAGATGTCAAACGCTACTTTGGTAATATAACAAAAGAAGATTTCTTAGCATTATTCTTTTAACTCGTAAAAACAGTCATAGTATCCGTATGACTGTTTTTTATTTTGTTGCAAAAAAACGTATAAAAACAAGGGATAGAGCCTCTCATTGAAAAATGAATGAATGCTCATTTATATGCAAGTATTTGGATTTTACTTGCTAGTTTAATTTTCTTTTAATATAATGTATTTAGAATTTTTAAATTTTCTAAATTTTATAAAGGTGGGGTTTATGTGAATCTCGTTCAATCTTTGGCTGAAACAGCAAAAAAGAAAGGGGAGAAACCGGCGTATATATTTATGGATCAGTCGGTCTCGTATGACCAATTAAACAAAACGGTCACGAAGTTTTCTAGTAGTTTAGCAAAAATGGGCATTGGAAAAGGGGACAATGTCGCATTAATTGTTGGTAATTCACCGCATTTTTTAGTTGGTTTATATGGGACGATGAAAGCCGGAGCAACTGTCATTCCAATTAACCCAATTTATACAGCAGACGAAATGCATTATATTTTACAAAATGGAGATGTAAAAACAATCATCACACTCGACGTCCTTCTACCTGTTATACAATCTCTTACAACAAGACTTCCTTCTCTTGAACATATCATCATATGTGAAACCTCAACAGATTTCAATCATACAGAAACCGAAAAAATGAAAACGTTTACTAGTCTTATAGGAAACGGTGACCCATCCTATGAAGGTCCGGAGCTAGATGAAGAAGATGTAGCTGTTATTTTGTACACTTCAGGAACAACTGGAAAACCAAAGGGTGCTATGTTAACACATAAAAATTTATATAGTAATGCTAGCGATGTAGCATCGTATTTACAATATACTGCAGATGATCGCGTTGTTGCTGCGCTTCCAATGTTCCATGTATTTTGTTTAACGGTAGCTGTGAATGCTCCAATTGTTAACGGTGCGACGATTTTAATGTTGCCGAAGTTTAGTCCGAAAGAAGTATTTCGTATTTGTCGTACATATGAACCAACAATCTTTGCTGGAGTACCGACGATGTACAATTATTTATATTTATATGAAGAAGCAAGTGCAGAGGATGTTAAGACGCTTCGTCTCTGTATTTCGGGTGGAGCTTCTATGCCTGTTGCGCTTTTGAAAAACTTTGAAAATCGCTTTAATGTTATTGTTTCAGAGGGATATGGATTATCAGAGGCTTCACCAGTTACTTGTTTTAATCCGCTAGATCGTCCGCGTAAACCAGGTTCAATTGGAACGAATATTTGGCATGTAGAAAATAAAATTGTCAATGAGCTTGGAGAAGAAGTGCCTGTGGATGAAGTTGGGGAATTAATTGTCCGCGGTCCAAATGTGATGAAGGGATATTATAATGCACCAGAAGATACAGCGGCAACGCTTCGTGATGGATGGCTGTATACAGGGGACTTAGCAAGAATGGATGACGAAGGCTACATCTATATTGTTGATCGTAAAAAGGATATTGTCCTTGTAGGTGGTTATAACGTATATCCTCGTGAAGTAGAGGAAGTATTATACCAGCACGAAGCAGTTGCAGAAGTTGTCGCAATTGGTGTTCCAGATGAAAACTTAGGAGAAGCAGTGCGCGCCTATGTTGTTCTGAAGAATGGTGCGGTAACAGAAGAAGAGTTAACGCATTACTGTTCTTTACATCTTGCAAAATATAAGGTGCCAAAGAGTATAGAGTTTTTGGAAGAGTTGCCGAAGAATACGACAGGTAAACTCTTGAGAAGAGCGCTGAGGGAAAAGGCGTTAAATGTATAATGTTTTTTAATTAACATGCGGTAGCTCCCGGACTAAAGTTTGATCAAAAATAAAGCAGAAACCTGCATGTTACGGAGAACTCAAAGAATCCATTTTGAAAAAAACAATCAAAATGGATTCTATAGTTTTAAATGTAGATGGAATTTGTATGAAATTGTTTAATCATACTACGGTATTTTTTGTTGAATATTAGCCCCTTATAGTTTAAATGAATAGTTTTACAAGCTAATTTAATACATGTATTTCTGCAATATTATCCAAGGCTTTTTCCAATGTATCTGATTCGGAATTTTGTACAATAAAAAGTCCTAGGGATATGATTTTTTTAAGAGAGTTCTTATCTGTTATAAAAATTGACTAGTATCTACCTGGGTGGAGTTTTTTTCCTTAACTTGCTTTAACGTCGCTACTATAAGAAAGCTAACAATCACTAATAAAAGCCATGAACTCACCTTTCCTAGATGAACGAGATTCCATGCATCGGTTTGGTTTGGATACTTCCAAGCTCCAAAGAACGTTGCGATATTTTCAGCTATCCATATAAAAAATCCGATGAGCACAAAAGAAAGTGCGATTGGCATACGATAACGAGTTCCATCAACTTCGTATGTGACCCATGATTGCCAAAAAACGATGATTACAAGTCCAGATAACCACCAACGAACGTCAATCCAATAATGGTGGATGAAAAAGTTTAAATAAATCGCAGTTGCAAGAGGGACAACTACTAAAAACGGTGGCCACTTAACTAATTCAACTTTCAATCTTCTCCAAGCCTGGCAAAGATAACTCGCTACACTTGCATACATGAATCCGCTATATAAAGGCACTCCAAAAATTTTGAAATGGCCTGCCTCGGGATAAGACCAGGAGCCCATATGTACCTTAAAAAGTTCAAGAGCAAGTCCAATAAGATGGAACAACGTGATAACCTTTAGTTCATCACGTGTTTCAAGCCCAGAATGCACCATCCACCACTGCATCAGAAGACAGATGATGAGCAGCCAGTCATACCGTGGTAGGAAGGGAAGTGGCATGATTTGTGTAAAAGCCAAAGAGGCAAAAATAACGACAGGAAACAAGCACGATAGGGCCTGCTCCCAGCCAAAATGAACGAGTTGTTTTAGAGCTCTCATAGTTTGTGCCTCACTTTATTAATCTTGATTGTCTTCGTCATTTTTGTATTCTAAAATGTCTCCAGGTTGGCATTCCAATGCTTTACAAATAGCCTCTAAAGTAGAAAATCTAATTGCTTTTGCCTTTCCATTTTTCAATATAGAAAGGTTAGCCATTGTTATTCCAACCCTTTCTGAAAGCTCTGTTACGCTCATTTTCCTTTTAGCTAACATCACATCAATATTGATTATTATTGCCATGTTCATCACCTCAGACCGTTAAGTCATTTTCTGATTTTATATCAATCGCTTCTTTTAACAGTTTTTGAAGAACAGCAGCAAACACTGCAATTACCATTGAAGCAAAAATAACGACTAAGCCAATTAATATGATACCTGGAGCGTCGTCTATCTCCGCTATGAAATAAAAGAATGGCATGCCTACCGCATACAAGACACTGATTGTGATTGCACAGTATTTGATATTTTTTAAAGCTCGGACAGATAATTCCGAGAAAGCTTTGCTCTTATCAATGTAAATTAGAAGTCGAAACGCCTGATACAATGCAATGAAAAATGGTAGCACTGATACATACATAATGATTAAAACGGGATATAGTATATGAGCATAATCTGGATTTACTGGATTATTAGCTAACCAAGGTAAGCTAAATATACATAAAGCAAGAATTGGAATTCCAATAAGCATAACAGCGATCTTTAAAAAGAGCGTTGATACTTGTTTCATAAAAAGCACCTCACTTATTTATTGTAAATTTGAATTTAACATATCATTTATCGTTTTACAATAAATTTTTATTTATTATAATTATATTTTTATTGTTAAATAAATGTTAGTTGTTGACAAAGATAAAAGTACAATTGCAATCTTAAATATGGGGAAATAAGCAGCACTAGACAAATTGTTTCGTGCTTTTTTATTTTTATAATCCTTGGCAGTACATATGATTCACAGTATGAAAAGATTGCAGGTTATAATAAAAGAAATAGAAAAGGAGGCATATTGTGAAGATTAGTCAATATTTCAATATAGTTACTATTTTTCTTATATATACATTACTGATGTTTTACATTGGATGGAACGGATGGGTTTGGCTTCAAACCATGTTTGGTTGGGAATCTTGGGGGTATTATGCTGCAGTAGTTGGGTTGCTCTCGTATGCGTATTTAATTGTCCAGGTTTTCAAATTCATGCCTTTCTTACGGACGATTGGTTCTTATTGGTTTGCGGTGATACAATATGCTCTTATATTGTTACCACTTGCTGATATAGCTGTATTTATCCTGCAGTTATCAGTTCCGGTAGATACAGCCATTATGTGGACGGGGATTGTTACGCTTAGTATGTTTATTTTCATTTTTGGCTATGGAACATTTAATGCGTATAGTCCGGTTGTTCGAAAGTATGAGATTCACATACCAAAAGAAGCGAGGGAGCGTAAAACACTTCGCATTGCAATGGCTTCTGATATGCATTTTGGTAAGTTGTCAGGTGTTTCTCATTTGAAAAGACTCGTGCACCATGTAAATGAAATGAAGCCTGATATCATCTTGTTACCAGGAGATATTATCGATGATCATCCTGGAGAATTCATTAAGAAAAACATGGGGCATGTGATGAAAGAGATGCAGGCACCTCTTGGTGTGTATGGAGTGCTTGGAAATCATGAATATTATGGACGAGCAATTCCGGAGTTTCTGCAAGAGATGGATAAAATTGATATCCATATCATGTTAGATGAAGTGATCAAAGTTGAAGATAGTTTTTATCTTGTTGGTAGAAGGGATAAAACAGAGCGAGATCGTCAAAGTTTCGAAGCGCTAATGAGCACTGTAGATAAATCGCTTCCCGTTATCGCGATGGATCATCAGCCGTTTGAATTAAAACAGGCAGCGGAATCTGGCGTTGATTTATTACTATCGGGCCATACGCATAGAGGACAAATGGCACCGAATCATTTGATTACGAGAAGAATGTATGAACTAGACTGGGGATATTTACAAAAGGAAACATTTCATGCGATTGTTTCTTCAGGATTCGGATTTTGGGGTCCGCCGCTTAGACTTGGAAGCCGGTCGGAAGTCATTCAGGTCGATGTGAATTTTAATTGAGATAAAAATGAAACAACCATTCAGCTTTGAATGGTTGTTTCATTTTTAGTGACGAGAACCACTTGGACGGTCAAACCAATTCCAAAATTCAATATCTCCAAGAGTAGCGTCACGAACATGAGGAGAATTTTGTAATTTTAATAATTCTTTCGATGGGCCAGTAATGACAATACCGTAAACTTTGATACCATGTTTTTTCACATATTGATATTGTTTTTGTAGGTTTAATTCTTTACTGCTACGCTGGGTAACTTGTTTTACGATTTCTTCATGCTGTGATAAAACGCGCATCATTTCTAGTACCTCTTCTTCCTTTGTTTTCACCTGTTTTGTTTCAAGGTTGCCAAAATGTATATGTTCTGGGAATCCGAAAGCTTCAAAACTAGATATACGAGGGCGGTCGTCACTTGCTGCTTCTAACCCTGTATCTAAAGCGTACCATACAGGAGTTGGTGGCATTTCTTGCGCCTCAAATACACTATAAAGAATAGGTTCTAATTCTTGCAATGTGTAAGATTTATCAAAAGAAATAGCGAGTTCTGCTACGGTTCCATCAGGTATTTTTTGCAGTGTCTCCCACACTTTTTTTGTATCTTCTTGGAAATTTGTCATCTCTTTCGTTTTTGGATGAACAAAGAAGAGATTTTGTTGATATGCTGTGTCAGCCCATGTTTGTTCTACCTTTACAGATGAAAGAAAACTGTCAATTTGGACGGTGCCAAGTTTAAACTCCCCTTTACCAACTGTTTTGACTAAGCGGATATTACCGTGTGTACGAAAGAAGGCTTCTACATTCGTCCCTCCGCCGGTAACTCGGCTATTTGGGATTGTTGCTTCTAGTGCCAGTGCAGGGACGTCCCTAACTTCTTTTAGCTTTTGTTCATTGTTCACTTGAAAATAGATTGAAGATAGGACGCCGCCGATCATATATAGAACCATACAAACTGCAAGTAGAAAAGCAAGAGTTTGCAAACGATGTTTCCATTTAATCTTTCGAAAAGGCACTTGAATATTAGAGACTGGCGGGAGTTTTTTCTTTATCTTTTCTGTTTCTGTAAGCAGTCTATCTAAATGGGTTTCACATATCGTACAAGTCTCAATATGGTTTTCTAGCTTTTCTTGTTCTTCAGCTGTAATCGTATCTTGTTCATATTTTTTCCAAAGCTCTTTGTATTGCATGCAAGTCATTGATATCACTCCTTTGCTGATCGTATTTCTTTTCGGCCACGGTGCAGTTCAATTTTGACTTTTGCTAGTGTAAGTCTAGTCATCTTGGTGATTTCTTTATAGGAGAATCCATAGTAATCTCGCAGTAAGAGAATATTTCGCCTGACGATAGGAAGGGAAGAGAGGCGTTGTAACCACTCTGTAATTTCATACTTTGTGAAATAGGCATTTTCTGTACTTGGAACATCAGGTAAATGAAAATCTTCTAGTGTTGTTGTTTTATATTTTGCTTCTTTTCGGTGCCAATCAATAAAGGCGTGGTAGGCGATTGTAAATAACCAATTCCTAACTTCTTCACCTTTGTAATAGTCAATGTGGACGAGCATCCGATAAAAGGTTTCTTGCATCAAATCCTCTGCCGAGTGGAAATGTCCTGTTAGGGAGAGAAGATAGCGAAAAAGGTCATGCATATGCTGTTTATAAATTTCCTCAAGTATTTGTTTTTTCACGGATATTCCTCCCTTCACTTATAACAACGAATGTAATATGAAAAAGTTACAAATTTCTGTAAAATAAAAGCAAGAAACGTCAAGAAAAGAATTCTCTTCTCTTTTATCATAATACATATAAGGTGGGTGAACAGAGATGGAAAGCTATGAAACACAAATTCAAAAAGCAATTGATTACATTGAAGTAAATGTAATGGAAAAACAAACATTAAGTAATTTGGCTCGTATTGCAGGGTTCTCGGAATATCATTTTCATCGCGTATTCCAAGCGCTAGTAGGCGATACTGTCATGGAGTATGTTCGTAAGAGGAGGCTAGCCCGGGCAGCTTATCAGCTTTCACATACGGAAGAAAAAATCCTTGATATCGCATTAGAACATGGCTTTCAATCTCATGAAACGTTCATTCGAGCCTTTAAAAAGTTGTTTCAGATGACGCCAAGTAGCTACCGAAAGCAAGGGATTAAGACACCGATGTATTATAAAGCAAATGTGAAGCAGCGAAAGTTCAATCCATATTTAGGGGGAATACAAATGGAATTTCGTATTGAAAAAAAACCAGCGTTTCATGTAGCTGGATATGAGATGAAGACGTCTAATAAAGAAGGAAAAAACCTTAAAGATATTCCGGTATTCTGGGATCGTTATTTACAAAACAATCTTGCAAGTAACATTACAAACCGTAAACATACAGATCAGTATGTAGAGCTTGGAATGTGCACGGATTTTAATTTAGAAGCAGGGGACTTCACTTATATTATTGGAATGGAAGTTACAAGTTTTGATGGGGTATCAAATGAATTAGCGCAGCGTACGTTCCCAGAAGCAACATATGCTGTATTTACAACACCAAAAGTACCTCATAAAGACATGGTATCGTCTCTCCAACAAACATGGAAGAGTATTTTTTCAGAATGGTTCCCCCACTCAGGCTATGAACATGCGGGCGTTACAGAGTTCGAGTTATATGATGAGCGTAGCCATGAAGATAAGAGTGAGTTTGCGCAAGTTGAGATTTGGCTGCCAGTGCAGAAGAAACAACAATAAGAAGAGAAGAAAGTTTCCTAGATTCTAGGAAACTTTTTTGTATGAGATTTAAGGTTAATCGTATTATAAAATTACATAGCGATAATTTTAGCGCCTGTTATGTAACATATATATTGAATTATGTAATATATATGTTACAATTTGGTTAAGGAGGGATAATATAGGTGAGGAATAAAGTAAAGATAGCTCGTGTCCAAGTAGACTTAACGCAACAACAACTGGCACAGAAAGTTGGCGTCACGCGGCAAACCATTAGCTTGATTGAAAAAGGTGCATATAACCCTACACTAAAATTGTGCTTGGAGATTTGTTATGCAGTGAATAAGACGTTGGATGAAATATTTTGGATTAGCGAGGAGGAGCAGATATATGAAGATAATTAAAGATGAACGATTACAAATGCAAAGTTTGAAAAATATTCGTATTGCCTTTATGGTCCAAACGATAGGGATACTTGCCATTTTACTTTATGAGGCGATTACAGAAGGGGTTATGGAGGCTAGAGATAATCCATTATGGTTAGTATTTATGCTTACTGTGGTTGTTTTAAGTTGGCTGAATCTCAAAATTTCCCTTGATGTGTATGATAATGCAAATGAACAGAAAAAGCCCCGTCCTTATTACCGAATTGTAATTCTTTCTGCATTGGTTGGTACTGCTTTAGCACTCCTAGCAAAATTCGGTCCAGATCACAGTAATAACAGTCAAGCCCTACTTGTAGGCAGTGTGGTTTTTGTTTGTTTTCTCATTCCTTTTTCTTTTGTTTACTATTTACAAAAAAAACGATTAGAGGAAGATGACGTATAATATTTAATACTTCTATAGAAACGCAATCTTCATCCCCTCCTAGTTTCTAAAATATGTTCGGAAGGAACAACTATATTTCGACTTATCTATGGCTTATTGACTAGATTCAGGATGTAAGTCTTAAAAGAACATTTACCAGTATTAAATAAATATAAAAGAACTTCCTAGATTTTTAGACTAGGAAGTTCTTTTGTTATTAGGCGAGAAAGGAAATACCATATTAATGGTTGTCCCTTTCCCAAGCTCACTTTCAATAGAAATCGTACCGTGATGTGCGAGAACAAGTTGTTTTGTAATCGCTAAGCCAAGGCCTGTTCCAGCATTATTTTCTTCCGTATTTGTACCGCGGTAATATCTTTCGAATAGAAGTTCTTTCGTTTGTTCATCCATGCCTTTTCCATTATCAGAAATAGAAAGTGTGAAAGCGTGTTTGTTCTGTCCAAGACTTACAATGACATTGGTTGTTTCATTATTATGTTTGACTGCATTTGCTAATAAGTTCTCAATGATACGCTGGAACCATTTTTCTTCAATAGAATAATGAATGTTACTAGAGCTAGGAACAAATTCTATGTTTTGATTTTGAAGTGTCGGGTTGTTAATAAATTGTAATAAGACTTTTTGGACAAATTGATTAATCTCAACTTCGACATGGTGAGTGGGAATCGCATTGTTTTTTAATTGATACGTTAAGCTTAAGTCGTCAATTAATGTTGTCATATATTGAGATTTTTCTCGCATGACACGTCCAAACTCTTGAATGTCTTTATCGTCCCATTTATATTGTTTCGATTCTAGTAATAGAGAATACCCGTAAATAGAACTGAGCGGTGTTTTTAAATCATGAGTGAGACCAGTAATCCATTCCTCTCGTGTTTGTTGAATAACTTGTCGTATGGACTCATTTTTTTTGAGTGTAATAGAAAGGTGCTCTAGAGCATTTGTCACATCTTTAAAAAGACGGAATGACCACTTTTCTTTACCCGAGCGCCGAAAACGGACTGTTTTTCCTTTTTTACTGACTGGTTCTTCGTATGTTCCACCAGCGATATTTTTGAGCCAGCGCATGGTATGTAATAACGGTTTACCAAATTTTCTTCCGTACCAAATAGAAAGAATAACTAAGTAGACAAACGCAATTAAAATAATAACGCCAAATCCCATTAAGAATTTTTTTGCGAATATATCTTCATTCATATCAGATGGATAGTAATATTCATTCTTTACTGTTATGGTAAATAAGGTTTGGTCCTCTGGATTATACAAACTTGAGACATTTTCTTTGTGATTCCAAGGCTCTTTTTCAGAAAGTATAGCTTGAATGGCTGAAAAGGATTTTCTTTTTGTTTCAGGATAAGCAAAAATCTCTTCTCCTTGTGCGTTAAATATTTGCAGCGTAGCACCTTCTGCGGTAAGCCGTTTCTTTTCTTTTTCTGTTAAAGAAAATGCAGCTGATAATGGTGAACCGTGTTCTTGTTTTAATTCTTGAAGTAATGTATTACTTTTTAGCTTCCCGCCATAAATCATAATTGCTGTTTTTTCCTCTAATTCAATGTTCCAATACGTCAATTTGTAAGGATTTTGTATATCATGCTGTAAATAAGCAACTAGGGATGTTTTCGTATAAGAACCAGGAACATCTTCAGGAGAATTAAAGTCATACAGTACCTTTCCGCTTTCATCAACAATTTGAAGCCAATCATTTTTTTTCTCAATCATTTCTTTTACCTCAGAACTTAATGTTATACGCCCGTTTTCCGAAGAAACGTTTTGAGAAATAGTGAAGTTATCAAGTTCGGGAACGTTTGGTTCATAAAGGCTCGTATTGAAAAGATAAACTAAATAGCCAAAGGCAATGATGACTGCAATTAGTAAAGTAAACAAAACGAAAATATGCTGTATAATAAATTGGATAATAATCCTTCTACTTAAATTCATAGTTGGTACCTACTTTGCGATGAATTTATAGCCAAGTCCGCGAACGGTTTTTATGTATTGTGGGTTACTTGGATCAAGCTCAATTTTTTCACGTAGTTTTCGAATATGAACCATAACTGTGTTGTCATCTCCATTATAGGCGGGTGCCCCCCATACTTTTTCGTATATTTCTTCTTTTGAAAATACGTAATTCGGATGTTCACAGAAAAAAAGTAGTAGTTGAAAGAGCTGAGCTGAACATTCAACAACCTTTCCGTCTACTTGTAATTCGGCTGCATGTTTATCGACTTGAAATCTTCCAAATGAAATAAAGTGTGTTTCTTTCGTAGGTTGTGATATTTGTTTCATGTGTCTTCGAAGTTGCGCTTTCATACGAGCGACAACTTCTAGTGGATTGAATGGTTTTGTAATATAGTCGTCTGCTCCGTATAAGAAGCCAGATACTTTATCTAAATCAGATGATTTTGCTGTTAGGAAGAAAATTGGGCAATCTGTTTTTTGGCGAATGATTGGACAAATGTCAAAACCAGATTGTCCAGGAAGCATGACGTCTAGAATCATTAAATCATAACGATTTTGTTCTACGAATAGTAAAGCTTCTTCTGCAGATGTAGCAGTTGTAATATGAGAAAATCCTTCTTTTTGTAGAATAGTAGTTAATAGTTGTAAAATAGCCGTTTCATCATCAACAAGTAAAATATTTGCAGTATACAATTTGAATCGCCCCCTATTTTCATCGAATATCATAACATTTTCTTGTAAGTTATGGAATTTTTAAGGAAAATTTAAGGTTTTCTTTGCTTAAAAATAAGATTCGAATGATATGATAAATGTAACATAGGGGAGGAGAGGGTTGTGAATCCGTTTTGTGCGATGCGAGCCAGATATTTTTTAATTGTATTTACACTACTTGTTTTGATTGAACGTGTTAGTAAACAATTGCTAGAGAATACATTTCATATATCAATTTCTTCTTTTGTAAGCATACTTGTACTCTACATCATTCCATCACTTTGGCTATGCTGTCAATGTAAGCGCCATCGTGTTCCATTTACTTTATTTGTGAATAGAAGAGAATCATTTAATCTTTTACAAGTTTTAATGATTACGGGAATGCTATGCCTTTTTAGTTATGGATATCTTGTATTGTATATGTATAGCTTTGTATGGATTACACCAGATTATATTATAAATATATTACATGAACCGATTATAGGGAGTGCGGGGGGATACATTTATCAATTTATCATAATCGTACTAGTAGCTCCTATTGTATGTGAATTTATATTTAGGGGATTTCTATTTCAGCGCTTTGCGGCGAAATGGGGAACGGGAAAAGCGATGGTTATTGTAGCGATTCTTTTCGGATGTTTTCACATTGATTTCCTCAGTGCGGTTATATTTAGTATTGTACTATCAATTGTATACATTCGTACGAAAAGCTTACTGATGCCGATTAGTATTCATATGTTAAATAATGCAATTGTACTTATTACATCTTTTATGTTCAGCAAGGAAGAAATGATAAGCTTTGCGGATTTTTCTAATCAAACTCCATTTTTTACAGGACTTATTATTTTTATCATTGGATTAAATTTTGTACTCATCTTTTTGTTCATGAATCGCCGTTATATAAATAAAGAGGTGCCGGTAGTATATACGAATAAAATGAGAGAGTTATAGGAAACGTATTATCCGTTAAATAATCAGAATATAAAGAATTGAAAAGGTGATGCCTCCTTTCTTAGAACGGAGAGAGCATCCGTCCATGCATAGGAGTGATTTATATGCTGGAAAATCAAACAAGATTTATATAGAAAGGAATGAATATGATTCTATGAATGAAACGATTCGATCAAATAAATTGTTTTATGTGATCATGGTGAGTTTAATTGTGATTACGACAGTGAATGTAGGGTTTCGCTGGGAGGAAGCATACTTTTTTGTCTATTTAGCACTTCATCTTCTAGGCCTACTATGCATTGGGGGCGGAATTGTAGTTGAGAAAAGAAGTGAAGATGGAATTAATTATATATGCGTGCTTGGTCTTATAATACTTCTAGCTGTACAAGGAATTATGAAATATAGCTCCATTTCTTTTCGGGACTTAAATTTTTTCATTAATATTTTTCAATAAGGATGTTGAGTTATGTTGTCGAAAAAACAAGTTGGCTATGCAGTTGTTTTACTTGGATTTATCTTAATTATTGTAGGGAAAGTGTATGTAAACGATTATGGATATGGGAAATATCTAAGTGGTTTCGGCCTTATTTGTTGGATTGGGAGTGCATTTCTTATTCCAACATATGAGCCGAAGAAACATACAGAGAGATAGTATTTAATTTTTGCAGCATAGTTTATATAGAATAATATGTGTGAAAAACCTCTTCGAATGATGAAGAGGTTTTATAATGCATTTTTAATTTTCTCAAGTACTTTGTTACTGTTAAACCCACGTTCTCCCATACCAAACACTTCAATTAAACGATCATTTTCATCGAGTAGATAGGAGTTAGAAGTATGAATATAGAGTCCGCTTCCGGGATCGCGGTACTGAAAGTTAAATGTGTCTGCTAGTTTTTTTGTTTCATCTTCATCACCACGTAGTAAGTGCCATCCTTTTGTTTTTTTCATTTCAAATGTATTGGAATATGTAGTTAATACTTCTTTTGTGTCGAACTTAGGATCAATGGTAATTGTTATAAATTCAACCTTTGTTCCAAACAGTTTCTCTTTCTCTAATTCGTCTCGTAAATGTTTCATTTTGTATGTAGTAACAGGACAAATATCAGGGCATTTTGTGTATATAAATTCTACAAGTTTAAGCTTTTTTGGTAATTGATCAAAAGATAGCGTTGTACCATTTACATCCTCCATAACGATTCCACTTGGTATTTCAGCAGAAGCTTTACGATAATCTGTAAAATAGTAAATTCCAATTCCAATTACGATGACTAAACTTAATGTAAACGTAATATAAATTTTTTTCATTTTTCCCTCTCCCTTCCAGTTTTATTTTATAAGAAAAATCCGAAAATTCATGAGGAGGGATTGAAAATTGCATGACAATTCGATGTATTAGCTTGTTCTATTTTAGAAGGAACGAACTTACAATAATAAGAGACAGGCAGCATAGAGGAGGAGATACCGTGAAGAAGGTTGTGAAGTGGTCACTTTTTTTGTACGTTGGTTTTGCATTATTTATATATTGGTATTTATTTGGATGGAATCATGAAATTATTCCAGATATGTATAAAGGAACGAGTGCTGATCCACAGACATTTATGGACGCAAAGGAACTTACATTAAGTCAAGATTATTCGCGTGTGAAAAATTTACTCTTTTTTTTAGCAACGCCCCTTGAATGGATTATTTTATTGTTCGTCCTTGTTTTAGGTATATCAAATCGCTTTGAAAAATGGTCAAAAGAAACGACGAAAGTACGAGTTATTCAAGTTGCTATCTATCTCTTTTATTTATCATTGCTTACAACCGCTCTTGCATTACCTCTGCAATGGATGGGGCATCAAATCTCAATTGATTACGGTATTTCAACGCAATCCACAGCGAGCTGGATAAAAGATCATGTGATTGATTTTTGGGTAAATTATATTATGATGTTTCTCGTCGTCTCTGTCCTTTTAGGGCTGATTCATAAATTTCCGAAGCGGTGGTGGTTAGCGGGATGGGCGTTATCTGTACCATTTACAATTTTTTTAACATTTGTACAGCCCGTTGTAATTGATCCGTTATACAATGATTTTTCCACATTACAAAATAAAGAGTTAGAGGAGAAAATTTTATCACTCGCTGATCAGGCAGACATTCCAGCCAATCATGTATATGAAGTGAACATGTCTGAAAAAACGAACGCGTTAAACGCATATGTAACAGGCATTGGATTGAATTCTCGAATTGTACTGTGGAATACAACGCTCCAGCAGTTAAAAGATAAAGAGATTTTATTTATTATGGCGCATGAAATGGGACATTACGTGATGAAACATATATATTGGGGTGTGGCGAGTTATATTGTGTTGACGTTTGTAGGGATGTATTTAATTAGCCGTATTATCAATATGTGCCTCAGAAAATGGGGTGATACATTGCGCCTATCAAGGATGGCGTGTTTATCGATTATCCCATTATTTTTTCTTATTTCCTCTGTGTTATCTTTTGCAGTAAGCCCACTATCAAACTATGTATCACGTATAGAAGAACGGGCGGCAGATCAGTATGCTTTAGATATGACAAAGGATGGAAAGGCCGGTGTGAAGACGTTCCAGTATTTATCGAAAACAAGTTTAAGTCAAGTGAATCCACCGGCGTTAGTGAAGTTTTTCTTGTATACACATCCGCCAATTTTTGAAAGAATTCATGCGTTTGAACAGTATGAGAAAGAAAGAAAATGAGGAGCAGCGGGGACGCTGCTCCTTTATAAAATTTAAACTTAAATCTGCTGAAAAAGAATCCATTTTAATTTACTATATAATATTAAAGATAAGTGATAGTACATGAAGCATTTAAAATCAATATTTACCAAACAGGTCTTAACCTCGATGATAATTTACTTTCATTTATTTCATAAACTAATTTTGTTAAATCTTCTTTGAGCATTTGCATTCGTTCAGCACCTATGTTTTCAATCCAGCGCCTCTCAATATCGGTTAGTATTTCCTCTTTTGCTTTCACTACTAACCAACCTCGTTCGGTCAAAACAATAATTTTCCCCCTCTTATCAGTGGGATGAGTTTTACGCATTACATAACCACTTTTTTCAAGATAATCCACCATTTTGCTCACAGCTTGCTTCGTAATTCCTAAATATTCGGCTAGTTCTATACCTGTTGCTCCATTAGGAGTGATACATTTAAACATAAAACCGTGTACAGGTCTAATATCTCCAAATCCCAATTCATTTAATTTGTCATGTAATTCATTAATGGATGCACTAAAAGATAATGATAAAAGTGATGTAAGATCTAATTCGCTAAATACTTGATGATTCATACATAAAACCTCCTTAAATAAAGTCAATTAGGTTGACTATACTTAAATCCTATTGTACTATTTAAAATATAGTCAATCAAATTGACTATATTTTAAATTTGAAAGGAATAGAATTTACCGAAACAAAAATTAATAAATTATGGAGGTTTCTCATGGCTAATATCGTTAAAATTAGAGGAAGTGTATTTGCTCCGTATGCTTGGTTGGAACCTATTAAAGATCCTGCAACAGGAAGGATATTAGAATACACTGGTGATGCACGTGAATTTACACCATATGCTGTAAACACTATGCGGTCAAGATTAGAGCAAGAAGTGATTATTGATTTTTATAAAAAAGAGATTTTCACATTTGCAGATGCTTGTATCACAACTGTAAAAATTACAAATCCAGATGGTTCTATTGAACATAAAAAAGGAAAAACAGATACACAAAACATTGTGTGTACGAATGTTTTGTGGGGCGCTGATGAAGTTTCTTTTGAAATGAGAGCAAGTGCCAGCAATCCCTTAAATACAGCAGCACCTGCGGCTGATTATATGTTAACAATACGTGTTAATAAAAGTGGTGCTATGCATATTGAAGGTTCCCATGATGGGTTCCCTTGCTATGAATTTTATAAACAAACAGATTTTGGTCCATTTGAAATCATATATACACATGATTTCAGAGAAACTGGTGACACTCCAGCAGCGCTAGCTGGAGAAATGGAATACAGTTTTAAAACGACGATATAGATATAACTATGAATCAGAAGAGTATCGCTATTTAAACTAAAAGAAAAGCAATTGATTATGCGAAAGAAATTGCGACCTGTTTTATAGGTGGTTAAATGTTATGAATTACCCAAAATAAAATTAGAATTAAAGAGGTGTGTCTCATGACTAGTATCGTTAAAATTAGAGCAAGCGTATTTATTCCAATGTCTTGGACTAAACCTAAGAAGGACATTCAAACAAGAAACGTAATCCAATTCGAAGGTGACTCACGTGAATTTACACCATATGCTGTAAACGCTATGCGTTCCAGAATTGAACAAGAAGTAGTTGTAGATTTTTACAAAAAAGAAATTTTCACATATGGGAATACGGGTATAACCACAGAAAGAGTTACAACTTTAGATGGTTCTGTTCATAAAAGAACAGGAAAAGCTAGTACAGAAAATATTTTGTGCACTGATATTGTATGGAATTCTGATGACGTCAAATTTCAAATGAGTGCGAGTGCTAGCAACCCATTAAATGTATATGCACCTCCCGTTGACTACTTATTAACCGTACAGGTCAAAAAAGATGGCATTGTCCATATTGAAGGTGCACATGATGGATTCCCTTGTTATGAATTTTATAAACAAGTAAATTTTGAGCCGTTTGAAGAAATTTATACACATGATTTCAGAGAAACTGGCGATACAGCTGAAGCGTTAGGTGGAGAAATGGAGTATAGTTTTAAAAAGGTATTGTAAAGGCAATATAACGCCGTTTTTAGTGAATATATAACAACGTAAGAGTGAGTAACAGGAGGAAAAGAGAATGACAACAGTTTTATTTGTAAAAGCAAACAACCGCCCAGCAGATCAAGCGGTTAGTGTGAGATTATATGAGGCTTTTTTAGCAAGTTATAAAGAATCACATCCAAATGATACAGTGGTAGAGCTTGATTTATACAATGAAGAGTTGCCATATGTAGGAGTAGATATGATCAACGGTACATTTAAGGCTAGTAGAGGGCTTGATTTAACAGCAGAAGAAGCAAAAGCAGTAGCTGTTGCTGATAAATATTTAAATCAATTCCTTGCAGCTGATAAAGTAGTATTTGGTTTCCCATTATGGAATCTGACAATCCCAGCTGTACTACACACATATATCGATTACTTAAACCGTGCTGGTAAAACATTTAAGTATACGCCAGAAGGTCCAGTAGGTCTCCTTGGAAATAAGAAAATTGCATTATTAAACGCAAGTGGCGGTCTATATTCTGAAGGACCAAAAGCTGAAGTAGAAATGGCTGTTAAATATGTAGCAAGTATGATGGGCTTCTTCGGTGTAACAGATGTAGAGAAAATAGTGATTGAAGGTCACAATCAGTTCCCTGATAAGGCAGAAGAAATTATTGCTGCAGGGCTTGAAAAGGCAGTTAAAGTAGCAAGTATGTTCTAATTAACAAAACATTTGTCGCGTAATAGCAGTATCAACACTTTTATAACGGTGATACTGCTTTTTTATTCGCATATCTCGTTATTTTTGGGCAGTAAGAGCATTCTTAACATATTAAACGATAGAAAGCAGGATTACATGATAATGGAACGTTTATGGACAAAGAACTATATAATGCTGACAATTACAGCATTATTACTATTTAGTGGTTTTTATTTACTAATGCCAACACTACCTATGTTTATTAAACAATTAGGTGGAAGCGAATCTCAAGTTGGATTCATTATTGGAGTGTTTACAATATCGGCAGTCATTTTACGTCCTATTGTTGGAGGATTAATGGATCGATATGGTCGAAGAGTATTTATAATAAGTGGACTACTATTTTTCGCGATTACAATGTATTTTTATGATTGGGTAACAGGAATTATATTTTTAGTGGTATTACGTATCCTTCATGGAATCAGCTGGGCGATTGCTACAACTTCGATAGGAACGGCTGTAACTGATGTTATTCCACAATCTCGTCGTGGAGAAGGAATGGGATGGTATGGGCTTGCAATGACTTTAGGTATGGCTTTAGGGCCAATAGTAGGCCTTTGGGTAGCAAAATCATTTTCATTTCATTATCTATTTCTTCTATGCACAGCATTAGCAATTATTGCATTTATACTTGCATTTGGTACAAAAATTCCAGCAGTTCAATATACATCAAAAAAACCAATATCATTTTTTGAAAAAACAGTTTTACCAATCGCTATTGTTACATTTTTCCTATCCCTTACTTTTGGTGGCATTACGACATTTTTACCATTGTTTGCGACAAAAATTCAAGTTAATGCTGGTACTTTTTTCTTAGTTTATGCCATCACGCTTATAGTAATTAGACCGCTTGCAGGGAAGATATCCGATAAACATGGAGAAGGGATCATTATTGTTCCTGCGCTTGTTACAATGATTATCGCTTTATTAGTCCTAACATTGACAAAAGGAATTGTTGGACTAGTTATTGCAGCTATTTTGTACGGAATTGGATTCGGATCAGCACAACCTGCCCTTCAAGTAGCAACGATACGATTAGCTCCACCAGAGAAAAGAGGCGTAGCGAACGCTACATTCTTTACTGCTTTTGATTTAGGGATTGGTTTAGGATCTATTATTCTAGGATTTGTTTCACAACTCATGGGATATCAAATGTTATTTATTGTTTGTGCTGTATCTGGGTTTGTTAGTATGTTGATTTTTATTTTGTTTGTAATAAAGACGCTAAAATAATTATTTAATTTACGAAAAAAACTGACTATCTTTACCTTGTAGAATATGGAAAACGGATAGTTAATTTTTATTCGAAATAATCGCGCTTTTTTATAAGGTTACAGAAAGAGAGTTCATATATGGTACAAAAAGGATAGATAAAGCATAACTATTTTTCCTTTATCTATCCTTCTTTAGCTCCTTATATAATGGCAATATTTTATAAATAATCTCTATTGCTAATATATTCATAAAATGTATTGACTTGTAATGAAATATATTTTTTCAAAATGGATTTTTTTACTTATCTTACAACGCTAGTTTATGAAGTTTTTTTGATCAAACTCAAAAAGGGCTAGGATTGAGAGGTTTAAAAAATCATTTCTCGAGATCTATATTTCTTTCGTTATATCATACTTTAACAGTTTTCGTTGGTCATAGAACTTCTCATAAATAATCCCCATTAAATAGAAAAATAATAGACCAAAACAAATGTGAATGAGTGTAAATTTAGCCCCAAATGAAGCAAATTCATACACCATAACTGGTAACTTTGCAGTTGTCCAAACTCCTAGAAAAAATACAATGTATCGTATGCTCGCTCCTTTTTTTAATAAAAGTGCTGCGATTGGAAAAGCAACATAGAGGGGACCAGCTGCAATTCCTCCTAATAATAGGGAAAACAAGATGCCATAGATACCAGACTTTTTTCCCATATATTTAATTAATGTTTCTTTCTTCACCCACTGGTCAAGCAACCCTACGAATATTAAGACAGGAGGAAGTAGGAACAGCATATCTAAAATGCTTTTTCCTGTTAATTGAAATGCACTCCACCCGAGCGATTGGTTTATAAAAGTTAATATAGTGAGCCCGAGTAGTAAAATGAAAAAGAAACGATATCTTCTTAATTCATTCATCCCATCACCACCCAAATAATATACGAGAATAGGAGAGACATTAACAATGCAGATGCATTACGAGAATAAGCAAAACTTCGTCCAAATATTTTTTGTTCCATCGGTAAAGTTGTGATTCCTACTGACATTAATGTAGACATTAATGCCGCAACTTGAGGAAGTCCCGCACCATTTTGGACTAATGTATTTCCAAGAGGAAACACAATAAAGCTTGGAATGAGTGCAACGGAGCCAATTATTGCTGAATAAATAATACCGATGAACCCAGATTTTTCTCCAATGATAGAAGAAATGAAGGAAGGTGTTAATATAGATAGTGATAGTCCAACGAAAAGCATAATTGATAGCATGGAAGGTATTAGATTACGAAACATTTTCCATGACTTTAATAGAGCCTCTTTTGTTTTACTTCGATCCTTTACAAAAGAAATACTGACAAGAATAATGGCTAAAGAGTAAAGGAGAGCGCCATTAATCATGATTCGATTCTTTCCAGTCTTTATATTTGTCTAAGAAAAATGATAAGTTTTTAATTTTTTCTTCAATATCTATTTGAAAATCGTCTAATTTTTCTTTTCCAACTGTAGTAATTTTGTACATTTTTATCGGCTTATCTTGATCAGATGTATCCAAATAAGACTCAACAGCACCTTCTACCTCTAATTTTTTGAGTGTACGATATATGATGGCACTATCAATTGGATTGATGGGAAGCTCTTCCTCACATTTCTGCAGAAGTTTCCCTCCATAACTATCTCCCTCTGTTAAAAACAGCAAAAGAAATGCACCTGTATGTCTTCCTGTGTGTTTCATAAAACATCTAACCTCCTTAATGAAATGTTAAAAATAGTTTTGTTATCATAACAGCAATACACTGTTAATAACATTATACTGTCATTAACAGTAATGTGTTACTGACAGTTTAACTTTAATCTAACTTCATGTCAATTCTAAATCTACAACAGGCTCTGTCCATGTGCTGTAGACGCCTTATGCTGCACGAAATAATAGAGAAAAGAACTTTTTTGTTTGCAGGACCGTAATGTATATATTAGAAAATCAAAATAGATTGTTAGAAAAAAGTATCTTCATGTAAAATATGGTAAAATATAAAGGTGGCTATAACAGGGAAAACGAGTATTTCCATTGTTGCTATATTTGGCAAAATGATATTGTATATGGTAAGAGGAATACGTATTGTCAATGCTACTTCATAAGAAACGACTTACGTGTAGGTTTAAAATTTAGAAGATTATGAAATTCCGCATGTGAATGTGTGTTTCAGATTAATGGGGGTTGTTTTTATTGTTTCAAAAAAGTGCTACAAATGTACTATTTCAAGCAAAATCATTACCAGCAATAAAAATGATAGTATCAATGTCTATTTTCGGTTCCATCGGATTTTTCTCAGTGAAAACAAATTTACCTTCATTTGAATTGGTGTTTGTTCGTTGCATTTGTGCCACGATCTTCTTAACATTATGCTGGATTGCGACAGGTCAATTTAAAGAAGAAAAGTGGAATAAAAAAGAAGTGCTGCAAATACTAGCTTGCGGTGTATTTCTTGTTTTTAACTGGGTATTCTTATTTAAAGCTTTTGAAGTTATGTCAGTGACGATTGCCATTTCTGTATATCATCTTGCGCCCATTATCGTATTAATGATTGGGAGTGTTGTGTTTAAGGAAAGATTAACAGTACTGTCTATTATTTCGATTTTGATTTGTTTTGTAGGCACTGTGTTAGTCGCGGGTATAGATGGAAGTGTATCTATAGAAAAGCTGATGTCTTCAGGGATGGTTTGGGCACTTCTTGCGGCATTATTTTATGCATTTACCACCTTGTTAGGGAAAGGGATTAAACAAACCAGTGCGTATGCGATGACATTTTTACAAACTTTTTTAGGGATATTTCTATTACTACCATTTGTAGACTTTGGAGCGTTTCAAGGGTTAACAGAGAGTAACTGGATTGCGATTACCGCAACAGGACTGATCCATACTGGTTTTGTTTACTATTTATTCTTTGATAGCTTACGAGATTTACCAACAAGACTCATTTCTGTATTAGTCTTTTTGGATCCGGGTGTAGCAATTCTATTAGACACAGTATTTACAGGATTTCGCCCGACTATCATGCAGACAGTAGGGATTATCCTCATTTTTGCTGGAATGGTACTTACTTTTCAAAAATCCAAAACAAAGACAGTAGTATTAGAAGAAAGTGAAAGTAAAGCATAATCAACAAAATGATCGTGATTGTTATATAACAATCACGATCATTTTGTTTTAGTAAAGGGTAACAGATGAGAGCTTTAAATATGCCGCAAAATACGATGATACCTCATTTACTAGTAAGAAAAGTGCGGGTTTTGAATAGATGGATGTTATGGAAAAAAGGATAAATTTTCAAAAAAATCTTCCTTTTTCGAAAATTTGTTATATAATATAAAACATAAAATCAAATCTGTTATAAAACAGTTGGAGAGGGAGATGCTAATATGTCGACGCAAACTTCACGGGTTACACTCGCTCTAGAAGTATTACCGGCGTATGGAGAAATTTTGACACCGGAAGCGCTCACTTTTTTGAAAGAGCTGCATGAGAATTTTAATACACGCCGTAAAGAGTTGTTACAAAAACGTGTGGAAAAACAAAAAAGGATTGATGCAGGGGAGTTTCCAAGTTTTTTACCAGAAACAGCACATATACGTGCTGGAGATTGGACGATTGCTCCGCTTCCAAAAGATTTAGAAGATCGTCGTGTGGAGATTACAGGTCCAGTAGATCGTAAGATGGTGATTAATGCATTAAATTCGGGTGCACATCTCTTTATGGCAGACTTTGAAGATTCTAATTCGCCAACGTGGCATAATGCGATGGATGGTCAAATTAATTTAAGAGATGCAGTGAAGGGAACGATTTCATATAAGAATCCTAGTGGTAAGGAATATCGTTTAGGTGATAAAACCGCTGTCCTTATTGTGCGTCCCCGAGGCTGGCATTTAGAAGAAAAACATATGCTAGTTGATGGAGAAAAGATGTCAGGTAGTCTTGTTGACTTTGGTTTGTACTTTTTCCATAATGCAAAAACGTTATTAGAAAAAGGAAGCGGGCCATATTTTTACTTACCGAAAATGGAGAGCTATTTAGAAGCACGATTGTGGAATGATGTGTTTATTTTTGCGCAGAAATATATTGGGATTCCAAATGGAACAATTAAAGCAACAGTTTTATTAGAAACAATCCACGCTTCTTTTGAAATGGATGAAATTTTATATGAACTCCGTGATCACTCAGCGGGGCTTAATTGCGGGCGATGGGATTATATTTTTAGTTTCTTAAAAAGCTTTCGTAATCATAATGAATTTCTACTTCCAGATAGGGCGCAAGTTACGATGACGGCTCCGTTTATGCGTGCGTATTCTTTAAAAGTAATTCAAACGTGCCATCGCCGGAATGCACCAGCAATTGGCGGCATGGCAGCACAAATTCCGATTAAAAATAATCCGGAAGCAAATGAGGTTGCTTTTGAAAAGGTTCGCATGGATAAAGAACGTGAGGCTTTAGACGGCCATGATGGGACTTGGGTTGCCCATCCGGGACTTGTACCGGTTGCGATGGAAGTGTTTAATCACGTTATGAAAACGCCGAATCAAATTTTTAGAAAACGTGAAGAAATTTATGTAACAGAAAAGGATTTGTTAGAAGTACCAGTGGGAACGATTACAGAAGAAGGGCTTCGTATGAATATTAGCGTCGGTATTCAATATATTGCATCTTGGTTAAGCGGCCGCGGGGCAGCACCGATTTATAATTTAATGGAAGATGCAGCAACGGCAGAAATTTCAAGGGCGCAAGTGTGGCAATGGATTCGTCATGAAGGCGGAAAGCTAAATGACGGACGAAAGATTACATTTGCTTTAGTGGAAGAGTTCAAGGCGGAAGAACTAACGAAAATAGAACAGGAGATTGGCAAAGAGGCATTTGAGAAAGGTAGATTCGTAGAAGCAACAAAGCTTTTTACTAATTTGGTGCGTAATGATGAATTTGAAACATTTTTAACATTACCGGGTTATGAAATTTTATAAAAAAGAAAAGGGGATGGAAGAGATGACAAACGAAAGAGTACAAAAATTACAAGAAAGCTGGGAGTTAAACGAACGTTGGAAAGGGGTAACGCGTCCATATTCTGCTGAGGATGTAATTCGTCTTCGCGGGTCAATTGATATTGAACATACATTAGCACACCGCGGGGCGGAGAAACTTTGGCAATCGCTTCATACAGAAGACTATATTAATGCGCTCGGTGCGTTAACAGGAAACCAAGCGATGCAGCAGGTGAAAGCAGGATTAAAAGCAATTTATTTAAGCGGTTGGCAAGTGGCAGCGGATGCCAATTTATCCGGGCACATGTATCCAGACCAAAGTTTATATCCAGCGAACAGTGTACCAGCTGTTGTAAAACGGATTAATCAAACGCTGCAACGTGCGGATCAAATTCAGCATATGGAAGGTAGCGGTGATACAGATTATTTTGTACCGATCGTGGCAGATGCTGAAGCGGGATTTGGCGGGCAATTAAACGTGTTTGAATTAATGAAAGGTATGATTGAGGCAGGTGCATCCGGCGTGCACTTTGAAGACCAGTTATCTTCAGAAAAGAAATGCGGACATTTAGGCGGAAAAGTATTACTACCAACGCAAACAGCGGTGCGTAATTTAATTTCTGCTAGACTTGCTGCGGATGTAATGGGTGTGCCGACAATTATTGTAGCAAGAACAGATGCAGACGCTGCTGATTTAATTACGAGTGATATTGATCCAGTTGATCAAGAATTTATTACAGGCGAAAGAACACCAGAAGGTTTCTACCGTACAAAAGCAGGACTTGATCAAGCAATTGCGCGCGGTTTAGCGTATGCGCCATATGCAGATCTTGTTTGGTGTGAAACATCTGAACCGAATTTAGAAGATGCGAAGCGTTTTGCAGAAGCGATTCATGAGAAATATCCAGGGAAATTACTAGCATATAACTGCTCACCATCTTTTAACTGGAAACAAAAACTAGATGAAAAAACAATTGCAACCTTCCAAAAAGAAATTGCTTCATACGGATACAAGTTCCAATTCGTAACACTAGCAGGATTCCATGCGCTAAACTACGGTATGTTTGAACTCGCACGTGGTTATAAAGAGCGCGGCATGGCAGCATATTCTGAACTGCAACAAGCAGAGTTTGCGGCAGAAGAGCACGGTTACTCTGCAACGCGCCATCAACGTGAAGTTGGAACGGGTTACTTTGATGAAGTAGCGCAAGTGATTACAGGCGGAACATCTTCCACAACAGCGCTGAAAGGATCTACAGAAGAGGCGCAGTTTACGAAATAAGTGTGAAAGCGGATGTCCTTTAAGGGCACCTGCTTTTATTTTTGATGTATATTAAGGGCTGAAAGTTGTTTATCAGCGATGGAGTAAGAAAGTTTCACTTTATATGAAGTAAAACTTATGATAATTGTTTCATTCATGAGGGATACCAAAAATTAGAAAAAATATTCCTGAAAAATATTGTACATTCTATTTTAAGTATGCTATGATGAATCTAGTTGAATAACTAAATCAAGCAATCCATATATTATCAAGTGCTGAAAACGAACGAGAAAAAGTATGTGAGAACTGTTTTATGTTTCGTATTTGATAATGTGTGGATTCTTTTTTTATGTATGAAAACTAAAAAAATTTCTATTTTCTTAGGAGGAAATAATTATGACAGTAACAGGACAAGTAAAATGGTTTAACAATGAAAAAGGTTTCGGTTTCATCGAAGTTCCAGGCGGAAACGACGTATTCGTTCACTTCTCTGCAATCACAACTGAAGGTTTCAAATCTTTAGAAGAAGGCGAAAAAGTTAGCTTCGAAATCGAAGATGGCAACCGCGGACCTCAAGCTAAAAAC
>Ga0102589_1001719_pt1 | contig 28090 bp, 29 predicted proteins | sample AraplaMF_Col_mLB_FD_76858 | JGI IMG/M metagenome (GOLD analysis project Ga0102589, IMG submission 76858) | Arabidopsis root microbial communities from the University of North Carolina, USA - plate scrape MF_Col_mLB | ecosystem: Host-associated > Plants > Roots > Endosphere | place: USA...
AGCAGGATAGTCAAAGTGAAAGTATAATTCAACTAAAGGCGGCTATCGCTGAACAGCTAAGCTTGTCTAAAGATGGTCCAACTCTTCACGAAAGCTTACAAAATGTATCAGGCAATCAAGATATTGCAGTCATCGTTCATTTATCTGAAAAGCCTGTGGCACTAGAGCAAGGAATGAGCCAGGTCAAAGGCAAAAAATTCTCTAATGCCCAAGCAAATGAAGTTCGTTCAAATGTAAAAGCACAACAAGCAGAAGTTAAAGAAGAGTTAGCTGCTAAAAATGTTCAAATGACTCAAGGATACACATTTGATACTGTTTTAAACGGTTTTGCGGCAACTGTGAAAGCAAATGATCTCCCGAAACTGCTTACAGTAGAAGGAATCACATTAATTGAACCTGATGCAATTGTTTACGCATCAGAAGATAATACGATGAAATCATCGGAACCTATTAAGGAAGATCAATTAGAAGCTCAAATGAATACAAGTAATTCTTTCCTTGGCATCGAACAGCTTTGGAAGGAAGGACTTGAAGGACAAGGAATAAAAGTAGCAGTATTAGATACTGGTATTGATGTAGATCACCCTGAGTTTGCTGGAGTTTATAAAGGTGGAAAAAACTTCATTCCGAATTCAGCAACTTACACGAAGCCTCGGGCAGATGACGATGCATCGGAAACATTGCCTTCGGAGCGTCCAGCCGGGACACCTGAATTTAATGAAAAGGGAAGCGCGTTCTATACTTCTCACGGTACACACGTTGCTGGGACAATTGCAGCAATCGGAGCTAACAAATTCGGTATTAAAGGAATTGCTCCAAAAGTAGACCTTTATGCTTACCGTGTTCTTGGGGCATACGGAAGTGGATCTACATCTGGTATTGTTAAAGCAATTGAAACTGCTGTAATAGAAAAAATGGACGTTGTCAACCTTTCACTTGGCGGGGGAGCTAACTCTGAAACGGATGCTGGTTCATTTGCTATTAATAATGCAATGATGGCTGGAACAATCGGAGTAGTTGCAACAGGAAACGAGGGTCCGAATCGCGGAACAATGGGCACGCCTGCAACCGCTCGTTTAGGAATTGCTGTTGGTAACACAACAAATCCTGAAACAATGTATAACGGGGAAGTGAGTGTTACAGTTGGCGGCTACAACTTAAAAAAACAGCTTCCATTAATGGGAACGACTTTTGGAAAAGATTTAGCAACACAGCTTCAAGGAGAATTTGACCTAGTTGCTGTTCCTGGAAATGGGGAAGTAAAAGACTTTGAAGGAATTGATGTAAAAGGTAAAGTAGCATTAATTTCTCGTGGCAGTATCGCATTCGTTGATAAAATTGCGAATGCAAAGGCAAAAGGAGCAGTCGCAACAATTATTCATAACTTTGCTGGTGGAACGAATGCGCCGAACATTTCAGGCACATTCCTCGGTGATTCATTTGAGTTCCTGCCAACATTTGATATGTCTCAAACAGATGGCGCTGCAATTCGCGCGGCATTAGCAGGCGGAATCGGAAAAGTAAGCTTTAGTAAATTTGCTTCCACAAAGACACAGGGAGATGATGTAAACGATTCAAGTTCACGTGGACCATCTACACCAAACTTTGATATTAAACCAGATGTAAGTGCACCTGGAACAAACATTATGTCAACGATTCCAAAGTATAAAAAAGATTTCCCTGATGCGGATTATGGGGAAGCATATGGTCGTAAAACAGGAACTTCTATGGCAACACCGCATATTGCAGGTATTGCTGCATTAATTAAACAAGCAAATCCGGATTGGAACGCGTTCGATGTAAAAGTGGCGCTTTCTAATACGGCAAAGGTTATAGATAAAACAAAATACGATGTGTTTTCTCAAGGTGCAGGGCGTGTAGATCCTTATGCAGCAGCTCATCCGGACATTCTCGCCTATGCACTTGATAGCGCAATTTTAGATGGAACTGGTGCAGTCACAGAAAACTTGAAAGGTACAGTTACTTTCGGTCCACAATCACTTAAAGACCGAGATATTTCTGTAACGAAACAAGTTTTAGTAAAAGATATTAAAGGGAACGGCGGCAATTATAACGTATCAATTGATGTAACAAAAACATTTGGTGATGCAACTGTTACAGTAGATCAGCCGACATTTAATCTAGATGGTGAGCAAGTTTTAAATATTACATTAACTGCTTCACAAGCTACGGCACCAAACGGCTCTGAAATACTAGGGTATATTTACATCAGCGGTGGAGATACAGAAATTTCATTGCCATTCGCAGCTGACTTTGGCGGCGCGGCAACAACTGAAATTAAAGATTTTAAGATTACAGAAACAGACCTATCCTTTAACGGAGATGGAGTAAAAGACTCAGCTGTACTTTCATTCACATTAACTGGAGATGTAACAACTAACTATATCGAGCTTTGGGATATTATGAATCCTGAAGGTGGAGAATACGGAGACGGCTACATTGGTTATCTACATGCAGGTACTGCGCTAGGAAAAGGCTCTTATATGCTGAATATTGGTGGGCAGTACAAACCATGGGGAACAGCACCTGCCACAAAGATTCCAGATGGTCTGTATACAATTGACTTCACCGGTCTTGCAGCATCAGGAGTAGTTTCCGATTATGTTGGACCAATTATCGTGAAAACAACTAAACCAGAAATTACTGGTTCAGTAGCTAAAGGTGTCGCTACAGGACAGGTAACAGATAAGTATATCGACTACAATGAAGAGTTATATTTATACGGTTTAGATTACAATTTAAATGATAAATTAAAAGCTTCCTATGTTTCGACGGTAAATGGCGAAGTACAAGCGCCAGTTGCTTTTGAATTAAATCAAGACGGTAGCTTCAAATTCCCAGTAACAGCAGAAACTAATGCTGTATCAGTAATAATTAAAGATGCTGCTGGGAATGTTGGTGAAGCGAAGATATATGAAAAAGAAGTAGTAGAACCAGTAGTAGCACTTTCTGTAAATCCAACTAAGCTAGACCTAACAGCTGGAGAAACTGCACAACTTACGGTAACAGAAACGTCAACACCTGCAGAAGGTGATGCAACAGAGGAAGACGTAACTTCGAAAGCTACTTATGTTGTTGGAGATGAAAATGTTGCAACAGTAGTAAATGGATTAGTAACTGCAGTAGGTGAGGGCACGACTACAATTACTATTTCATACGGTGATAATAAAGTTACTTTAAATGTTACAGTTAAAGCGCCTGTTATAGAAACACCAATAGTAACACTAGAAATTGACCAAGCTCAGGTTGAAACTAGAATAGGTAAAGAAGTTCCAGTTAAGATTACTGAAGTAACTACTTTTGATGGAAAAACAACAGAAAAAGATGTTACAAAGCTTGCAACCTACGAAGTAGCGAATGATAAAATAGCTACTGTAAAAGCAGGGGTTGTAAAAGGAAAAGGTCAAGGTAATACGACGATTACGGTAACGTATGGTGAGCACACACTAACATTTGATGTGTTGGTTGTAAAGCCTGGGAATGGCAACGGGAATGGAAATGGTAACGGAAACGGAAACGGTAATGGCAACGGAAATGGTAATTAAAATAATGATGAAGTTACCGAGGAAGAATTATAATTAATTTCAGTTCAAGCAAAAAAGAGAAATTGCACAGCGCAATTTCTCTTTTTGCTATTGCTTGGTTAGTTCGTCTTAGGTAAATCGAAATCAGCCCTGGTTTTCTGATTAACAAAGTTAATAAGCAGCTCTTCCCCTGTAAGCTCTGTTAATATACATTTAATCAAATGCATATAGTGATTCTCAATCCAGTCTCGAGCAAACGAATTTGGCGCAGAAATCGTCACAGTTGAGTCACTATTATTGTAGGACAGTAATTTTGTAGACTTTATCCACGTTTCGAAGCTTGGTTTAGAAATTTCTTGTTCAACCCGAACCAGGACATTCTCCCAAAGTTCTTCTAAATGTTCCAAGCTGCCAGTCTCTTGTACTGAGTTCTTCAAGATTTCATCTGGCATTTGTCCATTTAATTCAAGTTTTTGCTTTGCAGGTTCGGCTTGTTCATGAATTGCTTGGCTGTGATTAACCATCTTTAGCTTCCCAATTTCCGCGGCTAAGAAACTTATATTCTGATCTACTCTATCAAAACGCTGTTCAATTATATCTAAACGTTGGTTCATTTTTTGTTGTTCATGCTTTATTTCTTGTAGCAATTCGATAATTAAGTTTTCGTTTGTCATGTTAGTTACTCCTATGTTGTTTAGTGTGGACAGTAGTATGAGGCTACCGTCTATCTTTTTGTAATGAGCAAGTTTACTTTCGACTACAAGATGCTCCACCTATCAAAGCGTTGCTTCTTTTCATTCATCGCTTCCGTTGGTGGATACCTCGCTTTCTGAATATGTACTATTTAAGTATATAACATGTTCTCTCAATGTTATCTCCATTGAGTCAAAAAGGGGCGAAAGTACTCTTTTTTTCTTTTCATTGACAAACCTTTTTTTACAATTTATAGATACAGAAAAAGTTGCAATTTAAATAACGATTAATAAAGGGTTTTTAATCAAATGTATTGAAAAGAATGTACATACCATAATCTGGAGGGGTTAAAATGATTTTTGAAATGACTACTCAAGTACGAGTATCTAATATCGAAGAAGGGCATAAGTGGTATGAAACACTGTTAAATAAGAAACTGGATTTCATACCACATGATGGTTTTGTAGAGTGGGAACTCATACCTGGTTGTTGGTTACAAGTAGCAGAGGGTAATCTTATTGACGGAAATGGTCCTTTACGTTTAGGTGTTACAAATATCGAAGCTGAAAGAGAAAGACTTATAAAAGAACTTAACATTGATAACTTTGAAATTTACTCAAGACCAGAAGTTTCAACTAAATGGGGAACATTTACGGACCCTTGGGGAAATCGTCTTGGATTTTTTGAATACATGGATAAGACTGAAGAACAAGCTCGGATAAAAGCTATTATCGGAAAAGGGGGAGTTTAAGTATTGTAATAACGATGCGTTACGTCAATAGGATTTCTTTGAATTTGGTGTTTATTAGGAAATTGTTTTTCGAAAAACTTTGGTCAATTCATTTTTAAAATATTGAACTACTCTTTGAGTATCTTTATAACTTAAAAACTTTTCTTCATCTGATTTAATATTATCTGTTCCAGAAATAATAGCACCGTCTGTAAAATCATCTACAATGATTTTTTCTTTAACTGCTCCATCCATTCTTGGAAATAATATTCAATTCGATATCATTAGACTGAAAAAAACCTTGTTTGGCTAATCGTTCTTGTTCATAAGCGTATTGTAACGCTCCTTTTTTGTTTTAATATCAGCTTTACGAACTTTACCATATTTACCGTCCGCTTTCTTAATAGAAAGTAAGCCCATAATTAAATAACGCATATAAATAATCAGGCACTTCCGATAAATGTATCAATTAGAGGAGGTGCTTCTTTATGTCAACTACCAAACTAACAATTGTCCCTGTGACACTAGATCAGTTCACTGACAACTTCAACAACAACTTCACCACAAAACTCTCCTGAGCCGAGCTGCATCGTTAAAACAACTAGTGCTGAAATTTCCTTCCTTAAAGGCGTAGATGTGGTAATCAGCCCGGAATTATTTCCGGTTTTTTTGTACTTTAAGAAATCAAAAGAGATGGATCTAGGTGATGTTTACACAATAAGAAAAGCCCCAATATACACCTTTTTCTAAGGTGAATATTGGGAGTTAGTTTATCACTATTAACGTTTATTTTCATTTTGAATACTACTGAAATCTACTTCTTCAGCGAACTCTTCTCTGTTTTCATTTTTACGTTCTCTGTTAGCATTTTGATTTTGATTCTGCTGTTTTTTGTTGTCTTGAGTTTTATTATTTTTATGTTTATTATTACCCATAATCATCTCACCTCCACTATTAGTGTGAGAGAAAGATGATTTTTTATCCGCATAACTTACAATTAATTAATGAAATATATGTGATGAAACAAAAGGTATGGATATAGTAACATTTTCACCTCCACTTTCTGAGAATGAAGGCAGTTAATTCACGTCTCATCTTAGAAAGTTCCGTTTATTCTTAGATGCTGATGAAACTGCAGATTCATCTCGCTCAAGCAGAATAAGAATTCTAATCGTATATATACTTGTAAGAAGAAAATAGATGTAGTCCGCATACCTGTTCAAACAATAAAGAATGGTTGACCTGTTCCCTATAATCAAGAGATTAATAATGGTAACAAAGTCGTAGATGTGGTTGGAGTTAGTTTAATAATAAAGAAATAAAAAAGAGTGAATTCCCAGTAATGGGTTTTTTTGTTACGCAAAGGATTGAAGATATTTTCGAAGAAATTATATAATGAAGCATGTGTTAAAATTTTTTATGGAGGCGGACTATGAAGACGGAAATGATTATAACCATAGTTTTAATTGTAGGAATGGTAATCGTAATAGAAAAAATATATAAAAAAATTAATATAGAAAATTATTCTCCTATTTGGGAGTATTTTTCTAAAGCAATTCTCTATGGGTTTATTGCTAGCATTACATTATTCTATGGGAAGGAAACGCTAAGAGATGTTAATCCACTAGAATGGGCTATCATTGCAGTTTCAGCAATAGAAGGAACAGGGAACTATATTAATTATGTAAAAGAATCAAAAAGGAGAAAAGAAGAAAAAAGAAAGACTTGAGGTAATCAAACTTAGATACATAATGAAATAATTCTTCAACTTAATAGAGTCGCTTATCAAAAAGGGATTGACTATTAGAGAAGGTGGTTGTGCTGCTGCTACGACCTTTTATTACTGTTTTATATCATGATATTTTTAGTAGCGTAGAAGTAAATGTATATGCTCAATAAAACTGAATATAATTTTAGAGGTGCTTTACTTATAGCTGGTAATATAAGTAGGGCATTTTTTGTGTATTAATAGACTACTTAATTAGAAGCTTGTTTTTCGGAGAAGTTTTTTACTATGTGTTAGATGATTTTTTTTCTATAGGACAAAAATTTTTTTAAAAATTGCGTGGGGAGTATATCTCCCTCTTCGAACGATTGTTTACGGCGTTAGTCGCCCCGGGGTCTTGAATCCACTATGATTTGGGTAATGCTAGGTAACCTAAAATATTCCTAAAGGGGTGGATGCCGTGCAAACTCAGCGAAATAATCAAAATTATCGCTGGGGTAATTTATGAATTATATTGCTGTATTTATTGTAAATAGTTATTGTTTAAAGTGTTTTGATTGTCTTTTTTTGTGGTTGTGTGCGATAAATCTTATAAAATATAGTAGATTTTAAAGTTGACATATAAAAAACGTAATAATATAATTATTTCCAATAATCAAATAATTCCCATTTTTCTAATAGTTAGGTAGAGTCGCGGCAGTTAACAGTACCTAATGGAGTCCGAGAAGATGAAGAAGTTAGATAGAAGGAAGTGTCGCCGAAGTATGTGATGAGTTCTCGCCATCATATACTGGGGCTGTAGCGAATAGTTGCAGGACTGTCTTCGTAAACATACGTGTTTATGAAGTTGTGCTATCTCTGTTTAGGTGGGAATTTTAAATGGTCGATTCATTTTAAGTTTCTAGAAATGAGTAGGTCATTTTTGTGTTAGACAGATTCTTTTGCACAAAGAGTCTATATTTTATTTGTCTATACATTTTGGAATTAGAGGTATTTTGGGGGGGATTTTATGGATAATACATCAACATTATATTATGAATTTTTACCGACTGACGGTCAAAAAATAAACGTCAACCCAGATAAAACAGCATTACTAATAGTAGACATGCAACATCAGTTTATTAGCCGAGACGGATTAGACGCGCAGGTTGCAAGAGAAAAGGGCATGTTTGATCAGTGGGAATACTTTTTTGATCGTATCGACAATTTAACGATCCCGAACAATAAAAAGCTTTTAGATTTTTTCCGTACTAATAAATTAGAAGTAACATTTGGTCGCATTGCTTGCCATCATAAAGATGGACGAGATCGTTCACCTGTACAACGCCGGACAGGATGGAACAATATTTTATTGCCAATCGGTGACCCAGGAGCGGAAATGGTGGATGAATTAAAGCCTCTTGATGACGAAATTGTTGTAAATAAAACGACAGATAGCGTATTAAGTGGTACGAATTATGAATTTTTACTGCGTAATATGGGCATTGAAACAGTAGTTTGTACAGGTGTTGTAACAGATCAATGTGTTGCTTCAACAGTTCGAAGCTTAGCTGACGCAGGCTTTGAAGTTATTTTAGTTGAAGATGCATGTGCAGCTGCAACGCAACAGCTTCATGATGCTGAAATTATGATTATGAATCAAATTTATTGCCAAGTGATGAGTACAGATGAAGTAATTGATTTAGTAACGGAAGAACGATCAAAACGCGAACTAATGAATCTGTGAGAGGAAATGGCCTATGAGTCAAACACCAAATGATCATACACCACAGTTAAAGCGTGTTTTAACATTAAAAGATTTAGTCATTTATGGTATTGCTTTTATGACACCGATTGCGCCAGCTTATATTTATGGCTTTGCAGCAGAGACTACAGGTGGGATGTTGCCATTAGCCTACTTGATTGCGATGGTTGCAATGATGTTTTCTGCATATAGTTACGGTCGAATGGCTGCTGTTTTTCCAAATGGAGGATCAACGTATACATATACTCAGCGTGCAATCAATCCGCATTTAGGTTTTTTTGCAGGTTGGGCTATGTTTATGGATTATGTTTTAGTGCCACTCATTGTATTCATGGTAGGTGCTTCATATGCGAATGCATTAATACCATCTGTTCCGTATTGGGTATGGGTGTTATTAATTGCAGGTATTATAACTACTGTCAATATACTAGGTATTGGCATCGCAGCAAAAACAAATCAAATCCTCGTTATGTTTATGGGAATTATAGTCGTTATTTTTGTAATTTTTTGTGTAAAGACAATTGTCGGTGCAGAAAGTGATACGTCGCTCTTTACTGTTGTCCCGTTTTTCAACGATGAAAAATTCGTTATGTCTGCAATTATTTCTGGTGCAGCAATGGCTTGCTTCTCATTTTTAGGGTTTGATTCGATTACAACACTTTCAGAAGAGGCAGTCAATCCAAAAGAGGATATTTGGAAGGCAGCTATTTTAGCTTGTTTAATCGGAGGACTTATTTTTATTGTGCAAGCGTATGTAGCTCAGCTCGTTTGGCCTGATGTTACAAACTTTAGTTCAGCTGATACGGCTTTGTTTGATGTAGCGGAAAAAGCAGGTGGTGCAGTTCTTGCAACTCTTTATACGGTTGCGATTATTGTATCAACAGTGACAGCTGGTTTAACAGGACAAGCAAGTGCATCTCGTATAATGTTTAGTATGGGGCGTGATGAGGTACTCTCGAAAAAGTTTTTCACACATTTACATCCAAAATATCAAACACCGGTATACAATATTTTATTGATGTGTGTGATTAGTGTTTTAGGAGCGCTGTTTTTATCAATAAATTTTGTAGCAGAATTAATGAACTTTGGAGGCCTGACAGGATTTATGTTTGTCAATTTGTCAGTGATCGTGTATTACTTCTTCCGTAAAAAAGAAATGAAAATAATTCGATACTTATTAATTCCAGGGCTAGGATTTGGTATTTGTTTCTACTTATTTATTAATTTATCACCGATGACATTGAAGGTAGGCTTTATCTGGCTTGCCATCGGTTTTATTTATGCTTTCATTACGACGAAAGGCTTCAAAAAGAAACTGCCAACATTTACGGATATATAAAATACCGAAAGAGCTTAGAGTAAATTTCTAAGATAAGTCAGTTATCTAGTATTGGTAATTTTTATCGATGCTAGGTAGCTGACTTATTTTTATACAGGAATATCTTATACGAAAGTAAAATACTCGCAGTATAAAATATCTTTACTTACGGGTATAGGTGTATTACTTTCGATGAGCTGTGTTTAGAGGATCAACTCCACAATTCATAAGCAAGTTTGCTGCATTATCTCTCTGAGCTTTTGTTATAGGTATTCCACAGCATTCAGATAGACGATCAACAAGGCCGTATGCTGTAAGGGGAGAGAACAAAAAAATCACTCATGTCATAACGAGTGACTTTTGAAAATCTATTAGATGTTTAGGTTCATAACAATTTGCTCGCCAATACGTCCCATTCTTCTTTCCCCGTTATCGACAAAGCCAGCTTTTACATACAAATTTTGAGCCGGGATATTTTTATGATTAACGACTAAAACGACTTCATTACAATCTTTAAATTTTCTTTTAATAAATTCAGGCAGTACAAGCATCCCTTTTTTGGCATACCCTTTGCCTTGTTGTTTATAATCAATAGATAATGCAGTAAGCAGCATAGCTTTTGGATTATTTGAGTACTCTTTTACTCTTTCAGTTGCGTGTAGGACAAAAAATCCTACAGGAACATGGTCACTCAAAATAACAATCGGATATTGTCCAACCATTTCTATAGAAACCTCTTTTGGAAGGGCAGTAAATTGACTTTGTTCTTCCGGAAGGTCAAAGTCATTCAAACTATCCACATACTCTTCAGAGAAATGGACTAATTCGATAGTGTTCGTTTTTTGCATAAAATTGCCTCCTTTTTTAATTATCCTAATACAGGAACAAATGTTCGTCAAGAGACTTGGTTTATAAAATCTTTAATTGATGGTGAAATATAGTAAGCAATACACATATATATTTAAGGAAATGACAAACAAAATGGGGGGAATGAAAAATGGTTTTACTTACATATAGCGTAGAGGAAAACGAGCTAACAATGTTAAAAGAAGTTTATCAATCGGTAGGTTGGATGAAACCATGACGAAAGCATAATAAGAAAAGTAGGAGTACTTGGAAAGTAATAATCATTAAGGGGGAGGAGGCTAGCATTGTTTGATTAGGAAAATAGTAATTAAAACATTATAATGATAGGGAATAAATTGAAGCGGAGGAGAACAATGTATGGGTAATTTTCTCGATTTATATGATTTAGTTGAAATAGACGAGTTTGAAAAAGTAAAAGATATTTTAAACGAGAATCCAAGCTTAGCTTTAGGTAATGATGAATATGGTTTTACTCTATTGCATGCTGCTGCAAGTGCTGAAAATCTAGAACTTGTTAAATATTTAATTGACCTAGGTGTCGATGTAAATTCGAGAAATGATGAGGGGATTTCTCCATTACATATAGTACTTTATCCTGAAGTAGCTAAATGTCTATTAGATCATGGGGCATTAATAGATATTACTGCAAATAATGGAAACACCCCTTTACATACGCAAGTTTCTGATGGCGAGGAACGTATCGATATTATTCAACTACTTCTAAAAAGAGGCGCAAATCCAGAAATCAAGAATGCTTTTGGAAAAATTGCTTTAGATATAGCTAAAAGCAGGGAAGAAACACTCATCATTAAAGAATTATTAAAAAATAGCTAAGTTTTTTTAAATCTGTTATTAAATTTTGGGTCTTATTTGAAGGAGTAAAAATAATATGAATTGTTTATGTAAGCAAAAGAACATATGAGTTAAAAGTTGAAGGCGATATTGGAGCTGATCCTATATGGTGTGAAAATGTAGTTGTAACTTAGATATAGAAGTTATTCCATTTTCAACAAATTTAAAATCAGCATGGATTGATTGGGTTAAAGATGGAATAGTTCCAAATGTAGTTGAACTTGAAGAGGAGTATAATAAACAAGGGATAAAATTAACAGAAAAAGTAAGGCTAAAACTTGCAGGGACATATAAAGTTTCATTTTCGCCTTCCACATTTGCAAAAAGGCATCTAAATAAATAGCGTTAGTTAGTCCCTATTCATTAAAAAAGCTGTAGCGTACGGCATCGCTACAGCTCAGTATTGATTGTTAACTTACTTAGGTTAGTCAGTAACATGATTATATCATAGTATAGGGAAAACTAAAAATAACAGCAGCTATATTGGTTGCAAAAAAACAAAAAGAGCTTAAAGATATTCAAAAAAATGACTTTGGGGATGTCAAATATCAAAAGAAGTAATTTTGCCAGATGGAAGAAGGGGAGTTTATTATGCTTTATCCATATAGAAATGATGCTAGAAAAACGCTAATTCCTTATTTAAATTCGCTTGATGAAAACTTTTGGTTTTTACAAACCGATATTTATCCGAATACGATTGCTTGGATTATTGCTCATATTGCAAGTAGTGAGGATTACTGGATTAATGAAATTGCCATGAAAAATACATGTAAGTTAAACCTAAACGAAAAAAGTTCAGCGAAGGAAATATTGGATGGTTATATTCAAATAAGGTATTATACTGATGAAATTTTACACTCGGTGAGCTTATCTGAGCTAAATACGTTAATTGAGGTACCAAACTATAATGATGGATGGAAACCTCCCTCAGAACCAACGCTGAACTGGGTATTTAATCATGTATATATGCATGAAACTTATCATATCGGACAAATTGCACTTATAGCACATCTTAATGGATTTCAAAAACCATTATATTAAAGATGTAAAATAAAAAGGGATTTATAAATATTGTACCCCGATGTAAAGAATGCTACTGAACTTGGAGTAGAGGTTGATGTTTTAATTGAAGGTCTTTTACAAAGAAGAGAGTGGCGAAAGCTGCTCTTTTCTTTATGGAGTATATCTTAATGCTTAGGAGAAAGAGATCAATTAATCGATTGAACTTCATTCAACAAAGGTTTTTTGTAACGAAAGTGCAACGGCAATTACATATGGATTATTTAATAAATTTGTCCTTGAATCTCTAGTAGCGTCACCTTTTATGATGAATTTAGTTACTCAATTCAAAAGGTAACAATCAAATAAGCTATTGGAGGAACAACACAATGAAAAAAGAGCGTTTATTAAATAGAGGATTGGCCAGTTTAATGCATCTGTTCTCACTATTATTAACCTTTATTTTACCAATATTGGTATACTTAGTATCGAGGAATAAGAATAAATATTTTGCCGACCATGCAAAAGAAGGGATGAATCTTCACTTTACTTTCTTCCCGGTTTTTGTGTTATTAACTTTTATTTCTAAAAAATGGAGCGCAGTTTCAATGATTTCTTTTGCACTTATTATTCTTGAAACAATACTAATTATAATTGCTGCAATTTATACTTTAAATGGAAAAAAGTTTTCTTATCCCGTTATACGTTACTTTAAAGTCAATCATTAAGGAGAGAATAATTTGTGGGGAAAGGTATATTTACGATAGGTGAACTTGTGAAAAAGTCTGGTGTTAGTATTAGAACACTACGCTATTATGACAGTATAGACCTACTGAAACCAAGTGATTTTACAGAGGGTGGACATAGACTATATTCTACAGAGGACCTATCTACTTTACAAAACATTAAGTCATTACAGTTTCTAGGCTTGTCGCTAAAGGAAATTAAAGATATGCTGCAAAAAAACAAGATTAAAGGTGAAATTATCTTAAAATCTTTAAACGATCAAAAACAGTTATTTGAAGCAAAAAAACTTGAAATCATAAATATATTATCTGATTTAAACCATCTTATTGAAACAGTGAAAGATGAGGAGATTGTCGATATCGAGATATTTTGTGCTATGCTACAAAAATTAATATTTGCTGAAAACACCGAAACATGGTTTAAAGAACACTTTTCAAAAGATATAACTGATGAATTATTTAGTATAAATAAATCTGAGGAAATTGATTTAGATAGAAAATGGACTAAAGTTTTATCGGAAATTAAACATTTAACGTATACAGACACTATACCTTCTTCAAAAGAAGCACAAGAAACTGTAAGAACACTACTACAACTTATGAATGAAACTTTGAAAGGAAATTTAGATTTAGTTGAAAAAAAGCTACCATTTACAGAAACATTCAAATTTCCAAATCCTTTTACAGAACAGGAGCAACTATTTTTAAAAGAAGCAATAAGTATATATCAAATTAATTGTCAGGAAACGGTGAACAATTAAAGTGTAATCAAGCATGAAAACGCAGGTAAAAAAAATAGATAGTATGGAAAGCGCACCTTGATTGTAACTAACAATTGGGGTGCAGAGCATTTGTTAGTTATCTGCTTTACTCTTTCTTCTGTTATCTAATAAACAATTAGCTCTTAAACTTTCATTACACTCTACTACAATCACATCTAACACATATCCTCTCGTACATACATATACCCGAGTACTCAGTGACACACATAAGAATACGATTCAAAACATATAAATAAAGGTGGTTTAAAAAACTTTAATAACATTTGTTGAAAATTAAGAAAATATTCAGTTTTTGGTAATAAAAAATATAGTATTATATTATATACTTATAAAAAAAGGAAATTAATGAAACCGATTGAATATTTAAAACGTATGGGTAGTAGGAAGAATATTGAAGTAGGTGAGGAAATGGCACACACCATTTACATAGTATTAACAAAAACAGGTACTTTATTATCGAAAGCTATAGGTATGTATACTGGAAAAGAGATGAATCATGCGTCCATTGCTTTTGATGAGGAGCTCTTTGAAATGTATAGCTTTGGACGTCGACAACTAAACAATCCTTTAAGTGGAGGGTTTTTACGAGAAGATGCAGTCAGAGGGCTATTTGAAACAGCTGATTGTGTCATTTATCGTTGTAAAATATCCCATGATCAATACTTAGAGATGATGAAGATCGTACATTATATGTATTGGAATCGCGATCGATATAAATACAATTTTATTGGGCTCTTTGGCGTTATGATGCAAAGGGAAGTTCGAAGAGAGCGAGCCTATTTTTGTTCGCAATTTGTGGCGATGCTTTTAAAGGTAGGTGGGCTGAGTGTTTATCAAAACCCAGCATTAATGACACCCCATTGCATCTCACAATTACCTTATTTAGAACAAGTATATGCAGGGAAGCTTGCAGACTATTTACAAAGTGTGCGTTCACCAGCAATGTTATACGGTTAAGGACAAACCTCGAATCATTCTAATTATTTTTTACCTTCGCTATTGATAACGCCTCGGCATATGTACATATCGTCGAGGCTTCATTTGATGGTCACTCTAGGCCAAGGTCGATACAGATTGTCATTGGATATGATTCTTAAGTCCTGATAATTTACTCGACATCCTTCGTCGATTAATGAACATAAAACTATATTGTTATAAAATTAAAGGTAAACAAGTTGGGTATTATTCTCTTTGGAGTATATTATATACTTTAAAGTAGGATCCAAAAGGGGTATTTTAGTAACAAAAGTGAAACGTCAGTTATAGAAGTCTTCCATCTCAATAGTTGGTGAGATGAATGGAGTTTAAGACTTTTCGGGGGGTGTCCAAACATCCACTAAAAGGAAATTAAAAAATACAAAAGGGGGCGTTATGGATGAGTGAAGAAATAAATACATCTGGCTGGGATGCGATTGATCAGGAATTATTAAAAATTTATGGGGAGCAAGAGCCGAAGCACTATGGGACTGTTATTCCCTATTTATTAGGTGGCGAAGATCCACTTGAAGGAATCAGTGCCTATAAGAGTGAGACACCAGTTCCACACTGGCATTTTGTCACTTATGGATTTTCCGAGTTATATGAAAAAGAATCAGAAAATGCTGAATACAGTGGATATGGGTTTGAGTTAACATTTCGTCTTACCCGAAAGGAAGATGAGGAGGAGCCACCAGCGTGGGCGTTAAATTTGCTACAAAACATGGGAAGATATGTCTTTAACAGTGGCAATGTTTTCAGATCAGGTGATTACTTGGATGCTAATGGTCCAATCTGCCAAGGCGCGGACACGCTGTTAACGGCACTTGCATTTACGATAGATCCCGAATTGCCTACTATTGATACACCAAATGGACAAGTGGAGTTTATTCAAATGGCAGGTATTACAGATGATGAGCTTGAGGCGATGCAAACGTGGAATACAATGGGATTGCTAAATGCAGGTCTTGAGTATTCCCCGAGTTATGTTACTGATTTGTCTCGTGCCTCTCTTTTACAAATTCCATCCATTGCTGAAGCGGTAGAAAAAGGAATGGAGGAAGACGGCTCTAGTACCGGCTTTTTATTCGTAGACCAACTGGCTTGGGAGCAGGGCAAAAAGGGATTGTTCAGCAAACAACTTAATAAGTTAACACTGGGAGCAAAGCAAGCTGGAATCATCGGCAAGCTATTACGCGGACGGATTTTGAAAGGGAAAAGCCTGACTTTAGTTAGTCAAGAAATCCGTGTTGTATTTGAGCCGGGTGAAAGATGTGAATATAATGTGGAAGAAGCGGATGTTACCATCACTTTAAATGACAAGGCAGTTATCGAACTCAATCAAAGCTTGACGCCACAAGAACAAGAATTTGAAGTATCCTCTATACCGGGGCTTTCCATTAAAATTGCAAAAACATTTATTAAAGATCAGCAAGGAAACGTTGTGGAAACAATCGGATGATAAAATATAGTCTCCCATTAAAACGAACTGATATCCAAATGTGCTTTGGGTTCGTAGTGGGAGACTTTTGTCTATGATTCTAGCTTCTCTCAAAGCTATTAGGGAAGCAAAGGGTAAGAAACTTGAAGGGATTGTTATATTTAAAATATGAAAGGAGTCTTCATATGGGAGCGTGGGGATATAAGCCGTTAGAAAGTGATGAAGGCTTGGATGTAGTAGATTTTTTAAAGGACTATATCCATAGTAATTTAGAATCAAATCATTTAGAGCTATCTAAGGTTATCAATGCGATGAAACGAGAGGGTTATTTTGGAGAGAGCTTCGATGAAATTGATTTCCTTTTCGATATAAGTGCAATGGCGCTTGCAGAGCTATATGTAATGTATCTTGATACAGGGAAATTACATGATGCAGAAGACGAATTTGAAAAAATACACTCAATAAATGCGGATGAGGAATCATTGAAGTTTATATTAAGATATTTAACTGATATTAGAGCTGAAGTTCCAGATGCTGATGGTATTAGGGAAATTGTTGAATTATGGCGTGAATCAGAATGCTGGATTGAATGGAAATCTAATTTAGAGTTTCTATTCAGTAGAGTTGAAAAAGAAATCATCCATACTTTAAAGTGATATTGGAATGGATATTCCACCTTTATGTAAAGTGCTTATTTCTCTTTTGAAATCTTGTAGTTATCAAGAGAGGACAAGCTCTTTACTTTATTTAACTTGTCTTCAGAAATGATTTTATTTCCCCTGTATACGATGTCATAATGAAATCCCCATTCTCCCAACGCAATAAGATGGTGGCGTTCATTTTTCCTTTTGATGAGAGCCTAAGCCCCTAAATCGCCTTGAGCATGGCGTTAAACATCATCCACTCGTTGTAATGGAACAAATAAATGTCTCTACACATATGAAACGAGTCCAGACAACCAGAACCATTTGAATCAGACCAAATATCGCAAGCTTCTTTTTTAATTTTAATTTCTTAGGTAATTTATTACATGCCGGACATGGAAAAGCTATACTGTTATCGTACATTATAAATCACCATTTCTTTTTGATTTATTAATTGTAAAAGGAGAGATTCAATTTGAAATATGAATTTTGGATAATGGCATCTATTTCAGAATTAGTATATTATCCTGATGAATGGAAAGATGAATATATACCTCACCCGAACTTTAAAGCGATTATGGATGCAATTGGTATTCGTGCACCAATCGAGGAAATTTACGAACGTTATTTTAACCAGTCTGTACATACCGGTCATGTACTAGTGTTTTCCAATAAACATGAGCCTGGTACATGCATTGTTTTTGACACTTATAGAGACGCATTGGACCAGAGCGATATGATTAGATTCGGATGGAGAATCAGTGGAAACAAAACTATTGAATCAGTAAAACAATTATCACGGCAACTTTATGATGAATGCGAAGATGCTACCGTATTCTACAAGGAAGGTCAATCTGTTCTGTACGAGGTACTGAAAGAAGAACGTTATCCACGTAAAATTTATTATAAAAAGGTATTTAAGCAGCAAATCAAAAGATACCTAGTTTGAGATAACAGCCCTATTATCTCAAACTATTCCATATATGTATGATTGATATCCTTGATTTACGGGAACGGGCATATGTTTTCGGTAAGTAAACCGGAATTCAGGATAAATCATAGACATTGTATGAAGGTCGCTATGAATTTTCTTTAACTCAGGTTAAATCGTACTGCATTGTACAAACCTTAAAGTTAAACCTTTTTCTGCTATAATTAATGACAGTTGAGATAGGGGTGATAAAGATGCAGATTGTTACAATTGAAGGCGTTCCATATGATTGGTTGAAGCGATTACAGGAAATACATGCACATGTATTTGATGGAGCAAATTTACCATTAGAAAAACTTGAAAGTAAAGAAGGACTCATTTGTTTATTAGCAGTAGAAAGTGAGAATATCATAGGCTTTAAACTAGGTTACACACATCCGGATGGAGTTTTTTATAGCTGGTTAGGGGGTGTGCATGAGAAGAAACGTGGTCAAGGAATTGCCAGTCACTTAATGAAGCGGCAGCATGAACATTTGCAGGCACTTGACTTTAAAAAAGTTCGTACATATGGTAGGAATGAGAGAAAAGCAATGCTCATCACAAATCTTAAACACGGATTTGATATTGTCTCAACTTTTGTGGATAAAAAAGATCAACATAAAATAGTGTTTGAAAAAATATTGGAATAGGAGTTTTAACATGAAGGCATACTTAGCAAATGGATTATTTTCTTTAGGGGATCGTTTAGTCAACGAACAGCTCGCAGCGGCAATTAGAGAGGCAGTACCCGGTATCGACTTATATGTCCCTCAGGAGAATGACGCGATAAACGATAAAACGGCCTATGCAGATAGTTTGGCGATTGCACAAGCAGATTTAGACATGTTGCAAAATAGTGATGTATTAGTAGCTGTTTTAGATGGTGTTGAGATAGATTCAGGTGTAGCAGCAGAAATTGGTGCATTTGCGATGCTGGATCGACCAATCGTAGGCGTCTTTACAGATGTTCGTCAACAAGGTCGGGACAATATGATGAAAATAGAGGCACTTGTGCGAGACGGAATTGAAAATCAGTTTGTTTATCGTAATTTATTTGTTATTGGTTTAATAAAGCGCACGGGAGTGATTACGACTTCCATCGCTGAAGCTGTTCAAGCCGTTCAAAAATATAAAAAATAGAAGGAGACTAGTATGCTATTATCAACAATAGATATTGTGGCGGGAAAAGAAATTGTAGAAACGATAGGTTTAGTAAAAGGTAATTCGGTACAATCAAGAAATGTTGGTCGTGATATGATAGCTGGACTTCGCAATATTGTCGGTGGAGAGATGAAGGAGTATGCAGAAATGCTCGTTCGATCCCGAGAAATTGCCACGCAAGCTATGGAGAAAGAAGCAAGACGACTAGGGGCTAATGCCATTGTTGGCGTACGATTTTCCACATCATCTGTGATGGATGGCACATCAGAGGTATTAGCATACGGAACAGCAGTAAGAATAAAGGAATAACTGTTAAGGACTTCAATCAACGAGATTGGAGTCCTTATTAATGTTGAAAACAATATGGTCAAGGTAATTTTGTGAACATTGCGCTTTCGCACAGTAAATATTTGTTGCTGTCATTGCGCTTTCCACATAAAAAACATTGCTGAAATCTAGTTTTGTTTTATTTTTATATATTAGAATGATTGACATGCAGAAGATACATGTTAAAAGATGTGGTTGATCTTCGTTCCGGCTGGTCGACACCTTGGGGATTAGCGATATAGAGGAACAAAGGCTAAAAACATCACGTCCTGTGATAACGCCTTCGTGACCAACATCCTGACGCTGACGCTTCGCTTTCGCGCAAAAAACATCTTGCCGCTGACGCTTCGCTTTCGCGCAAAAAACATCTTGCCGCTGACGCTTCGCTTTCGCGCAAAAAACATCTGTTGCCCCAAGCGGCTCATCGGAAGCTCCCAGCCGGTACGGAAATCAACCTCCCACTTAGCAGTAGGGCCATCCCATAATTACATAGACAAAATGTGAAGAGCTTCAATCAACAAGGTTGATGCTCTTTTTTTGCCACTTCGGAATTCATTGGTAAAAATAAAGTTAATTATAACAAAAGTTTAGTATGTTTAGTCTGTTTAATGGTTTTTGTTGTTAAAATCATGTATACCAATTATACTAATGATGTTGAATTTTTATAGTTAAAAGGACTAATGGTGTCCACCTTGTTTTATATAATGGAGAAGTAACTATGGATAGAAAGTGGGATATATGTGGTAGATTCGCAACAAAACAAAGGCTATCGTATCATATCGATGTTTGACAGACTGATAGATGGTCAAGGAATTAACAAAAAACAAGAAGCATTTACACATAATGTTGGAGAAAAAACCGTACAACGGGATTTGAATGAAATCCGAGCGTATCTGGAAAAAGCTAAATTGGATTGCCATTTAGCATATATTCGGACAGAAAATGTGTACAGGCTGACAAATACAGGGGAAAGTATTTTATCGAAGGAGCAAGTTTTAGCAATTGTTAAAATTTTGATTGAATCAAGAGCACTATTAAAATCAGAAATGAGCGATATTATAGATAAGCTTATTTCGATTGTTGCAGCCGATAAGCAGGAGTTTATTCGCAATATTATTTTAAATGAAAAGCATTTGTATGTAGATTTACATCATAAAAAGTCTCTATTGCGTTTAATTTGGGCTCTGTCAGAAGCGATTCAAAAAAAGAAAGTCATTAAAATTGATTATTTACGTGAAGGTGAGGCAATTCCTACAGAAAAGATTTTAAAACCACTCGCCGTCATTTTCTCAGAATACTACTTTTATTTAATTGCTTATAATCATAAGGTCGAAAAGGATTTACCCATTGTCTATAGAGTCGACCGTATACAACATATTCAAGAGCTCGAACAAAAATTTCAAATACCCTATACCGAACGTTTTCAAGAAGGAGAGTTTCGTAAGCGCATTCAGTTTATGCATGCTGGAGAGCTGTTGCGTATGAAATTTATCTTTAAAGGAACATCCCCGCAAGCGGTATTAGATCGCTTACCAACAGCAAACATAGTGTCTAAAAAAGATGAGCAATATTTATTTGAAGCAGAAGTTTTTGGACATGGGATTAAAATGTGGCTGCTGAGTCAGGGGGCAAACATTGAAGTGCTAGAGCCAATTGAGCTTAGGGAAGAGATCATTGAAACGATTCAATCGATGCAGCAAAATTATCTCTATATATAAAAGGCAAAAGCTATCCACAAATAAATGTGAAAATCCGCTTAGAAACTAATCGAAGCGGATTTTTATCGTGTAAGAATGAATATTTTCTAAAAAAGCTCCTCAAAAAGCTCCATATTTAAATTATCTAAAAGCTTGTAATTTTTCATATAGTTTTCCTCATACAAATAAACGAATAAATGTTTTGAGTCATCTAATCGTATGCCTATTTCAAGGTTATCATTATTACGTAATGTTAACCAAAAAGCCTCGTCATAATCTGAATTGGAAAAGTAAACTTTTCGAAGCGACTGATCTTCAAATTGCTGCATTATTTGATTGATTGTAGTTCCATCTGTAATAGTGATTGTTTTGTTATCAGAGGAACGGATCAATTCAATTTCATTGATTTGTTCAATATCAAATCGTTCAATTACCTCCTTATCAAATGTTGAATCGCGAGTTAAAAATAAGGTTGAAGCATATAAGATGAGAAGAGGTAATAGGATGCCGATTAACAGTTTATATCGTTTTTTCATGTTAAACTCCTTAAATTCTGAAAATTTGTACATATGTATTCTTTCCCACGCTATAATTGAGCATATACTGAATGGATAAAGGATGGCAACCAAATGACGCATAATCATGAAGAAAAAGATATATTGTATCCAGATGGTACATTAATGTATCGTGGTGGTGTGAAGAAAAATGACTTTGGTCATGACATTTATGATGGAAAAGGTACGCTATTTGACCAAGAAGGCGAGCTTTTATTCGAGGGAGAATTCGTCAATCATATGAAGCAAGGTAACGGCATCATGTATTTAAAAGGCCAAATAATATACCAAGGCGAATTTATTCAAAATAAAAAACAAGGTAATGGAATTTTATATAAGGGCGGTTACGTATATTACGAGGGGCAATTTCGTAATGATTTAATGGATGGTTACGGGGTTTTATATTATGAGGAAGATAGTATTGCCCCATTAAAAGACCTTCGTGTACAGTATCCGCATTTAAATCAGCCACAATATGAGGGTGATTTTGTTCATGGCATGAAGAAAGGCAAGGGAAAACAATATTATCCAAGTGGTTTTTTACAATATGAAGGTGATTTCATATGGAATCATATGCAAGGAGCAGGAAAGCTTTACTATGCACCAGAATCGCCAAGTGCTGAGGAGATTGCAAAGGGTGTAACATCACTTCAGTACGATGGCTATTTCTTTGAGGATCTGAAGCATGGAAAAGGTAAGTACTATTCTAGCTCAGGTGTGCTAGTAGCGGAGGGGCAATTTAAAGAGGATGCTATGACAGGTCAAGGCACTCTTTATTATAGAAATGGGCAGGCTTCTTATATTGGGGACCTTGTTAATGGAAAAAAGCATGGCCGAGGAGATTATTTTAATGAAGAAGGGAAAATTATTTATAGCGGTGAATTTATTAACGATGAACGTTTACGAATAACACCAGAAATAGAGCGAGAGATTGAAAAATTACAGAAGCAGCTTGATGGACTTGTAGGACTTCCAAATGCCAAGAAGGAATTACATAATTTAATCAATTTCATAAAAATTCAAAGTTTACGTGTCGACCATGGCTTAACAAGCTTTCCAATCACATATCATCTTGTGTTCTCGGGAAATCCGGGTACAGGAAAAACAACAGTGGCGCGTATTATAGGCCAAATATATAAGCATCTTGGTGTACTCTCAAGCGGGCATTTTGTGGAAACAGATCGTGCCGGCTTAGTAGCAGGATATGTTGGACAAACGGCTTTGAAGGTACAGGAAGTTGTGAATAAAGCAAAAGGTGGCGTGCTTTTTATAGATGAAGCCTATTCACTAATTCATGATAGACAGGACGCATTTGGTAAAGAAGCAATTGATAGCCTTTTAAAGGCTATGGAGGATTTACGCGATGATTTAGTTGTGATCGTTGCTGGTTATACAGAGCTTATGGAAGAATTTTTGCTTGCCAATCCAGGTTTTAAATCGCGCTTCAATCATTTTGTGCAGTTTGATAATTTTAGCACGGATGAGCTTTATGATATTTTTGCCATGCTCTGTAAAAATAATGATTATCAATATGGTGAAGTCTTTGAACATCATATGAAGGAACAATTGCAACAAATTCCAGTCGAATCTATTCCAAACTTTTCGAACGGCCGTTACATACGAAACTTATTTGAAAAGCTCGTGACTATTCAGTCAAACCGCTTAATTCAACAGAAAGACATTACAAGAGAAGAATTAATGGAATTTACAGAGAAAGATATTTTACTAGGTATAGCAGAAAATCTATTTGATAATACATTTTAAAAGGTATCCTTGAGGCCAGGGGCTATAAAACTTGGCCTCAGCTGTGGACGAAAGAATAAAATAAAAAAAGGAGAGAAAACATGAAAAAACTTTTGGCTTTTATAGTAATAAGCGCATGTATTTTACCAAGGGTAATGAACATAAATATTACGATCAACAATAACATTAAAGTACATAAACAGAATGAATAATTAATAAAAAATGGAAGTAGTAGTAATCTAATTAACATACGCAACCGTTTAAAAGAATGGTTACAACAATTAGCCGATGAAGGAATACATAAAGTTCGCATTAGCGCAAAATAGTCATTTATTGGGTTGTGCATTTCATCCGGAATTAACCGCGATTCTAGAATATTTTGTATCCTATGGTATGACTTGCAAAATCTGTTTTCATATAGTACAGTATGGTTAAAATTTAAATAACTGAACACGATGATGGGAAGTAGTAACAAGCACGTTTTTTTTAGAGAGTCAGCGGTTGGTGGAAGCTGATAAAAGCACTTGTGAATCCGTCCTGGAGTTGCGCAGTCGAAGTTAATGAAGTAGGCTGTCGCCGGCTGAAATGCCGTTATGAAATAAGTGGATTAGGTATATGCCTAATCAATTAGGGTGGCAACGCGGGTAGCTCTCGTCCCTTTTAGGGATGGGGGCTTTTTTGTGTTTATTTTGATTCAAAGTGGAGCTATTCGAGTATAGCTTGCAACGCAATTTAAGACTTAATGGATGCAATGTCATTAAACTAACTACTGGAGGTATGACTATGTTAGATATTAAACGCGTACGCGATAATTTCGCGGAAATTAAAGAAATGCTATTAACACGTAATGAAGATTTAGGGAGCCTAGATGACTTTGAGGATTTAGATGCAAAGCGTCGAGAATTAATTGCTAAAACAGAAGAATTAAAAGCAGAACGAAATAAAGTATCTGAACAAATTTCAATTATGAAACGCAATAAGGAAAATGCAGATGAAGTTATTGCTCGTATGCGTCAAGTAGGAGATGAAATTAAAGAGCTAGATGTTCAACTAAATGATGTTGAAGAGCGCTTTAAAGATATGATGATGCGCGTGCCAAACATTCCACACGAATCTGTACCAGTAGGGACAACCGAGGACGACAATGTAGAAGAATATACTTGGGGTGAAATTCCAACATTTGATTTTGACATTAAAGCACACTGGGATCTTGCTACAGATTTGAAGATTGTTGACTTTGAACGAGGTACAAAAGTAACAGGTAGCCGTTTCTTATTCTATCGCGGGCTTGGAGCTCGTTTAGAACGTGCATTAATGACATTTATGATGGATTTACATGCAGAGAAGCATGGTTATGAGGAAATGCTACCACCTGTCATTGTTAATCGTGATAGCTTAACGGGTACTGGAAATCTTCCTAAATTTGAAGAAGATGTCTTTAAATTAGAGGAAACAGATTATTTCATGATTCCAACGGCAGAGGTACCTGTAACAAACTTCTATCGTGATGAAATTTTACTGGCTGAGGCTTTGCCACAAGGCTTTGCTTCCTATAGTGCGTGCTTCCGTTCAGAAGCAGGTTCTGCGGGTCGTGATACACGTGGTTTAATCCGTCAACATCAATTCAACAAAGTAGAACTAGTTCGCTTTGTAAAACCAGAGGAATCATACGGACAATTAGAGCTATTAACAAATCATGCGGAAAAAGTATTGCAATTACTAGGCTTACCATATCGTAAGCTAAAAATGTGTACAGCTGATTTAGGTTTTACTGCAGCGAAGAAATATGATTTAGAAGTTTGGATTCCTGCACAAAACATGTACCGTGAAATTTCTTCTTGCTCTAACTTTGAGGATTTCCAAGCACGACGAGCGAATATCCGCTTCCGTCGTGAGCCAAATGCAAAACCAGAATATGTTCATACATTAAACGGTTCAGGTCTTGCCATTGGTCGTACAGTTGCCGCTATCCTAGAAAACTATCAACAAGCTGATGGAAGCGTAGTAATTCCTAAAGTTTTAAGACCATACATGGGTGGTAAAGAAATAATCAATAAATAACGGGTAAAAGCTTTTGCTATGCGTGGAATTGAAAAAAATGCTTTATGTCTTAAAGGAAGTTTTATATGGGAGAGAGCTTGCTTTTCGATAAAAGCCTAAAAAGTTTCGGTAAAATGAGGTTTTGTTTCGATAAAAGCTCAAATAGTTTCGATAAAGAGCGATTTTGTTTCGATAAATTTTCAAAGTATTTTTATGGAAATAAAAATGCAAAAAAATATCAAAAAGGTAGCGTCCTCACAAAAAATTCTTGCGAGTAGGGGCTATATAGTTGTATCCGTAGATGAAAACTTTCTTAATGTGTCTCCCTACGATGATATGTTTTTGGTCAGTCCGCTAAAGAATGAGAATCCAGCGAGAGGATTGTTATTGCTGGAGCATTAAAGGTGTGGAAAGAATGGAACAATACTGAAAGCAATCTATTTTATCGAAAAGTAGATATGAAAAACATTGCATTGATTGGGCATTCCAGAGGTGGAGAAGCTATCGCGATTGCAGCTGCTTTTAACGAAATGCAACACCCACCTAGTAACGGAAATATTCAATTTGATTATAATTTCTCAATCCGCACGCTTATTTCTATCGCTGGAGTAGACGGTCAATACATGCCTGCAGGGAAACCACTTCCGTTAAAAAACGTAAACTATTTGGCACTACAAGGGGCTCATGATATGGACGTAAATAGCTTTGATAGCTCTAATCAGCAATATCGGATTTCCTATACGAGTAAAGATGATTATATGAATGCGTCGGTCTATATTTATGGAGCCAATCATGGGCAATTTAATGAAGGCTGGGGGCGAGGCGATGTAGCTGGTACGGCTAACCAACTCTTTAACTTAAAACAAATTATGGCTCGCAATCAGCAAGAAACCATCACGAAAGTATTGATATCTGCTTTTTTAGATAGTACGTTGAAAGAAAAGAAACGATACAAGGAGATTTTTAAAGATTTAGGTTATGCTAAAGAATGGCTTCCTGATGCGCTGTATCTCAATAATTACAGCGATTCGCAAACAACTTTTATTGCTACATTTAATGAAGATATTGATTTGAACACGACCACTGTCCCAAGCGGTAAACTGTTCGGCAAGAATTTGAAGGAATGGAAAGAGGAAAAAGTCAAAATGAAAAATGACGAGGCAGATTATATTGCCGTTCGTTTAGATTGGGATTCAAAAGACAAATTTTCTCCAGCTTTTTATACAGTAACCCTTCCCGAGAATTTAGAGATAGGGCAAAACAGTTCTATCGTATTTTCATTTGCAGATAATAGAATGGAAGAAAACGAGAAAAATCAGGATGAACTAATTGATTTTACAGTCACTATAGAAGACAGCAATGGCAACCGGGCGAGCCTGCCTCTTAGCTATATAGCCAAATTGACACCTGTCATAAAAGGAAAGTTACTGAAAAAACCTTTTTCCAATGTAGGTAATACGACGGAACCAGTGTTTCAACATTATGGATTTTCATTAAACGATTTTAAAGTAGTAAATCCGCAGTTTGATCCATTGAAGCTAAATAAGATACATTTCCAATTTAATTTAACTAAACAAGGGACGATACTAATGAATAATATTGGGATTAGAAATGAAAATATTAGTAATAACTAGGGAGAATTTATAGGGGGAAACAATAATGATTCAAACGATTTACTTACTCCGTCATGGGGAAACGGAATTTAATACACAAGGACGATACCAAGGAGAACTCGATTCTCCATTAACAGAAGTGGGTGTACAACAAGTACAACAGAACGCACAAATGTTGAAAAGTTTAATTGGAAATCCTGATAAATGGAAAATTGTGTCGAGTCCATTAGGAAGAGCGATGCAAAGTACTGAAATCATTTGTGAAACAATAGGATATGATGTGAAAAAGGTTGAGAAAGATGAACGATTAACTGAGGTTGCTGTGGGACAATGGGCTGGGTTAACAACGAAAGAAATTGAAAGTTCTTGGCCAAATCTTTTTCAAAATACAGATGTGTATAACTGGTATTTTAATGCGCCTAAAGGAGAAGCTTATGACTCGGTAGTGAGCAGACTAAGTGCTTGGTTAAAAGACATTCAACATGTACCAAATGTGATTGCTATTTCCCATGGTTTAACAGGTCGTATTTTACGAGGAATTTATGCAGATTTAAAAAAGGAAGACGCACTGAAGCTAGAAGTGTCTCAAGATGTATTTTTTAAATTAACGGATAACACTATCACTAGAATATGTTCAGATTTTGATGATGTTTATCTTCATTCATAATGTTTTTTACGAAAGCGAAGGCTATAGAAGACAGAATGAAGATACAGTCTCCTGACGCAAATTACGCCAAGGCGAAATTAATTAAATAACCTTAAGAATTTCTTCATAAATTTCTTACAGGAATATTCATAAATGCCTCCTATTATAATGAGTGGGGGGCGTTTTTTTATGAAGAAATTTGTCGTATTTTGTTTTATATGTGCGGTTGGATTCTTTTTTTATTATACAAATAATTCAAAGGAACAAACCGAAATTG
>Ga0102589_1001721_pt1 | contig 28072 bp, 13 predicted proteins | sample AraplaMF_Col_mLB_FD_76858 | JGI IMG/M metagenome (GOLD analysis project Ga0102589, IMG submission 76858) | Arabidopsis root microbial communities from the University of North Carolina, USA - plate scrape MF_Col_mLB | ecosystem: Host-associated > Plants > Roots > Endosphere | place: USA...
GAATATTATGGCTGTTCCAACTGTCATGATTGGAGATGAAGTCATTCAAGGGCTTGCTAGTAAAGAAACACTAGAAAGGGTCATTGATAAAGAAATTGAAAAGGATAAAACAAATTCATTTGAAGGTATGCAATGTAATACCGATGGATATTGCTAATTCGCTTGTTATGAAATAACAAAATAAATGATAAAACAAACATTTGGAGGAATTAAAATGTCAGCAACTACAACAAACTTAAAAGAAGCAATCGTGAACCGCCGTTCAATTCGTAAAGTAACAAAAAACGATGCAATTACGAAAGAAAGAATTGAAGAAGTGTTAAAAACAGCTTTACACGCACCAACATCTTTCAATATGCAAAGTGGTCGTATGGTTGTATTAATGGATGGAGAGCATGAAAAGTTTTGGGATATCGTTAAAGAAACACTAAGAGCACGCGTACCAGCAGAAAACTTTGAAGCGACTGTAGAAAGACTAAAAGGCTTCCATGCAGGTGTAGGAACAGTTCTATTCTTTGAAGATCAAGCAACTGTAGAAAAAATGCAAGAAAATGCCCCATTATACAAAGATCAGTTTCCATTCTGGTCTCATCAAGGAAATGCGATGTTACAACATACTGTGTGGATGCTATTATCTGCTGAAGGAATTGGGGCGTCATTACAACATTACAACCCAATCGTAGATGCTGAAGTGAAAGAAACTTGGAACATTCCGGCAGAGTGGAGCTTAGTAGGTCAAATGCCATTTGGTGAACCAAACGAACAACCAGCAGAAAGAACGTTCTTGCCTACTGAAGATGTAGTGAAATTTTATTAAGAAATACAATATGTAACGAGAAGGAAGCTGTGCTTAAAAACAGCTTCCTTTTTTGTAGTGGTGTTAATTTATGCGCATTTAGGGAAGAAATATAAGAAATAATACGGTGAAAAAGGAAGTGAAAATATGAGTGATGATAAAAAATATACAGTGGTAGGTACTGATGTTGAGGAAGTAAAACGTTTAAATAAAAATTCAGGGTTAACCTATAACCAAGTGAAGGAATTGTTAGCGAAGCGAATGGAAAAAAAGCAATGATTTGATTGGAATAATTAATTGTATCATTTAGCATTTTGTCTAGAGAGAGTTAAGAAGATAACTCTCTTTTTTTCAATCTGAAAATTTACTAGTGAGCAACTTGTAGATTGGAGGGAACAACATGAAAAAATGGAATAGCATTAAATGCTGTTACAGAGATTAATCCTAATGCGATGGAAGTGGCGCGAAAGTTAGACAAAGAGAGAGCGTTAAATAAGAAATCGAACTTATATAGTATTCCTGTAATCGTAATGGTAGGTTATGACGAAAAAGATACTATGACAGAAAAAACGAAAGATAAAGATAGAATTGATAAAGTAGTTTTTAGAAAGTATTAGATGAAAAAATCCGACAATAAAAAAGAAAAAAGGATTCTTCCCAATTAGTAAGAAAGATTGTCTATAGAAGTTCATAAAATGGAATAGTATTACAATGAATAAGTGTGTGTTGTAATATATCCAATTCCATCCATTGAAGGGGGAGGTTAATTCTTAATGAATGAAGTGAAAAATTTCTTTCGAAGTAGAGGGTTTCAACGGTTTCTCGTTTTAATAATATTAACACTTGTATTATATGGATTAAAAAGTATGATCAATTTAATCTTAATTACGTTTATACTGACATTTTTAATGAATCGGTTTCAACGCTTTATTTCAAAGAAGTTGAAAATGAATAGGAAGGTAGTTATTGCTTGTTTATATATAATATTAGTGACCTTTATTGTCACAACATTGTATAAGTATTTACCGGTACTAACGATACAAATTTCACAATTAATTTATCAATTTAAATTGTTTTTTCAACATCCACCTGATAATGAGATGATTAGATACATACTTTCAGCAATTAATGAAATGGAAGTATCAAAATATATTGAACAAGGTGTGGATGTCATTTATCAATCAATAGCAAACATAGGAAAAGTAAGTTTGCAAATAATATTGTCTCTTATTCTAAGCTTATTTTTCTTATTAGAAAAAGAGCGAATTATTTCATTCACGTCCAAATTTAAAGATAGTAAATTAAAGATTTTTTATGAGGAGATTGCATATTTCGGCGAAAGATTTGCAAGATCGTTTGGAAAGGTGATTGAAGCACAGTTTTTAATTGCGGTTGTAAATGGTGTTCTCACTGTAATCGCACTTGTCATTTTAGGATTTCCGCAGCTTCTTGTATTAACTGTCATGGTCTTTCTACTCGGTTTGATTCCAGTTGCTGGTGTTATTATTTCCTTGTTTCCACTTTGTATAATTGCCTATAACGTCGGTGGGGTTATGTATGTTGTATACATACTAGTATTCATTACAGTAATCCATGCTCTTGAAAGTTATTTTTTAAATCCCAAATTTATGTCTGCAAAAACGAATTTGCCTGTTTTTTATACATTTATGATTCTTATCTTTTCAGAGCATTTCCTCGGAATATGGGGGCTTATTATTGGGATTCCAATCTTTATCTTTTTATTAGATGTACTTGACGTTAATAATGATGAACCGATTAAGAGTAATAAGGGATAGAAATAACCGATGTATCGGTTATTTTTATTCCGAAAAATCCTAATTGGCAAAGGGTAATTATTGGAATGAAGGGGTGGCGAACAATCAAAATAAAAAGGGCTGTCCAAAAAGCTCCTTTAAATGACTAAAACCCACGGAGAAAATAAATTTTCTCCGTGGGTTTTGTTGTTTTGTGGATTTTTCCCCACAAACGAGCGTTTCTCTTTCGCTTGCTTCACCACTTATGCTAATTGTTCAGATGTGACCTTTTTGATCTTTTCTTCTGAATCCGCTAGTAATTGCTGATCAAGCTCAATCGCTTCTTTGATTTGTTGGAACGTGTGCTGGATATTATGTTGGATCTTTTCTTCATAGCTATCTGTTGACTTTTTCCATACGAAAGAATACTTATTGGTATTGGCTTCAATTTTCGTTCCATCCAAAAAGTGGTTCTCCATAGATATGTAGTTTTGTTTCAATAATAGTTGAATTAATTCTGAGAAAAGAGGTTTAATCATGTCTGTCACTCGCTCTGAACGAAAGCGATTAATCGTTCAAAAATCTGGAATTTGTTGCCCTGATAGCCACATCATTGGTAGGTGTTCTCGTAATGATTTGGCTATCTCACGACCAGAATAGACTTTTTGCGTATAAGCGTAGAGAATCGCTTTTGTCATCATTTTTGGATGATACGAACTACGACCACCACCTTGATAATGAGAAAAGAATAAATCATCATTGAATTGTTTAACCATCTCATGGATTACCCTTACTACATGATTTTCTGGTATAAGATCGCTAAGCTGTATGTAATGATTTCAAGAGTGTGTATCAATCCAATAAGTCTGGAATTCGGATAAGAAGCCCTGAACGCTTGCTGTTAAAAGTGGGAGAAGAGCTATCTAAAAATGTTTATTAGTCATTTACAAAAAGTTATTGACACTACCAGGGAAGTATATATCATTTCATTTTCAATAAATCTAACCATCTTTGTACTTTAATAAGAAATTGAATATATTTTCTGGAAAATGTTGACTGGAAATAAAATTTAGAATAATATAAATATATTGATATTTCAGTCTCTTGAATTATTGTGATTAATCTTGAAATTTAAATCTGTATAAGGTATGTCGTTTATTATGGATAAGTCACCTCTAGTAACATTTCTTTAAAAAATAAATATTGTTAAAAATGTTGACTGGAACTAATATTCAGAATATGAATACGAACATTGATAATAACACTCATTAAAAGGAGATATTAAAATGAATTTCGTGAAAATTTAAAACATGATTCCTCTAGTTGCTCTAATTACTTTATTATCTAATTCAGTTTGTCCCTCTTTTTTAAGTGAAAATACAATTTTGAGACATTGCTACTGGTTTAGAAAATATTCCATGTCTAAAAATACAAGATGTGTCACCAACGGGAAGATTGGATCATTTGAAGGAAACTAAGAATGGAAGATATCATGAATTTATATCTGATATTAAACGAAGCTACTTATATATGACTGAATATTCAAGAATAATTATTGGTATCGAGAATTATTTCCTTTACTACCGTTGGAAAAACCGATTTTCAATATAGATGAATTAGGAATTAAACATTTTGCTCATTTCAAAAATTTCGACTCGATAGTGATGACAATAGATTTTTGTGACGATTGATAAAGGGTAGGGTGTATTTGATGTATCTTATACAAACAAAATGAAGGGTGAGTTATTGAAGGAATGTGTAATCGGAAAAATTTAGGTTGAACATGAATGTTGGTAGTGAAGAGACGCTGCTTGGGAGATAGTTACAAAAGAAGCTATACCAAAAAACGTATTGAAATATCAGTTGTATACATAATTATTATAATATTAAAGAATGTGATGTGTAACGATTAGAGGAGGATTTATGAAACTAGCATATGAATATTTTGTAGATGTTTTTCGAGAAAAAATTAATCGGCAGATTATAGTAGGGGCATTAACTTCACGAATAGGCACATTGTCATTTACAGCAGCACTTTCTTTATATGTTTTACAAATAACAGGAAACCCAGGTGACCTCGGATTAACATTACTAATGGGTACACTTCCTTTTTTTGCTCTAGGGTTATTAACAGGGGTTATTTGCGACCGCTTTGATAAAAAGAAAATAGTAGTTGTATGTGATATAGCCAGAATAATTATTGGCGCCCTATTCTTATTGAGTTTGTTTTTTGTTGAACAAGAAGATCAAATAAGTATTATTTATGTTGTCGTAATACTGTTTTCTGTTTTTGAGGCTTTTTTACAAACAAGCTTTTCAAGTATTCTTCCAGAGATTATAGACAAAGAAAAGCTCGTTGATGTAAATAGTTCATTGAGTGGTTTGGGTGAAGTTGCAAGATTGATTGGCCCTGTCCTAGGAACAGTCCTTTATTCGTTTTTAGGAATTTACACTGTAGTGGGGTTTATTATTGTGTGTTTTTTTATTTCCGTTGTATTTGAAATAGGAATACCTTACAAAATGAAAAAGAGAGATTCCGAAGGAGAGGGATTAGGAAGTATTGTTAAACAAGAACTAAAGGGATTTAGGGATTTGTTCACTGTAGACATTAGGATTACATCTCTTTTTGTGAATGGTTTTACTACACATCTTTTCCTACTCCCATTTATTTTGATTGGTACACCGTTTCTAATAAATACAGTTTTAGGAGGTCATCCAACAGAGTATGGTATGGTAGAAATGTTTGCCTCAATTGGTGGCCTTGTCTCAGTATTATTTATTCCCTATTTTAAAAAATTAGGTGTAGCGAAGAATTTACTTGTTGGAATGGTTGGAATGATTATCGGATCATTGCTATATGTGTTCTTATTAAGTGGTAACTTCTTATTGATTTTGGAAAACCATTTCCTACTTAGAATTACGTTTTTTTCGGCCTGTATGTTTGTAATCTACTTGTGTTTTGGTTATTACGGTGTCTATTTTAGTAGTTTCTTACAGCAAAACATTAGCTCAAGTAATATGAGTAAGGGAATGTCGGCTGTAATGATGTTTAATAGTTTAGGTAGAATGATTGGATTTTCCTTATTTGGATACCTTTTTAATAATTCTATAGAGATAGCAGTTTTAGCACTAATTGGCGGAATGTTATTGAAGGTAATAATTCACATTCCTTTCTTAATCGTAGATAAAGCAAAAATGCAAGAAGCCGCTACCGTAAAATTAAAGGCATGATGTTCATGTCTCTTTGAAAGGAGAGTTTTTAAATGAATTACATTAGAGATTTTATTAATGATTTAGAAAATAAAGGGGTATATCTATCTACTTCTGCCGGGAAACTAAAAACTTACTCGAAATCCTATCAACTATCGGAAGATGAACGATTTTTTATTAAGAAGAATAAGCTCAAAATAATTGCTTCAATTTTTAAAGGGCATCAAAAAGTTGAAGTTCCGGAAACTAACAATTTCGAAAATCCGCTTTCTTTTCAGCAAGAAAGACTTTGGTTGACTAATAAAATTTCTAGTGTAGGACAGGAGTACAATTCCGTTGCTATTTTCCACTTTCGAGGTACTCTTGACATAAAGTCATTTCAAGAGAGTTTTAAAAAGGTTTTATTTCGTCATGAAGTTCTAAGAACTATTTATAAAGAAGACTCTAACGGAATTAATCAGATGGTACTTGATAATCCAGTCTGTAATATTTCTGTGCGACATTTTGAAGGCGATGACATTGAAGGGTTTGTTAGAAGTGAAGCACGAAAAGAAGGTGCTTGGAATTTTGACTTGGCATCGGAAATTCCAGTACGTGCTAGTTTAATTAAAGGAGTTAAGGAAGAGTGCTATTTTATATTAAATGTGCACCACATTGTATGGGATGGCTGGTCAATTGGTGTCTTTATGTCAGATCTAGGTGAATATTATAATGCAAAAGTTGAGAGCCGGGAGATTAATCTTGACCCTTTAGTGTTTCAATATAAAGAATATTCGCAATGGCAAAGAAATCATGTTTCAAATGATGTACTAGAATCCCTCTTAAATTACTGGGGAGAATATCTGGAAGGTATCCCTACAAATCATAATCTCCCGTTTGATTATGATGACTTTCATAACGATTCAAAAGAATGTGATTCAATATCATATAGAATCCCTTCCGAAAAAGTTAATAAGTTTAAAGAACTTTGTTATAGATATGGAACGACACCATTTGTAGGCTTACATGCAGTTTTAGCAGTTCTATGGCATAAGTTATCTAGTGATAACGATATTGTGATTGGTAGCCCGGTCGCTAATAGAGAGCAAGAAGAAATCGCTAATTTAGTTGGTTTTTTTGTAAATATGATTGCTGTTAGGTCCTCAATTGATGTACATGCAACGCTTGAAGAGTTACTTGAACTCACAAAGAAAAATGTCAGTTCTTGCTTAGAATATCAGCAAGCACCTTTTGAGAAAATTGTAGAAAAGCTGGCACCTGAAAGAAAGAAAGATGTTAATCCTTTATTTCAGACAGTGCTTGCATATCAAAATAACTTAGGACCTGATCCAAAGCTTAAAGGTATTGAGAGTATGTTGATATATGAGGGACAGCCTTTTGGACGTTTTGATATTGAAATTCATGTTTTTGAAGGTGCAGATTTTAATATTGAATGGATTTACTCCGTTAATTATTTTGATCGTTCAACAATGGAGTTATGGCTAGGATACTTTGAAACAATTTTGGATAATTTCCTGATAAATATGAATATGAAAATATATGATTTACAACTTACGTCTGAGAATTTAGTGATTGATGATTGGGTTGAAGGGGAATTGTCTGATTTTTCTGTCTGTGATATTTGTTCATATATTGATAATTTCGCTACAAATAAAAATAATATAGCGGTTGAGAAAGGGGAAGAAAAACTAAGTTACAATACTCTTGCTAGAGAATCTAGCGTACTTGCTGAACGGCTGAGGGGACTTATACCTGAAGGTGAAGCGACAATTGCTATTAACTACCCAACGTCAAGTGATGCAGTAATTGCAATGATTGCAGTATTAAAAGCTGGTTTCAGTTATACATTTATAGATGGAGACATTCCGAAGCCTCGTTTACAACATATGCTTCATACGGCAAATGTTAAATGGTTATTGACGCCAAAAATTATTGAAAGACTTCAAGATTCAGGTGTTAAACAAGTTTCTTTAGTTGAATTGTTTTCATCACCTAAATCAGTCGTAGCTTTACCTAAACCAGACCCTGAGTCAATTGCGTATGTTATGTTTACATCTGGAACAACGGGACTTCCAAAAGGCGTAAAAGTAAGTAGAAAAAATATTTCACACTATGTGTCCGCATTTTTAAAAAAATATTCACTTAACAATGGGATGAGATTCTCATGGCATTCTAATATGCTTACCGATTTTGTAAATACTACTCTTTATTTATCGCTTTGCACAGGTGGAACTCTGGTTCTCCCTGAAGGTGACCACGTTAAGCTAGATAAAATTTCTTTCTCGTCTTTTATTTTAAACAAACAGATTGATTTCTTAAAGATTACACCTAGTCATTTTAAGGCGCTCATTCAAGATTATTCAGTAGCCTCGTTATTACCTAAAAGTTTACTTGTATTTGGTGGAGAAAAATTAGAAAAGGATTTACTGACACAGGTTCAGAGAAGTTGTAAGTCGAATGGGGTTAGATTGATCAATCATTATGGGCCTACAGAGGTTACTATAGGTTGTTTGTCCATGGACATAACGGACCACAACCCAAAGTTACCAGTACCTATTGGAACACCTTTTGTAGGAAACAAATATTTTATACTTGACAGTAAGAGTAATATTGTTCCACCAGGTGTTTTTGGTGAACTTTATGTTTCAGGCAACCAAGTATCAAGTGGTTATCTAAATGGAGATTCTAAGGATTCCAAAAGGTTTAGAACTATTATAGTTTTAGGTAAGGAATATAGAGCCTATAATACCGGAGACTTAGTTCGATGGACGAATAAAGGTTATTTTGAATATAAGGGAAGAAAGGACAACCAGATTAAAGTAAGAGGTTTTCGAGTTGAATTGAGTGAAATTGAAGCACATTCAAATACATTACCATTTATTTCGGATTCTAAGGCATTGATCAACACGATGTCTCCTACGCAAGAGTTGATTCTCTTCTATACAAAAGCAAAAAATACATATGACGTTGAAAAGCAGGATGATGGTCAGGAATTTGTACAGCTATGGAAAGATTTTTATAACTATAATTATGGAGAGAAAGCCGAACTTTCCACATTTAATACAAGTGGATGGTTAAGTTCATACGATGGTAATCAAATTCCACAAACTGAAATGAAATCGTGGTTAGACGATATCATTGAGATTATTATGTCTAGTAAACCTTCTTCAATCCTAGAAATTGGTTGTGGTTTTGGTATTTTTGCCTTTGCTTTAAATAAACTTTGTGATAGGTATATTGGTATTGATTTCTCGGAAAACATTATCGAACATAATAACAATATTAAAGAGCATTTTGGTTTAAAGAATTTGAAGTTTTTATGTGAAGAAGCGGATGGAATATCAAAGCATATTGATTTATTTGAAACAGAAAACGTTGATACCGTTGTGATTAATTCTGTTATTCAGTATTTCCCTTCTTTTGAGTACTTAGAGAATGTCATTTGTAATATTTCGAAAGTTAATACTGTTAAAGAAATTATTATTGGTGATGTTAGGAATTACGACCTTTTAGAAGCATTTCATATCTCTGTTGAATTGCATCATTTATATCAGAAAAAAGACCAATTAAGTGAGGAAGATTTATTTTTATTGACCGAAAGAGTAAAAATTAAAGTTAAAGAGGAAAACGAACTTTTACTTTCACCACAAGCATTTTATGCTCTAAAGAACAAATTCCCAGGGATAGAGAACATTGAAATTATTCCAAGGAAGAGTTCGCATTCAAATGAGCTAGTAAGGTTTAGATATGATGTTAAGATTTCACTGAATACTGATAAAGATTGTTTTATGGATTGTTCTGAGAGTGATGATGTAATGAATACATTGACTTACGAAGACTATAAAGCGGAGTTCGGGTTACTAACTAATTTAAATAAGTTTGAACACTTTTTATCCTCGTTTCCAAAAGCGACAGTAATACAAAAAATTCCGCACTTAAAAGAATCGTGGATATATGAAAAACTTAAAAATCATCAGTTTGCTCAAGCGCTAACCTTTATAGAGAGTGAAAATGTAATTGAAACTACAGATATTTATATGCTGGATTCTTTTGCTAAGGAAAAAGGGTTCAACTTAATTGTTCAACCCGATTTGGAAGACAATAAATTTATTGAGTTAATAATTTACAAAGGGGATCGAAACGAAAATCTAGTAGATAGATACCTTAGATATCAGAGTAGAAGAAGTTATAAAGGGAAGATGGTAAAGGAATTTGCTAGTAATCCTATTCTCGAAAGAGCGGATAGTGCTTTTTCAGATACTAGTATTATTCAAAAGCACTTGAATTCGGTTTTACCTGAACATATGATACCAACAAAACATATTCAGGTTGAAAATTTTCCCTTAAACAGCACTGGAAAGCTTGATACAAAAAAACTTCTTACATTGTCTATGAGTCATGATTCGTTAGATATCGATTTACCGGAAGGACCTACAGAAGCAACCTTGTCTAGGCTTTTTTCCAAGGTTATTGGGAAAGAGATTCAATTTGGTCGTCACGTTAGTTTCTTTGAAATGGGTGGAAATTCATTAATGGCAACTAGACTTTCTTATTTAATCCAAAAAGAATTCTTTGCCGATATAAATGTTGGTGACATTTTTGATACACCATCCATTCAAGAGCTAGCTAAAGTAATAGATGAACGTTCGGAGAATATCAGCTACCCAATCACCGAGAATATTGTAAAACGTACAGTAACAACGCCGGTTCTTGCTTCTTGGTCACAGGAGAGACTATGGATATTGGAACAACTAATGGTTGAATCAAGTCCATATAACATAGGTCATTTATTTCGGATAGAAGGTGACTTTGAATTAGAAACTTTTAAACAATCTCTTTTGTATTTAATAAAGCGCCATGAAATTCTTAGAACAACATTCTCCTTGAATAATACAAAAGTATATCAAGATATAAAAGAAGAAATTGAGCTAACTATTGATGAGATATCAATTAGAAAAGATCATGAAGACAAAAACTTAAAGGAATTAGTTTATGAACATTATAGCCGTCCTTTTGATTTAAGCCAAAATTGTTTTAGAGTTACTGTCATTCATATTAAGGACACAAGTACTTTTTACTTATTATTTGCATTTCACCATATTATCTTTGATGGTTCATCAGAGTGTATATTTTTTAACGAGCTATCGCAGATCTACAGCAAATTTAATAATAATTTGGATGTCAATTTAGAACCACTTCCGATTCAATTTGCAGATTATGCAAATTGGGATCGTTCAAAAGAGGTTCAACAAGGACTAGATGCTTCTAAAGAATACTGGGATAAGCAGTTGAGAAACTTACCTGAACTTCATGGATTATCACTTGATTTTCCAAGACCACAGTTTCTAAGTTATCAAGGTGGGTATATTACGAAATCTATTAGTAAATCTAAAATTGATGATTTCAAGAAAATTTGTAATGAACATCGGATTTCCTTGTTTATGGGGCTCCATGCGATATTCGTTCAGTTAGTTGCAAAAGAAAGTGGATGTAATGATGTGTGTGTAGGTACACCCACAGCTGGTAGGTACACACCGCAGTTGGATAACCTTATTGGCTTTTTTGTAAACACACTTGTACTCCGTACTAAGCTTGACGAAGGATTTACATTCGATGACTTGTTTAGATGTATCAAAGAAACTGATATAGACGCTTTCTCAAATCAAGCAGTGTCTTTCGATTATCTTGTAAATAAGTATGCTCCAAACAGGAATTTGAGTTATTCTCCGTTATTTCAGCTTATGTTTATACTACAGAATACGGATGAATCAGAGTTCACACTTGAAGGGAATAATGTTGAATCGATGCCATTATGGTATGATTCAGCAAAGTTTGACCTCACGTTAAATTCCAAAGAAATCGATGGGGAATTGCATATGGTTTGGGAATACGCTACCGACCTTTTTGAACCTGGGACAATTGAGAATCTAGCAGAGTCCTTTGAAATTCTACTGGATGAGTGTATAAAAGACACCTCTCAAAATATTTTTGAAGTACCTTTGGACAAAGGGGAAATCGGAAACAAAGAGAAGGAGGACGAAATGACGAAAAGTACCGATCTAATTAATGAATTCCCACTAATTAGCAGAGTGGAAGAGAATATTAAAAATATTTCAAAGAATAATGCCTTATCGTATGAGGGAAATCAAGTTACATTTGGTGAACTTGATCAATTAGCATCAAAACTTGCTTTTGCTATGTTACAAAAAGGTGTTCAAGAAGGCTCTTTGGTTGCGATTAGTTTTGATCTATCAATAAAGCAACTTGTAAGTGTATTAGCAACATTGAAGTTAGGGGCTTCATTTGTACCACTTGACTCGGAATACTTGAAGATGCGTTCTCAAGAAACGTTCGAGGGGACAAAGATCGATCTAATTGTTGGGGATATTCTGGAAGTTGACTTAACGTCAACTTTGCAGATAACAGATGAGGAGTTAGATAAGATTCTCACCGGACGAGGACCAAGTATTACAGGTTATGTTCCAAGCATGGATAATACTGCCTATGTCATTTTCACTTCTGGTACGACTGGGAAACCAAAAGGAGTTCAAATTACTCAGAGTTCATTACTTAATTATTTGAATTGGTGTAAAGAAATGTACACACAAAATGATTTTGATATGGCAATAATGCATAGTCCATTGTCTTTTGATGCAACGATAACCTCATCATTATTTCCTTTATTTATAGGAAAACCGGTAACTATTATTTCTGGAGAAGACATCCTTGGAAGCCTTGAAGAGCTCATTAGGACAAGTAATATGAACTTGCTTTTAAAAATCACACCAGCACATTTAGATGCATTACATGTCCTAGGGTGTACAGAAAAAGTTAGGGATATGAAACATACATTCGTAATTGGTGGTGATGCACTGACTAGCAGAACCCTAGCACCATGGATGCAAGCATTTCCTAACTCTGTATTCTTTAATGAATATGGACCAACTGAAGCAACTGTAGGATGTTGTGTAAGGCAAGTATGTGTTGACGATCTTAAGGAAAGAAATATTTCCATAGGTACACCAATTAACAATACAGAGTTATTTATAATGGACAATGATAGATTGCTAACGGGTGAAGCAACAGGTGAACTTTGCATTGCCGGAGAAGGCCTGAGTAAAGGTTACATTAATTCTGTTGAAGAAACGAATAAAAAATTTGTAGAAATAGGTTCTGAAAAAAAACGAATCTATAAAACAGGTGATAAAGTAACTAGGAATTCAAAGGGCTTCACATATATTGGACGTATGGTTGATGAGTTCAAAATAAATGGTTATCGGATAAATACCGGTGAAATTGAGGAAGCCTTGATATCAGAAGGACAAGTAGAGAGTGCTTTAGTGCTGATTGATAAAAAGCAATCAAAGTTAATAGGGTTTGTTACAGGAGATGAAACATTGAAGTTAAAGGAAACGCAAGATGTTTTGATTAGTAAGCTTTCACAAAAATTTCCTAAGTATATGATACCTAATGGTATATTTTGGACGGAGTCGTTTCCTCTCACTTCTAATGGAAAAGTGGATAAACAAGAATTGCTATCTAAAAGGCATATATTCAATCCAATAAAATCGGGAAAAGATGAGAGCACACTTAATCCTGTGGAAGCCATAGTATACAGAATATGGCGTGAGGTTTTAGAAATCAATAATATACCTAATGATACCGATACTTTTTTCTCTTTGGGTGGCTCCTCAATGCTCGCAACCCAAGTTGTTGGAAACCTTGCATCTCAATATAAAATCAAAGTCAAGATTCGTGATGTTTTTATTTATAGTAGTTTTAGACAGTTTGTTGATTTTCTTGATAACAACTTTAAGACGGAAATTTTACTATTAAGTGTATATGAAGAAGTTCATGAAGGGACAGGAGAGGAGGTAACGATATGAACGTAACAGCCTTGCTTGAAAAATTAAAAGCTGCTGGAGTATTTTTGTCAATCCAGCAAGGTCAACTGAAGGTAAGAAGTAAGAACAAAATACCTAGTGATATCCTCGATGAAGTCAGAGCTAATAAAAATAGTCTATTGAGTTTATTGCAGTATGATTCAGAGGATACAAAACTTTCGGAAGTGCATAATGATGAGGAGGGGACCGGATTGATTTCGGTCACCTCCGCTCAAAAAAGAATGTGCCTATTGGATAGTTTTAGTCATAACCAAAATCAATATAATTTAGGATCAATATATAAGTTACATGGAGAAATTGAGATTGATGTGCTAAAGCAGGCATTTGAATTACTTGTCGAACGGCATGAGGCTCTTAGGACAAGCTTTGTTAAGCAAGATGATCAGTTCTATCAAAGAATTAACGATACGATCAATTTAAACTTTGAATATGTTTATAAAGATTCTATGCAAGAAGTAGACCAGTATCTATTAGAATCATATAAAGCTGAATTTGATATTTCTCATGATTCATTATTAAGAGTTCGTCTTGTAAAACATACATCAACTGCCTCATTCCTACTTATATCACTGCATCATATTGTATTTGACGGTTGGTCTGAAAATGTCCTTATGAAGGAACTAATTGAAGCGTATAATGGACTGAAAAAAAATTATGAATTCACCTTCTCAAGATCTGCTCCTCAATATTCGAAATACTCAAAATTAGAGTTTGCATCCATTCAAAGTGGAGCATTTGAAGAGCACAAAGACTATTGGTTAAATCAGCTTCAAGGTATACCGTTTTATCATAATCTCCCCGAAGATTATAGCCGAAAACCAATCCCAACATATAAAGGTGGAGTTATTGAGTCAGCGATTGAATATCACTTATTAAATGATCTCGAGACATTCTGTAGAAGTCGTGGGGCAACATTATTGCAAGGTGTTTATGCAGTATTCTCAGCACTATTGATGAGATTCAGTGACGAAGATGATGTAGTTATTGGAGTTCCGTCTATGAATCGTGAAAACGCTGATTTCTTAGATTGTATTGGATTATTCGTAAATACTTTAGTATTAAGAGCCAATGTAGATGAGAAAACAACCTTTGAAGATTTATTTGTTCAGTGTCGTCAAAATTTCATGGAGGCAATAGAGCATCAAATATATCCGTTTGAAATGTTAGTAGAAGTATTAAATCCACCCCGTGATCTATCACGTAACCCTATTTTTCAGGTTATGCTATCGGTTCAGAATGAAACAGATTTTAAATACGGATTTGATGGCGTTACTTTTGAGAGATATTCATTTGAACACAATACATCTAAATTTGATTTAGCGTTGAATTGTCATATTAGTAAATCAGGAATGAAGCTTTTTTGGGAATACAGTGAAGATATTTTTTCAAGAGATTTCATCGAACAACTTGCAAAGACCTTTCAAATAGTTTTGCGGACACTCATTGAGTTACCGGAAACTAATGTACTTGAATTTTCGTTTCCCAATCAAGTGACCCAATCAATAACAGAAAAGGTTTTACCAATTGACTTTTTAAACGAATTTCGAAAGAGCGTGTACATGAATCCAGGAAAATCGGCACTTGAAATGGATGGTTTAAAAATATCCTACGCTGAACTAGATACAAAATCAGAAGAACTTGCAATCGCCTTGAAGGAAAATGGGGTAGTGGAAGGATCAGTTGTAGCGTTGTTACTAGACAAGGGGCAAAATTTATTCACTTTATTGTTAGCTTTATTAAAATTAAAAGCTTGTTTTGTAACTCTTGACCCTAGTTATCCGAAGAATAGATTGAATCATATGATTGAAGACTCATGTGCATCATTTTTAATTATGGATTCGGATGGAACCTTATTAGAAAAATCGCAAGGATTAACACAACTAAAGATATTACAAAATGGAAAACTGAGTTGTAGAAATAAAGGAAGCCGTTTGGGTGAAAAGCTTGATGGTGTCTCATATATTATGTATACATCAGGTTCCACTGGTAATCCAAAAGGTGTAAAGATTACTAGAGAAGCATTATCATTTTATGCGGGTGAAATTGCGGCTGCATATAAATTGGATAGACCTACTAGTATACTTAGTTTTTCCAATATCTCTTTTGATATTTTCATTGAAGAGATGATTTCTTGGCTGATTAGTGGTTCTACAATGATAATATTGCCTGAGCATCTAAAATCTGAACCTGAGCTCGTTGTTAATTTTCTGAACAAACAGAAAGTAAGTTTTGTTACATTACCTACAACATATTGGCATTTTATTGTCACTGAAATTCCGAAAGAATTATTAAGGACACTGACTTCTCTTGAAACCGTTGTAATTGGTGGAGAAGATTATAGGTTAGATATTCTTAGGAAGTGGCAAATGAATACTCCGGAAGGGATTAGGTTACTAAATACTTATGGGCCAACAGAAAATTGCCCTGTCTCAACTTATAAAGATATTAGTAATCTTGAGGTACAGTCCAATATTGGGAAACCGTTCGTTAATATCGATATAGAAATAGTGAATAAATATGGTGGACAAGTTCCCTCTGGTGCTGTAGGGGAGTTAGTTTTAAATGGTCCTCAATTATTCAGTGGCTATCAAGGGTCTAAATTAAAATCACACAAATATCTTACAGGTGATTTGGTTCGTCAAACGGCAGATGGGGACCTACAGTTCATTGGAAGGAAAGATAGTCAAGTTAAAATAAGTGGATTTCGTGTGGAACCTAAAGAGTATGAGAATGTTTTAAGGAAAATTTCAGGTGTTGAAAATTATTGTTTACTTTCCAAAAAGGATTTCAGTAACTCTATGCAAGAAATTCATCATAGTATTTATGACTTTTTCATTTTTATTGTTCCAGGGAATGAGGAGGAAATAGATCTAATTAATGATGAAATTAAAAGATTATTTTTATTGGAATTACCCCCTTTCATGAGGCGAGTATCTGTGAAGTTTATTCATAAGATTCCATTAAACAATAATGGGAAAATTGATAAATATAATCTTTTAAATTGCGAGATCTATAGAAATAAAAATGAAAAGATTTTAAAAAATGACAGTGTTGCTAATGCTGTTTATGAAGCGTGGAAGGAAACTCTTGGGCATGAAAGTTTCGATAACGATACAAATTTCTTTGATGCTGGAGGATCTTCTTTAGCAGTTCTTAAACTTTCAAAAAAGCTTGAGATGAAAGTTGGAAGGAAATTAACCGTAATTGATCTTTACAGATTTACAACAGTTAATGAAATCGTATCTTTTTTAAAAAACGATACAGTCGATGCTAAGACGAGTGAAGAACGTAAAAAAAGAATTCGAAAGAATATCATGGGAGATATTAAACGTAAAACATCAAGTGTTTTACGATAATCTCTTGATGAATTGGGAGGATACTTATGTCGATTAGAAAGGAATCTGATATTGCTATAATAGGAATGTCATTAAGATTACCACATAATATTTCGTCGCCAGATGGACTTTGGGAAAGTTTGATTAATAAAAAAGACTTTTTTGTAAGAGGGCAGAATGAGGGAGATTATTTAAAGGTATACTCAAAACTTGAAAATGTGGATCAATTTGCTGCTCCTTATTTTGGAATTCCTAGGGTGGAGGCTGAATTAATGGATCCACAACAAAGGATTCTACTTGAGCTTGCGAAGGAATGTTTTGATAATGCAGGAGTCAACATAGATTCAGGAAATAGAGTAGGTGTATTTACATCATCTTCTATTTCTAGTTATTTAATAGAGATTCTAACTAGCAATCATTCTCTCTTTGAACAGTCAAGTAACCAAATTATAAATGGAAATCATCCAGATAATATTCCAACGCGAATTTCATATAAGTTAGGTTTACATGGTCCCTCTATGCATATTGGTTCTGGATGCTCTTCATCACTTTCGGCGGTTGTGCAAGGTGTTCAGTCATTGTTGAGTTTTCAAAGTGACTTAGTCCTTGTTGGTGCAGCAAGCGTCCGACCTCCTCAGGAACGAGGTTACTTATATAAAGAGGGTGGAATAAATAGTCGCGATGGATTCTGTAGACCATACTCCAATGATGCATCAGGAACGATACCCGGTGAAGGTGCGGGTATGGTTCTATTAAAACGACTGGATGAAGCAATTGAAGATGGTGATCATATTTATTCAGTTATTTCTGCTAGTGCAATGAACAATGATGGTAACAGAAAGGCAGGTTTTTCCACACCTAGTATTGATGGACAGATGGAAGTTCTGCAAGATGCCTATGAGACATTTGAAATTGATCCTAATAGAATCCAGTTCATAGAGGGGCATGGCACAGGAACTCTAGTTGGAGATCCGATTGAGTTAGTTGCATTATCCGAAACACTCGGTAAATATGAGCAGAGAACTAATCAACCAGTATACATTGGTTCAATAAAATCAAATATTGGGCATACTGATAGTGCAGCGGGGATTTTTGGGTTGATCAAGGCAGCTTTATCAACATACTGGGGTATTGTACCGCCTACAATTAATTTTGCATCTGAAAATGAAAGGTTTAATTGGAAGAATTCTCGTTTACGTGTAAATACGAACCCAGAGTCATGGAATTCTAATATGTGGTATGCAGGTGTAACTTCTTTAGGTGTTGGCGGAACAAATGTCCATGTTGTTCTGAGAAGACCATTTGAAATACTAGATAAAAAAAATAAGGTTACTACAGGAAACGACACATTGAATGTGATTCCTGTAAGCTCCAAGGAACCCGAAAAGGTTACCTCTCAAATGGAGGACTTATTGAAAAGAATTGAAGCTACTGGATATTCGCAGAATAAAATAAATGAACTTGCTATAACATATAGAACATCAGTTAAACATGATTTTCATCGAGGATGCTTGATTGTTTCAAGTGAACCAAAAAAAGGGATTATTAAGAATTTTTCTGAGTTAAGAGGCAGGAAGCCAGTTTTTGTTTTTTCAGGTCAAGGGAAAATACCTAATATTACTGATTTATATAATACAAATTCTTTTTACAATAATGAAGTAGAAAGATTGCTTGCTAAACTCGAGGAGATTGATAGTAATATTGCCATTCATGTGCGTAAGGAAATGTTTGGAGAAGGAAATGACATAAAGCATACTCAGATAGACCAGTTAGCTATTTTTATCTCTGAATTGGCATACGGAAACCTTCTCCTTTCTTTAGGCATCAAACCACAAGCAATTATTGGACATAGTTTAGGTGAAATAGTTGGAGCTACTGTATCTCAAGTTTTTAATGAAGAAGATGCAATTAAATTGGTATTTTTACGTGGGAAAGTTATGCATGAATTAGCTCCAACCGGTAAGATGGTAGCTATTAGAGCGGATTCTTCAACAATTGCAGACTTAGCTCAAAAGTATGAAGTAGCAATTGCTACCTTGAATTCACCTATTGATATAGTGATGAGTGGAAAAGATAAAAATGTAGACGATTTAATAATTCATCTGAAACAAAAAGGAATACAGTGTACACAACTCAGTACCAATCGTGCATTCCATTCGCCTGATATGGAAAAGGCAGCGATGGAATTTGAAAAAAGTATTTCGGATATTTCATTTCACAAACCATGCTTCCCATTATATTCATGTGTATATGGTGAATTACACAGCGACGCAACCTCCATTGGACAAAATTATTGGAGAAGGCATGTCATGGAGCCAGTTTTATTCTACGAGTGTATTAAAGGGGTGATTAATAATCAACCTATTACATTAATCGAATTAGGGTGTCCTATTATAACATCAACCGTTACTAACAAACATGAAGAAATCAAAACTGGACTAGTACGAGGAAGTTTAAATGGGAATTTCACTCAACAGTCCTTTGTGACTATTGTCAGTTCTTTATGGTCTATGAACGAAGTAGAATGGAGTGAAATATATCAAGATCCAGAGCTCGGTAAATTAGATGGTCTTTGTTTTGAAAGGCTTGATAAAGAATCTTACTGGCATCAAGTTGACTCTATACCTGTTGCTAAAAGAGATAGCAAAATTGCCAAGGAGGAGCAACGAACATCCAAGTTAGAGCTGAATGCCTGCAAAGACGTCATTAGTTCAATCTTTAGTAAATATATAGTTGATCACAGTGAGTTAGAAAATGGTAAATTCTTCGAACTAGGTGGGGATTCATTGCATCTAATATCATTGATTGCTGACTTAAACAAAGAGCTTGGTAACTTTATTACTATTAGGGATTTTTTAAAGAATCCGACTATCAACGGGGTACTTTCATGTCTTGAGAAAGATGGAACCATATCTCCATTTGAAACTACAAATGATGTTATTGAGCATATTTTTAAAGATATTGATAGTGTAGGGGAAAAATGGCCGTACGTATCAAATTATAATATCGAGGAATTCAGAAATTTTAAAACCGTATTTTTAACTGGCTCAACTGGTTTTCTAGGTGCACATTTATTGAAGTCTTTGATTGATAAAGGAATGTATGTATATTGCTTGGTTCGAGACGGTAACCAAGAAAGAATAGTTGATGTATTGAAGCACTATTCTTTGTGGGAAGATGGTCTAAGTAGATATTTTGAAGTCATAACAGGGGATTTATCTAGAGAAAATTTTGGTTTATCGAACCATGAGTTTGACCAACTTTCTAGTAAAGTTGACATGGTTATACATTCAGGCGCTAGCGTAAATCACGCTTACCCTTTAGAACAACTTGTTGACATTAATACCTATTCAATTAAGACTCTCATTAATTTAGCTTTTCGGCATAAACTGTCCTCGTTGAATTTTATCTCTACAATTGATGTGTACGAGTTAGGGAATCATACATTCGAGGGGAAATTAGTTAGCCTTCCTTCTCCAGAAAACGGATATGGTGTTTCAAAGAGCCTTGCTGAACATTATTTGTATCCACTAATGGAAAAGGGGTATCCAATAAATATTCTTCGTCCAGGGAATATTGGAGGAAGTACTGAATCGTATATAAACAACAAAAAAGATGCTCTGTGGAACTGGATTAAAGCTGTTATCCTAACAAATAAATGTCCAAAAAGTTTTGTAGAGAGTCCAGTACCGCTTTATTATATAACACCAGTTGATAAGTTAGTGAAGACTATGCTGAACATTGCATTGGAATCTGCTAATGGACAGGTGATAGCTAATTTAGTGCCAGACACATCGTTTACATCTAAAGAATTGTTAAAGGCATTGGAATATGCTGGTTATACTAATTTAACTCCCGTCGATGATGAAGCTTGGTTTGTAGAAGCAAATAAATATAGGGAACAAGGTATTTGGGTTGTTGATAATATGGAACTGAATAGTGATACTGGAAGTAGTAGTAAAGAATCTGAATTTCTAAGATTGCCAAATGATCAACATAAGCTTTTGCTTGAAGAAGACTCACATTTACCATGTTGTGATGAAGTTATGTTTTCAAAATATATTAAAACATTTGATGCCAGGGGTTATTTTAATTTGCAAATTTAGCAACTATAGATGGGATTCAAACTGCAAAAGAGGGTTATATCAATAACCCTCTTTTTGAGAAAAATTAAATGAAATCGATTTTACTTGGAGGGAATATGAAAAATTTAAATTTTTTCACAAAATTATCAGAGGCCAATCCGGAAAGTGTAGCAATAGAGCATAATGGAATACAGTATACCTATCAAGATATCCATAGTAAAGTTGACTTATTAGCAATGGGGTTAAGAAAGAATGGTGTTAATAACGGTAGTTTGATAGGAGTATACATAGATCGTTCTGTTTACACTATTATTTCAATTTTATCTATCTGGAAAGCTGGTGGAGTTTATGTCCCATTGAATAAATTACTTCCAGAAAAGCATAACAGAAATATAATAGACAGTTCTAAAATTGAATTCATCTTAGTCAATGAAGAAGCCCCAACTCAATGGAGGAATGGTTCAGTTTCGATTATTGATATTAATGCTGAAAGGAACAAAGAGTATAAGAATGAACGGATATCACCCATGAATCAAATAAGTGGGAAGTCTGTTGGGAAACAACCTGCCTATATTATTCATACATCTGGGACAACTGGAAAACCAAAAGGGATAATGGTCTCTCATGAAAATGTAAGTAATTATCTAGCATGGTGTGATGAATACTTTCAACCAGAAGAATTAAGCAGGTGTCTCTTTTCTGGTGCAGTGTCGTTTGACATATCATTGATGGAAATGATTGCAACATTATATCATCATGGTACGTTAGTTGTAGTGGAGTCTGTTCTAGACGTTATAAATTCTAAAAAACTATTACCTACAGCCATGTTTGTAACTCCAAGTGGATTTGGAGAATTATTGGTACAGAATCGAGTCCCTTCCAGTTTACAGACACTTATCTTAGGGGGAGAGGTCTTACCAAAGAACATGGTCGAAAAGATTTTAGATAGAGATATTCGCCTTATTAATGCTTATGGTCCATCCGAGACAACAATTTTGGCAACCTCTCATTTAGTTACTAGAGACTCATTGAATGGGAAGAGTGTCCCAGTAGGCAAACCAATCCCAAATACAGATATAAGAATCCTTAACAAAAACAATGAAATTTGCCAGAACGAAGAGATTGGTGAAATTGTTATATACGGAAAAAATGTATCTCTAGGATACTTAGAAACTGAAAATACAAAAAAATCATTCGGTTTTGACAAGGAAACTGGGCAACCATTTTATATGAGTGGAGATTTAGGTTTTTATAATAATAAAGGACTTATTGAGATATATGGCAGAAAGGATACACAAGTTAAATTAAGAGGGTTTAGGATTGATTTAACTGGGTTGGAAGCTGTTATGGAGAATCAATCTGTGGTTCAAAAATGTTGTTTTCTAGTAGAACAAAACGGTAGTAGGGATGTTTTACATGCATTTATTCAAACTAAAAATAACATTTTAATAGATAAAGAAGAGATTTTAAAAACATATAAGGATGAGATGCCAGGATATTGTATACCTAATCAGCTTCATATAGTTGAGTCGTTTCCATTGAACCATAATGGGAAGTTGGACACCGATTATTTGCTTTCAAAAGTGCAACTAATGTCTCGTGATGAAAAGCTGGATGAGAAGTTAGATGAGAATAACCTCAAGGACTTTATTGTTTTATTTCTAAGAAAGCAGCTAAATAACTCGTCCGTAAATGCAGATGACAATTTCTATCAGGTAGGATGTAATTCTCTTCTAGGGATGAGATTATCAATAGAAATCCAAAAAAAATTCGGTTGTATTATTCCATTAGTTGATTTATTTTCCCTAAAAACACCGAAGAAAGTTGCTACTGAGTATCATAATAATCGATGGGATAAAACGATAAAAAAAATAGATGTTGAAATTAAAAATGAAAAAAAACAGCGTTGTTCTTCTGCTCAGAAACGTCTTCTATATATGAACCAAAAGCTGAATTCGAATGATTCTCACTTTAATGAATACTATGTATTTGAAATTAAAGGTTCAATTATAGCAGAAAAGCTAGAAGAGGCATTGCATCTAGTTATAGAAAGACATTCCCCCTTAAATACCAAATATTCAATTATTAACGGGGAGTTTTGGCAAAGTAAGATAGAAGATGATGTTAGAATTAATGTAGAAGAGATCTCAGATCCAAAAATGCTGGATACACGTATTATGTCTGAAATTAATAAAGGTTTTGATTTACTAAATGAGAGATCTATTCGATGTACTTTGTTTAAGCAACAAGGTAAATTTACATGCGTTATTACAATACATCATATTGCTTTTGATGGTATTTCAGAAGGGATTTTTTTCTCCGAGCTCAATGAGGTATATCGAAGTCTCTTACTTAATGAATCTCCTTCATTTGAACCAGTTTCAAATTCTTATTACAGTTATTGTACTGACGAGGAGAGTTGGTTAAAAACACCTGAATATGAGTCTAGTCTTGCATATTGGAAAGAAACTTTGAATAAAGCACCTCATGTTCATTCAATCCCTTTGGATCATAGACGTGAAAAGACTCCAAAATATTGTGGGTCAAGACATATTACTAAGCTATCAACAGAGTCTATCTCAAGGCTCAAATGGGTCTGCCAAGAAAATAATACAACCCTATTTTCTGGATTTTACGCTATTTTATGTTTAGCTATTGAAAAGTATAGCTTTGAGAAAGAAATTTGTATTGGCACGCCAGTAGCAAATAGAAATACAGCAGAGTATAGTAACTTGATAGGCTTTTTTGTTAATACAGTACCTCTATTCGTAGATCTAAATCAAGCTGAAACCTTTCAAGAAGTTCTTGAAAAATGTTCAAACGTAATTCTAGGATCTCTTAAGCATCAACGAACTCCGTTAACGGATATCATAGGTGTACTTGATATTGATAGGGATACTTCTTATTCTCCTCTTCTTCAAACGTTATTTGTTTATGAAGAAGAACAAGATGAATTGCTTAATATTACTGGATGTACAATTGAAAAGAAGGATTATTATAATAATAGAACACAATTTGACTTGACGTTTTTAGTTAGACAAAAAAATGATGTATTTGAATTAGTTATTGAATATGACAATAACCTCTTTGAAGAATCATCTATAGTTGCGCTAAGCTCATTATATACCTTAATGTTAAATTATTTTTCCTTATCACCAAAGGCACTTGCATTCGATGCGCCACTTCTAAACGCAGCAAAACTGCCTGAATTAACAACGAGTAAACAAGATAGATTGCCGTTTCCCTCAGTTACAGCATGGTTTGAAGAAATTACTAAAAGGCAACCAAATGCAATTGCTCTAAGTAAAGATAATCTTGATTTGACGTATATTGAACTTAATGAAAGGGCCAATAAACTTTCCTGTTACCTTTCTAACATTGGTGTGAAGCCAGGAATGATAGTATGTGTTTTATTTGGTAGATCGGTCGACGCAATTGTTTCTATACTTGCAGTAATGAAAGCAGGTGCAGCATATTTACCAATTGAAAATAATGTTCCAAAGAAGAGGTTAGAATATATTATTGACTCAACTAAATTGGGATTTATAATAACTGATACCCATCTTGAAACAGTAGATGGAAAGTTTAAAACAATAAACCTTAACGATAGATCTATTGAAGAAAAGATTAATCAATGTACAAGTGAAAATCCTTCTAAAGTACATCAAACAGATTTGGCATATGTACTTTTTACATCAGGGACTACAGGACTACCAAAAGGCGCAAGAATATCACACCAGGCATTATTATCACATGTCCAATCAGCACATAATCAATACAACATGAATTCTTCAACTGTAACGTTACAATATTCATCTCTTAATTTTGACGTGGCGACGAGTGATATAATTTGCAGTTTAACATGTGGTGGAAGACTTCATTTGATTGATAAGGATACTTTATATTCGTCTAAAAGGATCAGTGATGAAATAGAGAGAGAAGGTATTACACATATAAACATTGCTCCACCTTCATTGTCAACAATTGAGATAAGAAAAAGCTATTCACTTCAGACGATTAATATTGGTGGTGAAGTTTGCCCAGAAGACCTTTTACAAAAATGGAAAGGTATATGCGAATTTTATATTTCTTACGGGCCGACGGAGTGTGCTGTATGTTCTAGTTCTATTTCGGTTCAGAACCGAAAAGAAAAGAATTCTATCGGTAAGCCAATTGGAGAGAATATTTATTTAGTTTGTGATTCGTATGGAAATATTGTTCCAAATGGTGTGCCAGGATATTTGTACATTGCAGGTCCTCAAGTTATGAGCGGTTATGTGAATAGTAACAATAATGGGATTTTCCATTTAACATTTGGTGAAAATTCAATTAAAGTCTATAACTCAAATGATATAGTTAGAAAAATGCCAAGTGGTGAATATCAATTTTTGGGTAGGCAAGACGATTTGGTAAAAATTAATGGTCATCGAATATCTTTATCCGAAATATCCAATGCAGCGGGTAAAAAAGATTACATTCGAAATGCGACTGTAATGCTTCATAATCTTGTAAACTCGTCTTCTGCTATTGTACTTTTTGTGCAGATGGAGCCTAATGCATTGGAAGAAAAAGAGCTAATAAATATCCTTAAAAGTGACCTTGCTGAAGAATTACCTATGTATATGATTCCATCAAGGATTATATCAATTAGTGAAGTTCCAATTACGGATAATGGGAAAACTGATTTTAAAAAGCTTAGAAGTATTATAAATAACGGCGAGCATATTGAACCTATGCCAAAAGAATCCTTTACGGAGGTAGAATCTGGAGTTTTAGATCTATGGATCGAGTTGTTAGGTGAAGGTATTCATAAAGAGATTGATCGCAGCTTCTTTTCTGTTGGAGGAAACTCGTTGTTATATATAAAACTCTTAAACAATATTCGAAAGAAGTACGGTGTAGATTTTACTCTTGAAGAGATTAGTCGCATACAGACAGTGAGAGAAATCGCCCAAGAAATTGAACGCCTAATCACTAAGAAAAAGACAGTGCCTACAGATTTCAAGATTGAAGAAAATGCTTATGTTGAAGAATGGTAATTTAGTTGGAAGACGATTTCTAATTCCCTCGAAAATGAATTGAGGAAATTTTTATCTAAAAGGGAATTATATAGTGGTAGTAGTGTGGTTAGTTAAATCGATGAATGAAAGGTAGTAAGTTCGTGCACAAACAGTAGGATATAAACCGGTAAGTTAAAGGGTGTCGTGACAGGTTATACTTTTATAACTTACTGGTTGCTCTATCTTGCTAACAATGTTTGTTTAATTTGTGTTTAAAGAAGACGTGGAGGGTGTTTGGATTGAAAAAGCCAACGAGAAAACTAGAAATTATTGCAATCCATAATGATAAAGAGTTAGATCCAGACGTTAAACAAAGATTATTATGTATCTTAACACCTCGAGAACGCCAGAAAAATGAGCGGTTTCTAAGGTGGCAAGACGCCCAAAGTAATCTCCTTGGACGAATTGCTATCAGGAGTATGATTCTTGAACGTTTTGGTATTGAACCAGAAGATATATCTTTTGCAACTAATGACTACGGGAAACCTTATGTTGAAGGCATTAAAGATTTTCATTTTAATATCTCTCATTCTAATGAATGGGTTGTAATTGTCGGTAACAATAGCCAGGTTGGAATTGACATTGAGAAGATTTGTACAGTAGATTTAGAAATTGCTGAACAGTTTTTTTCCATGAAAGAATATGAGATGTTGGCAAAGAAGTCTTTAGATCTAAGAAAAATATTCTTTTATGATTTATGGACCCTTAAAGAAAGCTATATTAAGGCTGATGGGCGCGGACTATATATTCCATTAAATTCGTTTTCAATAGTAGATATCAACAATAGTTTTCATGTTGTAGGAGCCCAAAAGAATTACCACTTCAAACAGTACGAATTCGATAGGAATTATAAGTTATCCGTTTGTGCTCTTACAGATGAATTCCCTGAAAAAGTAAATGTAAAAGGGATTCAGACCTTTATAAAACCTTTCCTCAATCAAATAAGCAAATAGAATCCATTTAATAAAAGAAATAATAGCGATAATTGTCTGAATGTTAGGTTGAAATAAAAGAAGCTTCTATAAAATATATATACTGCTTTTATAGAAAATTAAAGGCAGAGGGAATGAGTTAGCTTAAAAATATCACTTATTTGAGTGAAGATACATCAAAAAATTACTTTTGTCGTATTAAAAAAATGCTTTAGACTATTAAAAAATAGTTGTAGACTGAAAAGATGTTCCTATAACTCTCTTTTGAGGAGAGTCGGGGAGGAAGATGGCGGAAAAAGAACAAAACAAAGGATTGCACAAGGTACTGGCTATGAGATTACTTGTAGAAATGGCTAAGGCTGTATAATTATATGAATTCAATTGTTATCTAGGAGGGGATTCCACTAATTACGAGGGCTAGAAGCGGATACATTGTAGCCAAAATGATAATATATGAGTGAGATAATTATATGAGAGAGCATACAATCGGTGAAAGGGAAAAGAATCAATTAGAGGATGTGCTTTTTGTACTTAGTAATCAAGTAATGTGGGACCTAAATACTAATACATGAAAGAGGCTGACTCATAAGCCGGTTTCACCGACTTATGGGACAGCCCCTTTGTGGGTATACGATTAAAGTACAGGAGCCATTGTTTCTTTCAATACTTGAACAGAGTGATCGAATTTTAATTCTTCATCTTCACTTAATTCAACCTCTAAAATTTCACGAACACCGCCGCGATTTAAAACAGCAGGTACCCCTATATAAACATCTTTTTGACCGTATTGACCTTCTAAGTAAGCTGATACAGTTAATACACTATTTTCGTCGTTTAAAATTGCTTTTGTAACACGTAGAAGTGACATGCCGATACCATAATAAGTTGCGCCTTTACGCTCAATAATATGGTAAGCTGCATCACGGACGTTTATGAAAATTTTGTCTAAATCTTCTTGATTATACGTGTTGTCTTTTTCAAGCAGTGTTTGTAGTT
>Ga0102589_1001722_pt1 | contig 28068 bp, 30 predicted proteins | sample AraplaMF_Col_mLB_FD_76858 | JGI IMG/M metagenome (GOLD analysis project Ga0102589, IMG submission 76858) | Arabidopsis root microbial communities from the University of North Carolina, USA - plate scrape MF_Col_mLB | ecosystem: Host-associated > Plants > Roots > Endosphere | place: USA...
TCAAAAATCAGCTATTAAACAAATTAATAGACAAAAAACATTTATTAAAAATTCCAGAAACGTAACCGTAACAACTACTGATACAGATATTGCAGTGAATATTCAAATTCTCCTTCAAATTTTATTAGCTGTATTAGTTAAACTAAACATTTTATAAAGTGTCTATCCTATTGATATTTAGCTATAAGTTTTCACTCTAAGTAAATGCTTTTGTTGTAATACGTGGTACAAGCTTGGACTTTTTATTATGACTGAATTAATATTCAAGATTAATGGTAAAGCAAGTATGGAAAACTACAAATAAAGATAAAATACATGATTTAACAGTAATGAAACTTATATTTATGTGCAGTGAAGGAAAGCTGTCTTCTTATTAGAAGCCAGCTTTTGATTTTATTAGCAAAAAGAAGTGAAAATAGAAGATTAAGTTACTTGTCCAAGCAATTTTTATTTCATTACATATAATGCTCGTAGATATTTAAAATTTTTATATAAAATTGATTGGAGTGAATATTGTAAATGGATGATTTAAACAAATTTTCTTCCTTTAAGTTTGATAAGGATCAAAAGAATATAATCATAGACCTTTTACTCTCAGATATTTTTAATAGGCATGGGATAAATGAAGAAAGGTTAAAAAATTTATCGCCAGAAAAAAAACAGCAAATTAAAAGTATTGTTTCTGAAATACAATCACAGGTTAATAATTATTTAGATTGAAAGGGGGTGAACATATGGACAAAACATGTCATTCAGATGAAAATAAAAAGTGGAGTGCATTAGATTCCTCAAATGCTCATCCGTCTTTTAAAAATGCTAGCGTTTCAGAAGCAGCTGCGCAAGAAAGTAAAACTTATCAAATTTCTGAAGAATCTATTATAATTGTTGATTCGGCAGATGTAGAAGTTACTACTACAGATACAAAAGCTGCGTTATCTATTCAAGCAGCTTTACAAGCAGCTATTGTGGTTATAATAAGTATTTCTATAGCAGATAGTGAAAAAGCTGATCGTGTAGCACAAGAATTGTTTCAAAAGTCATCTATTAAACAAGTTAATAAACAAGAAACTGTTATTAGAAATTCTAGAAATGTTTCAGTTACGACTACGGATACAGACATTGCGGTAAATGTTCAAATTCTTCTCCAAATTCTATTAGCTTTACTAGTAAAATTAAACATTTTATAAAATGTTTAACCTCTTTTATTGATACAGTGTTTCTCAGAGGATAGTACAGGCAATAAATATTTATCATAACTGGACTAGTATTCAACATCACTAAATTATTAAGGTAAACAAACAATGTGATGGAAAATAAAGTTCAGTTATTTTTTTGAAATTTACAAGCTGCCTCCTTATTGGGTTTGGTTTTTAAACCTTAAACAGTATAAATTTAAAATGAATAAATAAAATTAAAGAATTAAATACAAAAACTCACAAAATTATTCGTTTTATAGAAAAAATAAAAAAGTGGTTAAAATGGCATTACTTTTATTAACAGTTCAAGTTTTGAAGAATAGTGCATACAATATAAAGTGTTTTCCTTTCTTCATTTAAGTTTTACGTATATAATTTAAAAGTACTATTTTTTATTTTATTATTTTATATTTATAACAGAATAGAGGTTTAAAAATGGGTGTTAAAATCATTACGGATAGTGCGGCGGATTTACCAGTAGAATTGCTGCAAGCATATGATATTGATTTAATTCCACTCCGTGTTTATGATGAAGCAGAAACAGAGTATTTAGATGGAGTTACATTAGAGTCAGTTACATTATTGCAAAACATGAGAGAAGGCGCTGTTTATAGAACGTCATTGCCTTCACTTGAAACTTTCCAAGAAAAATTTGTTTCATATGCAAAAAAAGGGAATCCTTGTATATATTTAGCTTTTTCATCTGAACTGTCCGGTACATATCAATCGTCAGTTGTTATTAAAGAAGAAGTGAAAGAAACATATGCTGATTTAGATTTAGAAATTATTGATACGAAATGTGCTTCGCTTGGTCAAGGGCTTGTCGTATTAGAAGCTGCTAAAATGGCGAAAGACGGCGCATCAAAAGAAGATATTTTAAAACGTGTTGATTTTCTAATGAACCATATAGAACATATCTTCACAGTAGCTGACTTGCAGTACTTAGTGAGAGGTGGGCGTTTAAGTAAAGTAGCTGGTTTTATCGGTGGTTTACTAAACATTAAACCGATCTTAAACGTGCAAGAAGGAAAACTTGTACCACTTGAAAAGGTAAGAGGGAAAAAGAAAGTACTAAGCCGAATTGTAGATATTATGGAAGAGCGTGGAAAAGAGCTTAAAGGTCAAACAATCGCTATGACTCATGGCGATGACTTAGAAACAGCTGAAGCATTAAAAGCATTAATTACGGAAAGATTTGGCTGTGAAGTATTTATCGTAAATACAATTGGAGCAGCAATTGGTGCGCATACAGGACCTGGTGCATTAACATTGTTTTTCTTAAATGAAGTAGAGTAAAGGATTGATCTTTTGATCAATCCTTTTTTTATTATTAATCTGTAATAATCGGTCGATATGGTATTGGTGAAGATAAAATCATCGAAGCTTTCACCGTACCAAAAGGAATAACAATATCAATCAATTCCTCTAATTCCTTCATAGAGCGGACTGCTACTTTTAAGTAATAGCTACTTTCACCTGTTACTCGATGACATTCGAGTATTCTATATTCTTCGTAGATTTTCTCCTCAAATTTTTTACAAGGAATCTTTAGATTTTCCATTCTTAAAAATGCTTGAATTGATTTTCCAACTGCATCTAATAATATCCTTGCGGTATATTTTTCAATTATTCCAGTATCTGTATCGTTTATCTGTTTATGTTATGTACGTTTTAGTAGCAGAGGAAAAGAATATAAATAAGAATGCGTTCATAGGAATCTAAACATTTAAAGATATTAAAATTTTCGCATTTCAATTATAATTGTGAGGGGAGAAATATCTGTAACTATTTGTAAAAATAGGAGGCGGCTATAAAAATGCATAAAATTGCTAGATGGGATTTAGATCGATTGTATCCGAGTGAGGATATTTTAACTCCAATATTGGGGTTAAAAGAACAATATTATGTGACAAAAGATGTAGGAATCCTTTCAAAGCTTATACAAGCTATTGAAAAAGCAGAATATTATTTGTATTGCCGATCGGCTGAAGAAAGTATTTCATCTGATCTTTCTGTATTGACTATTACAGTAAAAGATTTGAAAAGAGAAGTACAGCAAGTAATACAACAAAGTGAAGTGGAAACTTCCGATAATATTAATACTAGGTTAATAAAAGACGAACTTAACGCATGGGAAAATATGTACATACAATTAAGGAATAAAATAGAAATAGAACACAATAATAAGCAATTATCATTTGGCTCAGCAAATAATATTGCAATGAATAGTGATAATGAAAAGGAAAGACTACAAGTATTCGAGTTATTAACAAGTGCCTTACATAAGGAAAAAGAAATCTTCGCTACTGTCTTAAATCAAATAGGGAGATTACGCAATACAAAGAGTAATGAAATAGAAGATAGAGAGATTTTAACGCAATCTCTACATGCGAATGGTATTTCTGAAACTGTATTATTACAAATGTGGAATGCGACAGAAGAACATCTTGATACATTAGTAAGTGCTTTAAAAGTGTATAAAAAGGGGGAAGTTTCGATTACGTGGCATGAACTTATGACAGTAAAGGAAAATAATGAGGTTCATATCCCTTTTTCAGTAGCAGTTCAAAACATATACGATGCGTTTGAAAATATAGATAAAGAATTAGTAGAATTTGCACGGAATGCAATCGAGAGTGGATGGGTGGATGCGGAACCGAGAGATAATAAACCACCTGGTGGATTTTGTGCTCCTTTTTTCAGTGAAAAAGAATCACGAATCTCTATGCGTTATGACGGAAGTATCGATAGTGTAAGAGTACTTGCGCACGAACTAGGACATGCTTGGCATTTTTATAATATGAGTTTTGAGCAATCTACTTCTTTTTTAGATGATTATTTGCCAATGAGTACGGCTGAATCAGCGTCTATTTTCTTTGAAACCGTACTTATAAACTATTTAATTCAAACAACAGATAGTATAGATATGAAAAAGTCATTGCTTAGTTGGAAAATAAGAAACTGTTTTAATTATGTAATGGCAATTCGGGCATCATTTGAATTTGAGAAGAATTTTTATAGGAAATGTAAAGAAGATCCTTTAAGTGCTGATGAAATCGAGAAATTATCAATAATAGCGCAAGAAAAAGCATACGGGAATGCATTATTAGTATATCAGCCGTTTGTGTGGATGAAATACATTCAATTTTATATTGCAGATGTACCTTTTTATAATTATCCATACACATTTGGGTATTTAGCTAGTTTTAGTTTATTAGAAATAGCTCAAGAAAGTAAAAGCACTTTTCATTCGAAATATAAAGAGTTTTTACGAGAAACAGGAAAAGATCTAGTGGAAGAGCTTATGAAAAAACATTTTGAAATAGATATAACAAGTTATGCATTTTGGGATAAAGCTTATAAACAAATTTCTAAAGATATTGATGAATATTTGAGGCTTATTTAGAGTGAAAAAGGGGACAACATACATGAACAGAATAGGAATTATCGGAGCAATGCAAATTGAAATAGACTTACTTTTAGAAAAACTAGCTATACAAGAGGAACAGACGATTGCGGGAATGCCCTTTTACATTGGCGAATTCATGGGAACAGAAGTAATTATTACACGTTCTGGTGTAGGGAAAGTAAATGCAGCCGCATGTACGCAAACTTTAATTCATAAATTTGATGTAGATGCTATTATCAATACGGGTATTGCTGGAGGGTTACACCGAGATGTAAAAGTTGGTGATATTGTTATTTCAACGAATGTTACCCATCATGATGTAAGTAAAACTCAAATGAAAAACTTATTCCCGTTCCAAGAAGAATTTGTCGCAAGTATGGAATTAGTTGAGTTAGCACGTACAGCATGCAATAGTAGTTTACATATTGGGGTTCATGAAGGAAGAATTGTAAGCGGTGAATGTTTTGTTGAGGATTCAAAACTAAAAGCGAAATTAATAGACGAATATGCACCTCATTGTACAGAGATGGAAGGTGCAGCAATTGGCCATGTTGCTTACATGAATGAAGTACCATTTCTCGTTATAAGATGTATTTCTGACAGTGCAGATGATGAAGCGCAAATTTCTTATGACGACTTCGCGAAAACTGCCGCAAATTATTGTTCAGAAATTATCGTTGAGATGCTGAAAAATATATCGAGTAAAACTTATAGTTCAAAAGGGGAGAATGACATGTTACAAGCATTAATTTTTGATATGGACGGAACGTTATTTCAAACTGATAAAATTTTAGAATTATCGCTAGATGATACTTTTGATCATTTACGTTCTTTAAAATTATGGGATACGGTAACACCTATTGATAAATACCGTGAAATCATGGGTGTGCCTTTACCGAAAGTTTGGGAAGCGTTATTACCGGATCATTCTCTTGAAGTAAGGGAACAAACAGATGCATATTTTTTAGAAAGATTAATTGAAAATATTAAGAGTGGAAAGGGTGCATTATACCCATATGTAAAAGAAATTTTTACATATATAAAAGAAAATAGTTGTTCAATTTATATTGCTAGTAATGGTTTAACTGAATATTTACGAGCAATCGTATCTTATTATGATTTAGACCAATGGATTACTGAAACATTTAGTATTGAACAAATAAACTCACTTAATAAAAGCGACTTAGTAAAAAGTATTTTGAACAAATATGATATAAAAGAAGCAGCTGTAGTTGGTGACCGGTTATCTGATATAAACGCAGCTAAAGATAATGGCTTGATTGCGATTGGATGTAATTTTGATTTTGCACAAGAAGAAGAACTTGCTCATGCAGATATAGTAATAGATGATTTACTTGAGTTGAAGGTAGTATTGCCTACTGTGCAGCGATTATAAAGTGTGTGCAGTTTTTTGCCAATTCCTATATATCTTATTCCAAGGAGGAAATATGCTTAAAGATAATTTTAACATTAGTAATATTCCCTCGGTTTTGTGGGGAGATAAAAGTGAAAAAGTTTTTATTGCAGTACATGGAAATATGTCAAATAAGGAAGATACAGTTATTCAAATATTAGCTGAAGAAGCTAATCAAAAAGGTTATCAAGTATTAAGCTTTGATTTACCTGAGCATGGAGACAGAAAAAATGATAATATTCCTTGCAAAGTACAGTTTTGTGTTAGTGAATTATCTATAATTATGAATTACGCAAAAGAACATTGGAAAGAAGTAAGCGTGTTTGCATGTAGTATAGGAGCTTATTTTAGCCTTTTAGCTTATCAAAATGATGTGATAGAAAAGGCATTATTTTTATCACCAGTAGTTAATATGGAACGAATTATCGAAAATATGATGAAATGGTTTAATGTAACACCAGAACTTTTGCAAAAAGAAATGACTATAGAGACACCTATTGGTCAAAAGTTATATTGGGATTATTTATGCTATGTAAAAGAGAATCCTATTAGTACATGGAATACAGATACATATATTATGTATGGAGCTAAGGATGAACTGTGTGAATTTGAAACTATAAACTATTTTACAAAAAAACATCGTTGTGAATTAGAGGTCGTGGAGACAGTTGAACATTATTTTCATACTGAAGAACAGTTAAAGATATTTGAACTGTGGTTACATAAACATTTAGATTAACAAATTATAACTTAACTTGAACCTGTTAGAGAAGAATGGTGAATTTAAAAACTGATATTATATTTGAGAGACACTATAAATGTAGTCATTTAAACAAACAGCTGCTTTAGTTCAATAAGACTTAAACAACTATATTATCGATTTACATCTGAATTGAAGAATACACATACTACGAATTGAATAAGATAACAATCATAAAAATGCTCAGAATCAATAATTCTAGAGCATTTTTATGTATTTTCATAGTAAGGGGAATTTACTTGAAAGATATACATATTCAACAAATTGAAGATTTAATGATATACGAACACGAATATCTTGTTCAGGAAAGCAAAGACGAAGGATTTTATTTCCTAATAAAACTAATCAGTGAATATGAAAATAAAATAAACACATTTAATAAAACTGGTGAATGCTTATATGGGATTTTTCATGAGGAAAAGTTAATCGGAATAGGAGGGTTAACTGAGGATCCGTATATAATAAACAATAAGATTGGTAGGTTAAGAAGATTTTATATTGCAAAAGAATATCGCCGGAAAGGATTAGGAAGGTTATTATTAGTGAGAATTATAAGTGATGCGAAAAAATATTTTAATATTGTTGTTTTAAATACAGATACAGTACAGAATGACAAATTTTATACTTCGATTGGATTTGTGAAAGGGACAAAATATATGGGAGCGAGCCATTATTTGAACTTATATAAAAGGATGTAGTGAATTATTATTTACCTCTTCAACAGAACTTTTGTTCTGTTTTGTGTAGATTGATGTTATAATTTATATGAATATAATATTAGAATGGGGAATTGGATGATGGGAGAAAATAAAATTATTAATGATTTCAATGAATATTCAATTTGGATAAATACATTGAAAGGTATGAAAGAGGAATTGTGGGTGGTACCAATATCAGAGGGGAAATGGACTATTGGCGAAATCATATCTCATATTATGAACTGGGATGACTATCTATTACGTGAGACATTATCATCAGTGCGAGATGGAAAGGGAATGGAGTTCCCTGATTTTGATACATATAATAAACTAGCATCTAGTTATGCCAAATCCGGTATATCTAAGATGAAACTTCTTGAAGAAGCAAAAGCTAAAAGAGAGTTACTCGTAAAAGAACTTAGATTCCTGTCTACTGAAAATCTAAAGAAACCTTTAACTGCCAATGGAGTATCACATTGTCCTCATACTGGAACGCCCTATTCTCTTATATATATTATTAAAGAATTTGTAGATCATGATAACCATCATAAAAGACAGGTTAGTCATTTTTTAAATGAAAATCAAGTTGTTAATTGATAAAGAAAGATCCCGCGAATGATATTTATGGGATCTTTCTTACATTATAATTTAACATTCATCTCTTTCAATAATCCCTTCGGATCACCTTTTACATAATAAAAATGCGGATTATTTTCATCATCGTAAAGCATAATATAAGGCTTTTGATTAAGTGGCAGAAGAATTAGTACTTCATCAATTGTAGTATGTAACCATTGATTTGTAATAGAAACTGGTTTAGATAAAGGGATTTTTATCATGTGACCATCTTTTGGAACGACGTTTAAGTTTTTGAACGGGCCAGTAATGGATTTAGCATATTGAACAGCTTCTTTTTGAATAGCTGGATCTAAAGATTGTTTTTGAACGACCATTTCTTTTTGACAATCAAATACTTCAATTTGTTGATTAGTATTTGCGAACACATTTGTTGATAATAAGAAACAAAGAAGAGTAATGACCCCGATTTTTTTAATCATAATACAACACCTCGTCTTTACTATACCCTTAAAAGGTTCAAATATTTTTCTGTCACATTGATGTAACAAAGAAGTTGTATAATACAATTGGTTTTGTTTAAAAGCAATGGAGGATAATGTATGAGAGTATTAATCGCGGATGATGAACAAGATATGTTAAGGATTTTAAAAGCTTATTTTGAGAAAGAAGGCTTCGAAGTTTTATTAGCCAAAGATGGGGAGGAAGCACTTCAAATATTTTTTGATGAAAAAATTGATTTAGCTATTTTAGATTGGATGATGCCGAAACATAGTGGTATTACTGTCTGTCAAGAAATAAAAAAGAATTCAAGCGTAAAGGTATTAATGCTTACGGCGAAAAGTGAAAGTGAAGATGAATTAGCAGCGCTTCAAAGCGGGGCAGATGAATACGTAAAAAAACCATTTCATCCAGGCGTACTCATTACGCGAGCGAAAAAGCTAATACAGCATGATGATGTCATTCAAGTTCAAGATTTGAAAATAGATTTTACTAAAAATAAAGTTTATAAAAATGACAAAGAGTTAGATATTACAAAAACAGAGTTAGAATTAATAAAGTGTTTTTTAAATCACAAAGGCATGATTTTAACTCGTAAAAAATTGTTAGATATCGTATGGGGATTTGACTATTATGGAGAAGAGCGAACTGTTGATACACATGTAAGAAGATTACGTAAAAAAGTAGGAGAAAATATTATAAAAACGCATCGTGGTTTAGGATATAGTTTGGAGGAGCAGAGTGAATAAACTTGGAAAAAAGCTATTTCTCAGCATTTCTTTAACTGTTATTCTTATTTTTACGATATCTTTATTATTAATTAACTATCTTTTACCAAAATATAATATTTACAAAACGCGAGAAAGCTTAGAAGGTATTACAGCACAAATACAGTCCATCCCGAGTGAACAACTGGATGAAGCAATTACTAGCATTGAAAATGAGGGGAATGTTACGATTGCATATACATCCATAAAAGACTCAGAAGATCATATTAATGATGAGTTACGAATGCAACTTTCAAGGAAAAGACTTGCCCTTAATAAACTTTGGATTACAAAAGAAGAAGTAATGAAAGTAAAGAACTTCGGGCAATCGAATAAAATATATGATCAAGAAAAGATGAAATCTAGTTTTTTTGTGAAATACATTGCGAAAGACGATAAGTTGATTTTGGTAGGGGTTTCGATCGCACATTCTAATGAAGTCATAAAAACGTTAAATTCATTTTATTTGTATATTTTAGGCATTACGATTTTTCTCATTATCGTACTTGTATGGATACTTTCAACAACAATCACGAGACCATTGAAAGAATTAAGTGAAGTGGCAGAAGATATTTCAAATTTGAAATTTGAACGAGCGAAAATGAAAACAAATGATGAAATAGGAGAATTAGCAAATAGTATTAATGTCATGAGTGATAAACTACATGAGGCACATGAAGATTTAACAGATCGAAATGAACATTTAAAACGATTTATGGGTGATGTGACACATGAATTAAAAACTCCAATCTCGTTAGTTAAAGCATATTCTATGGGTATAAAAGATGGTTTAGATGATGGTACATACATAGAGACTATTATTAAACAAACTGATCACATTTCCAACTTAATTGAAGAGTTATTACGATTTTCTAAACTAGAGAGAGATGTTTTACAAAAAGAACAATTTCCTATCGTATCACTAGTCCAAAGTATATTAGATAAGCATAAGATTGAACTGGAATCGAAAGAAATTGATTTGCATGTGAACTATAATGTTGGCGATGCAATTATTTATGCAGATATAAATAAAATGAGAATGGTGTTTCAAAATTTAATATCTAATGCGATAAAATATACAGCAAATCAACATATAAAAATTACTTTAGAAGATCGAAATGAAAGTGTATATTTTCAAATTCAAAATGGTATGAATGCGGAACAGATGAAAGATATCGATAAAATTTGGGAACCTTTTTACGTCCTAGAATCTTCTCGCAGTAAAGACCATTCTGGTACGGGACTAGGTTTAGCGATTGTGAAAAGTATTTTAGAAAGACATGGTTTTGATTATGGGCTCTCTACAATAGAGGGAGATATACGATTTTATATTAATATGAAGAATGACTAATTCAATACTATTAGAAACATCGTCTATTATTAGGTGATGTTTTTTATTGATTATATGAGAGTGGAAAATTAGAATATATAACCTCGAAAGCTCGCTCGAAGGGTGTTATACCAATTTTTCAAATTATTGCGTGAAATATAAACTGAATTTTCAGTAATTTTGTTGTATAGTAAAAAGGAGACATATATGGGGAGGAAAGAATATGGGGAAAAAGAAAATAGCAATTACATTATCGACAATCGTATCTTTATCAGTCACATCAGGAGTTTCTAGTATGACTGCGTATGCAGACAAGAAAGAAACAAACTACATAAATGAGAATGACGTGAAATTAAATGGGAAAGTTGCAGAAGGACTACAATCAAATACGAAGATTGAATTAGAAAACGGGATAACAAAGCCGATCTACTCGCTTGATGAAGCAATCATCGAAAATTTATTTGTAGAGACGGAAGTTGATAGTGATCGAGATGGTAAAAAAGATCGAGTGTCAGTAAAAGTTATGCGTCCAAAAACAGATCCTAACGTGAAAGTTCCTGTTATTTATGAAATGAGCCCATATCGATCTGGTTTAAAAGATGTACCTGTATATAATGTAGATGAAGAATTGTATGCGTATGAAGGTAAACCGTATGGAGCTGTTAATCTTGGTTCATACGGCAATTATTATGTGCCAAGAGGCTATGCAGTCATTTTAGGTGAAAGTATTGGAACAGGAAAATCAGATGGATGTCCGACTACTGGAGACGAACAAGAAATATTAGGGACGAAATCTGTTATTGATTGGGTGAATGGACGTGCGAAAGCATATACAGAAAATGGTGAGGAAGTTAAGGCTGATTGGTCAACAGGAAATGTAGGTATGACAGGAGTATCTTATAATGGTACGTTACCGAATGCTGTTGCGACGACTGGTGTTGAAGGTTTAAAAACAATTATTCCAATCGCAGCGATTAGTAGTTGGTATGATTATTATCGTGCAAACGGTGCAGTCATTGCGCCAGGTGGATACCAAGGAGAAGATACAGATAATATGGCAGAAGCAGTACTAACAAGAGAAAATCCTGAAGTTTGCGGACAAGTAATAAAAGAGTTAACAGCTGGACAGGACCGGAAAACTGGTAATTATAATGATTTTTGGGATAAACGTAATTATGTAAAAGATGCTAAAAATGTAAAAGCAAGCGTATTTGTTGTTCATGGTTTAAATGATTGGAATGTTAAGACGAAGCAGTTCGCGCAATGGTGGGATGCACTTGGAGAAAATAATATTCCTCGTAAAATGTGGTTACATCAAGGTGGACACGGTGGGACATCAACGAATGACTGGCAAAGAACACAAAATAAATGGCTCGATTATTGGTTATATGGAATTGAAAATGGGATTATGAATGAACCAATGGTTGATGTACAACGTGAAAATAAAACTTGGGAAAAATTAAAAAACTGGCCGGATCCATCAGCTGTTCCGTCAAAAGTTCGTATGTATTTAAGTAACAAAGCAGTGAATTTACCATTAAGTATGGGCTCTGCAAATAAAGTTTTCTCATTTGTGGATGATGCGAAATTAAAATCAAATCAATTAATAGCAAACCCAGAATTAGAAGTGGCCAATCGTTTAGTGTATACAATGCCAGTATTACAAAAAGATATGAGAATAAGCGGGACACCAAAGATTTCAATTACAGGAAATATTGATCGTCCTGTATCAAATTTAACAGCATTACTTGTTGATTATGGCGGAGCAAAGCCTGAAGTTGTTACGAGAGGTTGGATGGACCCACAAAACTTAAATAGTATAAAAGATTCAACAGCACTTAAACCAGGTAAAGATTATACATTCACATGGGACATGCAGCCAGATGATTATGTATTTAAATCGGGGCATCAAATAGGGGTTGTTTTACTCGCTAGTGACTATGATTATACAATTAGACCGAAAGCTGGAACGAATCTTACAGTAAAATTAAGTGAAGTGACATTGCCAATTGTGAAATAAATAGTTATGGATAAAGAGCTTACTGCATAGTAAGCTCTTTATATTTTGAAAGGGGGAGTTTAATGTGAATTTTTATTGGTGGATACAAAAATGCTTACAATAAATAAAAAAATGGTATTTATGATCAGTAGGACACTAAAGGTAAGCCCCGCAAAACCTCCAGCAACTCCATCTCCTACTTTTTCACCAATTACGTGCAAAGCGGCGAAGAAAACAATGGGGGAAGAAAGAATGAAAATACCACTGGCTATTTTCCATATTTGTTCCTACTTCTTTGCTATAAAGAAAATCAGAGTATGAAAAGAAATAAGAAGAAAAACAAATCCAATTAATGAATTCATCATATCCTCCTTCTAATAAGAGTCTGAATTTTCAATTTCTATATTTTCATTTCGAAGGGAATATTATACAATATAATTATATTCTATGGAAAGCGAGTGATATATTATGACAGTCAGCTCTTTCGAATTTTCATTAAAAATAAAGGTACAGGAAGATTAATTGAAAGAAAATCTTCCGTACGTAAAAAACGGAGGAGAAAATAAATGTTTAGTTTTTATAGTACACTTTGCACGGAACTTTATGATTACACAAAGCCTGTCGGCTATTCTTTAAATGGTGATATTGAGTATTACAAAGAACGTTTAAAAAATTGCACCGGAAGAATTCTCGAAGCAGCGGTAGGATCAGGGCGTGTCATCATCCCACTTCTTGAAGCTGGTTTTACAGTAGATGGGATAGATTATTCACCTGAAATGCTAGATTCTTGCCGTATACGGTGTAAAGAGAGAGGATTACATCCTAATTTATATGAAGGAAGTTTACAACAATTTTCACTGCCACATAAATATGAGGCAATTATCATTCCTACTGGATCTTTTTGTTTAATTGAAAATCGTACAGATGCTATAAACGCATTGAAATGTTTTTATGAACATCTTAATTCAGGCGGGCGATTAATCGTAGATATTATGCTTCCGCATGACTGGAAGACTGGGGAAATTCATACATCAACTTTTTCTTTGCCGAGTGGAGACGGAATTACATTAGAAAATAAATCAATTGAAATAGATTGGCTGAACCAAGTCACTCTATCATATTTAAAATATGAAAAATGGAGTAAAGGGCAGTTAGTACAAACGGAATTGCAACGCTTTGCGGTGCGCTGGTATGGAATAGAAGAGTTTAAACTTCTGTTAGAAAGTATAGGTTTCTCTAACATTACTTGCTCCGCTGACTATGTTTATGAAAAAGAAGCGTCAAATGCAAATCAAATGTTTACTTTGGAAGCTGTGCGAAACGAAAAATAAAGAAATATTTATGAAAATAAGGCAATCGATACAGTATCGATTGCCTTATTTCAATTGTATATTACTTACATGTTATTACGTTTTCGTTGTCCAAGCATCCTTCTACCAATTACATATACTACTTATATTAAAGGCAGTCACTATTTTAAATAGAACTGTTATTTTTCTATAAATGATATTTTAGAGAAGTAGGTGATAAGTTTGGAAAACGTAGAACAAGAGAGAATTGAAAATCAAGTGTATTCAAATCGTGTAGTAAGATCAGAATTTGATGCGAATTGGGAAACGTGTATCTCAAAAAGCGGTTATGTAATTTATGTAGCAAAAAGTAACAATGCCGAAGTAATAGTACTTCTTGCAGATGGTTCAAGTAAACTATTAATTTTTGAAAAAGGCGGTAAAGTAGTAGTAGGCGGTGGTGGAACAAGTCATTATAGTAAGCCGCATATTGCAAGAAATATTTAAGATAGAACATATTAATTGAGAAGAAACCTATAAGTAACATAGAAAAAGCATTTCCTATTTCGAGAAATGCTTTTTCTATGTTATAGTATAATAGTGTTTTGGAACAGTGTTATTTTAATATACCTCAAGTTTTGTTGTGTATTATTTTTATATTAAATTAGTTGCGTAAGTATTTTTTTATATAAGGAGTAATAATTAGAGAAATGAAAAATATCGACTTTATACTAGAAAGTGATGAGGCATTAAAACCGTCTGAACGATTAGTACTATTATTATTAGAGAAGCATAGAATGTTATATACGAACGATCTATTAGCATTATCTAATTTATCATATAAAACATTAACGGATTCATTAACGGCGCTAGTTTTAAAATCATATGTATTAAAGGAAACAGGTAAGGGAAGAAGACAGAATTGTTATAGATTAGTATGATAAGACTGCTGATTTTAGAGAGTTCGTACTAACTTTTTTCAAATGTAAGGAGAAATGTTATTTTTGTTTTCAAATAAAAAACACTCTGCGATGCGTGCTTAAATATTTAGATTTCATTTTTGTTAATGAAAATTCTATTAGTGTAAAAATAGAAAAATAAAATAAACTGCATAAAAAAGAAATAAAAAAACAATCCGTTTTAAAAATGGATTGTTTTTTTATTGGAATAATATTATTTGAAATGTTGAAAGTATGAATGATTATTCTACTTCGCTTGTATACTTTTCAGGTAATAATTCCATTACGTTACATTTTACAAGTTCACCATTATAAGAAAGTATAACTTTCGTATTTTTTCCATAATCACTTATCAATTCTCGACACATACCACACGGAGCAACAACCCAACATTTTTCTATATCTTCATGGGGGTGTGGGTGAGCAACTGCTACAATGGTATCAAATTCATGATCGCCTTCTGAAATAGATTTTCCAATTACCATAGCCTCACCACACACTGTTATTCTTCCGACATTCGCTTCAACATGCACTGCTGCATAAATATTACCTGTTTTAGTTCTTACAGCTGAACCGATATGATGACGACCATATTTATAGTTTTTTTCAATTACTTTTTCAGCAGCTGTAATTAAATCATAGTCCTCGCTATTTAAAGGTATTACTTTTAACATAATTTCTCCTCCGTATTAAACAAGATTTTTTTATTTTAACAGAAAATTTTAATATTTAAAATAAAAGATGGTAATCAGTCAGATAATATTATTATGTAAACTGTTGTTTTGACAGGAATATATAATAATCAATAGAATTTATAGAAGAGTATGCTTAAATATTTGAAAGATGGGAGATTATTATGGGAATTTTAGAATCAATAGTACAAGCTGTTATAAGTGGTAGTCTTTATAAAGAAGAATCCAAGTGCTGTTAACGAATTTAGTGACGATGGCTGGACTCTACTTCATTTAGCAGCTTATTTTGGACAAAAAGAGTTAACGAGTTTTCTTTTAGAAAGCGGAGCAGATATACATAGTAGAGCAAAAAATGAAAATGAAAATACACCTTTGCAAGCGGCAATCGCGAATAAACAAAGTGAGCTTGTTGCTTTCTTAATTGAAAAAGGATCAGATGTAAACGCTATACAAAGCGGAGGTTGGACAGGTTTACATGAAGCAGCATTATTAGGAAGTGAAGAAATAGTTGTATTACTTCTTGAAAAGGGAGCTAGTAAGACGATTAAGAAAAATGATGGAAAAACAGTATATGATATTGCATTAGAAAAAGGATATGATCACCTTTTACATTATTTAAAACAGGAAGTGAACGTATGATAAATAAATGGAGCGTAGGCATATTTTTATTTAATGATGTAGAAGTGTTAGATTTTGCAGGGCCATTTGAAGTTTTTTCTGTAACCGAAGCGGATGAAGAAAAACCATTTACTGTTTATACAGTTAGCCAAAATGGAGAAATGATTACAGCAAGAAACGGATTAATGGTAAAGCCGGATTATAGTATTGAAGATTTACCACCAGTTGATATTTTAATCATTCCAGGTGGTAAAGGCGTTAGGGAAAATGAAGTGAAAAATGAAATTATAATTAATTGGGTTCGTCAGCAAATGAAAGAAGTAAAGCTAATGACTTCAGTTTGTACTGGTGCGCTATTACTCGCGAAAGCCGGTTTACTGGAAGGTTTAAAAGCAACAACGCATTGGGCTAGTATTCAAACTTTCAAAAAAGATTTTCCGAATGTAGAAGTAATGGAGAATGTGAAATTTATAGATGAAGGACACATTATTACTTCGGCAGGTATTTCAGCTGGTATTAACATGTCATTTCATATTGTCAAAAATTTGTTAGGTGTGGAGATTGCTGAGGAAACGGCCAAAAGCATGGAATATGATATTGATTTACAAAATTAAAAAGCCCGATTTGGGCTTTTTTATATTGAATGTATATAGGTAAGTACCGTAAGAGTTGATCTATAATCAAACTTCTAATTCTGAAGCAGTAAGTCCAGTTTTATCGAATGTACGACAATACATTTTTTCTCCTTGTAAGCATGTTATAACAAGGAGAAATTTCGTATGTAAAAAAACTCTTCTACAATAGTAGAAAAAGAATAACAGAAACTACTATTTTATGGCAGCATACATAAAAAAAATCAATGCAAATATGGAAATGTCGTCGAATGCTATCTTTAATTGGTTAATTTGTGAGATATTTTTGTGAAGGAGCTTATTTTATAAGGATAGAATTACAGTTAGTAAGAGATCATGCCGATGGTAGTGAAAAAATATGTGTTAGGGGGATTTCATAATGAGGAAACTCAAGCGAATAAATGTTCCTAATATACAAGAACAACTATCACAGTCTAATGAGAATCGAGCAATTAACAAGAAGAAACTAAGGCGATTTATATTCATGTTTATATTTATTGCGGCGGCTACTTTGTACGTTCAATTTATTTTAACGAAACAACAAGAAATAATCGTGGGAAAAAAAGATACAATAACGAATCAAAAGAAACAATTAGTATCTTTAAAGAAAGATAGAGGCTCTTTAAAGGCTAACATAGAAAATTTAACAGACGATGAGGAAGAAATTTTGAAGTTTGCGAGAAAAGAATATCAATTTTCAAAATCAAATGAAACTATATTTGTGTTGCCGAAGTAGTGTAATAGAACAGTTAGCGATAGCTAACTGTTCTTTCATGTATAAATGGCATGGTACAAGAAGCAATCACATATTGTAAAAATGAAGGGTTTGAGCTGTTTTTATAATTATGGAATATACACCGAAATAAATGTTGTTAAAATTCTGTCAATTGTATTATAATACAAGGTAAGCGGATACATTTTTTAATCAACGTTGAGTTTATCACTCATACGACTATTAAGAAAACCGTTATCCCGTATTAGAAAGGAAGATAGCTGTGTACGCTTCAAATACAATTTATATCGTAGGGGATGCGAAAGCACCTCAAAATAATCCTATTACTGAAAAGTTCAAAAGTTATTTTGTAGCATTTGTACTTGTTAAGGAGACTGGGGAAATTGTAGATGCAGATTGCTCAGCGACAATTGCATTAACATCTCAATTCGTTAAATATTTGTTTCTACATAAAAATATTAATAATCCATTATTGGTAACAGAAATAAAAAATAGATACTTCGGTTCGTCTCAAAAGGCACTACTTGTAGCGTTAAAAGATGCACAGAAAAAATATAATCAAATCGCTGCTTTGTCTACACATTCCTAGACAAAATCCAGCCGTAAGAATTTTCTTATGGCTGGATTTTTTTATTTCACATTAATTTCTTACATGAAAAGTAAGTGAAAGAGTAGGTTTATTGCTCTCCAAAAATTAATTGTTTTTTGGGGGATTAAGGTTCCACTTTGTCAGACAACGAAAGGATGAACAATATGAAAATTACTGATGTAAAAGTAAATCGTCGACTTGTTAATCTTCATACACCGTTTAAAACGGCGCTTCGTACCGTAACCGAAATAGAAAGTATAGATGTATATATTCATACAGATGAAGGAATTGTTGGCAAGGGGGCTGCAGCCGCAACACCAGTTATTACGGGTGATTTCGCTAACGGGATTGAAGCAGCAATTTTAGGGCCGATGCGTTCCTGTTTAATTGGTCAAGATATCATTCAGTTTCAGCAGTTACTGCAGCACATTCAAATGAGTTGTATTGGAAATCCAAGTGCGAAAGCGGCGGTAGATATCGCTTTATATGATGTGTATTGTCAATATCAAAACGTTCCACTTTATGCATTATTAGGCGGGAAGAAAGAAATTCATACAGACATTACGGTGAGTGTAGATGAGCCTGTCATTATGGCGAAAGAGGCGAAGCAACATGTAGAAAAAGGATTTCAAACTTTAAAAATTAAAGTGGGGAAATCTGCTCATTTAGATTTAGAACGTATTGAAGCAATTCGAAATAGTGTACCAAAAAATACGACGTTACGATTAGATGCAAATCAAGGGTGGAATCCAAAAGAAGCGGTTACGATTATTAAAGAGATGGAAAATCGTAATTTAAATATCGAATTTATTGAACAACCTGTTCATGCGAAAGATTGGGATGGGTTAAAGTACGTCAGAGATCATGTACAAACGCCTATTATGGCAGATGAAAGTATATTTTCAGCAAGTGATGCATTGAAAATTGTTCAAGGAGGATATGCAGACTTAATCAATATTAAATTAATGAAATGTGGTGGCATACGTGAAGCGTGGCGTATTGCAGATATCGCTGAAACAGCGGGTGTAAAATGCATGGTCGGTAGCATGATGGAATCTTCCACTTCCGTTAGCGCTGTAGCCCATTTAGCAGCTGCACATCCTAATATTCATTACTTCGATCTAGATGCACCGCTTTGGTTAATGGAAGAACCGGAAGGAATGACGTATTCAGGGTCAAAGGTAAACCTTCAATCGACAGTTAATGGTAAATCTTAGGAGAAGAGACTAATAAACTATCTTTTAAGGGGGATATTTATGAAAAAAGTAGGAACTGCATTTTTAACAACTTTATTTATATTTTCAGCGTTCACATCAGCACATGCTGAGGAGAAGAAAGATAGTAAAGCGTTTATTGACGTATCTGCCGCAACACTTTGGACTGCACCTGATTCATTACGGCCAATTGATGCACCGAGCGCTACAAATCCAGTTGATTTGTGGAAGTGGACGAAATCGATGACGCTTGATGAGAAACTTTGGTTAACAAATGCAAATAAATTAGAAACGCAAGCGTTATTAGGTCAAGAAGTAACGGTTGTTGATAAAAAAGGGGACTGGGTGAAAGTGTTAGTCCATGGTCAGCCAACACCTCGAAATGCAGAAGGCTACCCAGGATGGATGCCTGAAAAACAGTTAACATATAATCAAGAATTTGCAGATAAAACAAATGAATCTTTCGTATTAGTAACGAAACCGACAGCCATTTTATATATAAATCCTTCTGAAAAACATAAATCACTTGAAGTGAGCTATAATACGCGACTGCCGCTACTTAGTGAAGATACGATTTCATACCGCGTGTTGTTACCAAACGGACAGAAAGCTTGGCTACGAAAAAATGATGGCACGGTTTACCGTTCTCAAAATGATATTCCAACTCCGGCGGCCGATGATTTAATAAACACAGGGAAAATGTTTTTAGGATTACCGTATATATGGGCTGGCACAAGTGGCTTCGGATTTGATTGCTCTGGATTTACACATACAATTTATAAATCGCACGGTATTACTATTCCGCGAGATTCTGGTCCACAATCGAGAAATGGAGTTGCGGTTGATAAAGAAAATTTACAAAAAGGAGATTTAATCTTCTTTGCACATGATCAAGGAAAAGGCAGTGTTCACCATGTTGCTATGTATATTGGTGACGGAAATATGATTCACTCACCGAGAGCTGAAAGATCAGTAGAAATTATACCGCTAAATACGCCAGGATATATAGAAGAATACGCTGGTGCTCGTCGTTACTTACCTTAAAAAATAGAGGGGGTTTTCAAATGAAAAAAGTTGTTCGTTACTCATTAGTTAGTACACTATTAGTTTCTTCATTTTTAGTAGGATGCGCAAAAGAAAAAACAACGACAAAGCCGAAAGATGAGAAGAAAGTATTACAGTTACTAGAAACTGGTGAAATTCCGTCATTAAATTCAGGGAAAGTAACAGATGCAGTATCATTTAACGTTTTAAATAATGTAATGGAAGGATTATTTCGTTTATCGAAAAATGATGAACTGATTGAGGCTGGAGCACAAAAATATGAAGTGAGTCAAGATGGAAAAACTTATACATTCCACTTGCGTGAAGCGAAATGGTCTAACGGAGACCCAGTAATAGCACAAGATTACGTATACGCTTGGAAGCAGCTTATTAATCCGGATACAGCTTCTCAATATGCATATATTGCGTATGATGTGAAAAATGCAGAGAAAATAAATAAGAAACAACTAGGGCTAGAGGAATTAGGAGTGAAAGCGAAGGATGATAAAACGTTCGTAGTAGAGCTAGAACATCCTGTACCGTATTTTACGAAACTACTTATTTTACCGTCTTTCTATCCAATTAATGAAAAATATGCGAAAGAACAAGGTGATAAATACGGATTAGAAGCAAATAAAGCGGTATATAATGGGCCATTTACATTATCTGATTGGAAGCATGAAGCGAGTTTTACAATGAAGAAAAATGATAAGTATTGGGATAAAAAAGAAGTGAAGCTTGATGAAGTAAACTATCAAATCGTTAAAGAAATTTCAACCGCGGTAAATTTATATGAAACAGATAAAGTTGATAGAGCAGTCATTTCAACAGAATTCGTAGATAAATATAAAAATAATAAAGAACTAAAACAGTATACAGATCCGGTTATGTACTTCTTCCGATTCAATGAAAATGTACCGATTCTTAAAAATAAAAATGTAAGGCTCGCGCTAAGTACAGTGTTCGATAAGAAAGGACTTGCAACTTCATTTTTAAATGATGGTTCAGTTGCTGCAAACTATTACGTGCCAAAAGGATTTTTAAAAGGTCCAGATAAAAAAGACTTTAGAAGTACGGCTGGTGAGTTTAATAAGACAGATGTAAAACAGGCGAAAGAATATTGGGAAAAGGCGAAGCAAGAGACAGGTACAAATGAAGTAACGCTTGAGTTATTAAACTATGACTTAGAAAACTTCAAAAAAGTAGGAGAATACATTAAAGAAGAGCTAGAGAAAAACTTACCAGGCTTAAAAGTAAATGTAAAACTACAACCACATACGCAAAAACTGGCATTAGAGAAGAAGAAAGAGTATGAAATGTCATTATCACGTTGGTTACCGGATTATCCAGATCCAATGACTTACTTAGAAGTATTCCTTTCTGGAAGCAGTGTAAACAATACAGAGTATGCAAATCCAGAATATGACGCATTAATTAAGAAGATTAAAACAGAATTAGGCAATGATGAAAAAGCTCGTTGGAAAGCAATGCAAGATGCTGAAAAAATGTTATTGGATGACGCAGTAATTGCACCAGTATTCCAGCGCGGATTATCATACTTACAAAAGCCATATGTGAAAGATTTATATGTACATCAATTCGGTCCAGCAACAAGTTTAAAATGGGCAGATGTGCAGAAATAAAATTATGGAGAAACAGACTTCGCGTATGTGATTGTCTGTTTTTCTTATTTAAAGTTAGAGAAATAGTACGTGGTATAATTTACTAGTCTGTATAAAACGTTTGGATGGGAATGATGTTTATGTTGGAAGAAAAGGAAGTAATATGTACAAAAAGATTGTTCATGAGGAGACCAACTATAGAATATGTTGATCAATTTTATAACATATTAAAGAAAGAAGCTGTTGGCAAATGGCTTGCTAAATCAAGAGGAATGTCAAAAGAAGAAGCAAATAATTATATCAGGAAGCTTATATTACATTGGGAACAGTATAATTTTGGTGTATGGCTGTTATTCAATAGTGAAACAGGAAAGCTTTTAGGACATTGTGGTTTAAGAAAAGTGGATGAAACTGATGAAATAGAGATTATGTATCTACTTGATCCGGAGTATTGGGGAAATGGATATGCGTCAGAAGCAGCAGGGGCTTCTATTCAATATGCAAAAGAAACGATGGATGTAAAAAGAATAATTGCTAGGGTGAAAATAGCAAATGAAAATTCGAAAAATCTTTTACGAAAGTTAGGTTTTACATATACTCATGATGTTAATTATAGTGGACGTACCTTATCTTATTTTGAATTTAATATAGCTCCTGATGAATTATAGACATTTTATATGTTTTTTCATGTCTTAATAATAAAATTATTACTAAAATTCCAGTGTGAAATTTATGTAGAATCTTGTATAATTAACGTGTTTCTATGGAAACATTTTCTTGCGCTATTTATATAAGACTTAATAGAACAAGGAAAGAAATACATACATGTATATAATAGATAAATAGAATGGAACATGTATAGAGAAAAAGGAGAGAAATGATGGCGTGTCAAGAACAAGGGTTACAATTTAATGGCGATAGAAAGAGGAAGAGACGATGAAAATGAAGCATGCTTTTGGTCCGATAATTTTAGCGTGTGTGCTTTTTTTCATTATCATACTCATCCCATCGAAAAGTTTAGTATCACTTATTAGTGATAAGAAGGTAGAAGATGCGGCAACCTCCTTACAAAAAGAAAAATTACAAGGTGTTTTCTTACAGCAAAAAATGTTAGAGAATTCACAGTATTTACCGATGTATGGTTCATCTGAATTTTTACGAATGGATGCATATCACCCATCTAATTACTTTAAAGTAAATCCGGCAGGTTTTACACCATATTTAATGGGGATTGGCGGTACGCAAAGTTTAGCTCATATATTAAATATGACGTCTACAATGGATGAGCTAGAAGGTAAAAAAGTAGTCTTTGTTTTATCACCACAATGGTTTACAAAGACTGGTGTATCACAGGGGGATTTCACAAACAATTTCTCCAAACAACAAGCATATCATTTTATTTTTAATGATAAAATAAATGCTGAGATGAAGAAGCAAATTGCAAAACGATTATTAGACTATAAAGTTGTTCAAAAAGATGATATATTAAAAAATTCATTAGAAGGTATTGTATATAATGATACGAACCATAACATAAAAGCAGGTATAGTCAAACCACTTGCTTATATGCATCGAAATATTTTAGATCATAGAGATTTATTTAACTCCTTATTTAAGATTGAGCCGATGAAAGAAAAAACAAATATGGGATTACGTTCGATTTCTTGGGTAGATGCACGTAAACATGCAGAAGAAGAAGGGAAAGCGGAATCTACTACAAACAAATTTGGAATTGAAAATCCGTATTACTATAAACATAATTTAAAGAAAAAATTAAAAGGTTTAAAAAACTTTAGAGCAAATGAATCGTATGAAGAATCACCTGAATATGATGACTTACAAATTGTTTTAAATATTTTTAAAGAGAAAAATGTCAAGCCACTCTTTATTTCTGTACCTGTAAACGGACCATGGTATGATTACGCTGGTTTCCCTAAAGAGCGTCGTGAAGTGTATTATAAAAAAGTTCGGGAACAAGTTGAGAATGCAGGATACCCAGTAGTTGATTTCTCTGGCCATGAATATGATAAGTATTTCTTAAAAGATACAATTCATTTAGGTTGGAAAGGCTGGATTTACTTTGATGAAGCAGTACAAAACTTTTATACTGAGAAATAAGTATGGAGAAAAAGGAACGGCTATAAGCTGTTCCTTTTTTAGTATAGAGTATTTTGATGTGGGCAATTCGGGAAGGCATGTATATCTTGAATTTGTCTAAAATCATAATGCTTCATTGCAAATTGAGCTTGATAAAGGTATTCATATACATATAATTGACCATCATGTGCTGAACATAATACACCAGAAGTACCTTGCCCGTTCATGAAAGAAATGCCGATAGGGCGTCCGATGAAGTATTGTATTTTTTGTTGCCAATGCATAGGGAAATCACTCCTTGTTGAGATAATATACGAAATGGATGAGCGAAAGGTTGCTTATCCATGTAAATGTTAAACTGAAGGACTTTCTTGTCATGTTTAAAGATTAGTCAATTTTAATAGAAAAACCGCTAACATTCGTAATGAATTATTAGCGGTTTTTCTATTATCTTAAGCAAGATTTTTACGTTTTTTTGTCCATTTTTTAATGATGAAGTATAAAAGAATAAGTATGACGCCGCCAATTGCGAAAGATTTCACATAAGGCCCAGCTACATCGTTAATATTCTCCCAATTTTGACCTAGTTTTTCACCTAAGTAAATGAAAATGATAGACCAAGGAATGATTGCAAGTGCTGTTAATGTAGTGAAACGCAATAATGGCATTTTTGTAATACCAGCAGGAATTGAAATTGCATGGCGTACTACTGGAATAAAGCGTGCTGTAAAAATAACGCCAGTTCCGTAACGATTAAACCAATCTTCAGCTGCATCTATTTGTTTTTTATGGATGAAAATATATTTTCCATATCGTTCTAATATAGGTCGTCCACCGTATCGTCCAATCCAATAAATAAAGATTTGGGCAATAACACCGCCAATTGTACCAAATACAACTGCGCCTATAAATGAGATACTACCGTTGAATACTAAGTAACCTGCATAAGCAAGGACAATTTCACTTGGAATGATCTCAATCATAAGTCCAAGCATAATGCCCCAATAACCTAATCCTTCAAAAAACGTTAAAACTGAGTGAATAAAACTACTTACCATTGTTGCACCTTCTAATTTATGGATTTTTGAATAAATGCCCCTTTATTTAACTATATAAAAGGTTCACTATATGTATATTATACCTTATTTATATAGGGGATTGCTATTTCAATTCTTTTATGTCTCTCTTAAGTATTATAGTAATGGATATGAGCTTAGTTTTCATGAAGAGATAATGAAAAAATTATTAAAAGTTGCTCATATGTAAATCATAATGTTATGGGCTTTTAATTTACAAAATGAGAAGAGTAATGTTATGCAAAATAAGAATCAAATTTATGGACTATTTTCTATTTGGGATAGAGATATGATTCGGTTGATAAAAACAAAAGTATTTCAAAGGTTGGCTTATAGGCTCAAAAATATAAAAATAATTCAAGGAGAATAAAAACATAAATTTTCTCTTATCACCTAGACAGGTACTTCACTTTCAAATAACGAATTATAATGTTAATAAAATTTTTATAGAAAATTAACATGATGAAGGTGAAAATATGAAAAAAGCATTATTAGAAAAGGCCTCATATCTACATAAAGCAGAATTAGAACAATTACATAAAGCTATATTAGTTTCCGAGAAAGCACATGAAGGACAATTTCGTGTTTCCGGTGAGCCGTATATTACTCATCCATTTGCAGTTACAGAAATTTTGTTAGATTGTAAGGCAGATATTATTACTTTAGTTGGAGCATTACTACATGATGTGGTGGAGGATACAGATTATACAATTGAGTATGTACGTGATATATTCGGTAAAAAAGTGGCTGATATTGTAGAAGGGGTAACTAAAATTGATAAAAAACAAATCCCTAATAAAGAAGAGTATGAAGCAATAAATTTAAAGAAATTATTGTTAGCTACACATGGAGATATAAGAGTGGCTATTATAAAAGTGATAGATCGTCTACATAACATGAGAACTTTACAGGTGAAAGCTGTAAAGAAACAAGTTCCTTATGCAAATGAAACACTCAAAATTTTCGCTCCGATTTGTAAAAGGCTGGGGCTATTTCATATTCAACACGAGTTAGAAGATTTAGGTTTTTATTATCTTAATCATTCTAAATATAAAGGAATGAAAATGCTTTTACAAAATTATGTTAAGTTATTAGAGGATTTGTCTCAAAACATTATGCTAGATATAAAAAAAATTCTGAATCGAACTTTAATATTTGAAGTGGGCTATGAAGTCAGCCCTATTTATACAGCTTATTCTCGTCTCCAAGATATTCAAGACATTACAGCAGTGTCAAAAATAATCATCACGGTCTCAAGTAATTTAGACTGTTATAAAATATTAGGGATTATACATCAACTGTACAAACCAATTCCTCATCAATTTGAAGATAATATAGCAATTGAAAATGATGTATTAAATAAATACTTAAAGACCAAAGTGGTGATCAATAACCATGAAATAGTGATATGTATTGAAACAAAAACAAATCAGGAGATACGATATAAAGGGGTATTTCATATTCTTACAAAAAGTATAACTGATAAGGAGATGCAAAATATAATTTATAAATTGATGGATCATTTTATTAAGACAAATGATCTAGTAACTCAAGATGCAATTGAATTTTATGATTTAGTATCATATGAACTATTCCAAGATAACATTGTTACATTTACTCCTAAGTTAGATTCCGTGAACTTACCGCAAGGTGCTACTATAATTGATTTTGCTTTCGCATTAAACCCTGAGATTGCTAAGTATATGTCAGGTGCTAAAATTAATGGTATAAATAAACCGATAACAACGAATGTTTCACATCTAGATATTGTTGAACTTGTGGTAACTGAAAACATAAGTAATGTAAGACAGGATTGGTTAAATTTTGCTAATAGCTCAAAAGCTCAAATTGAAATTTATAAAGAGTTACAATGTTGAAGGAATGAGATTTATCGAGAAAACCTGTTCGAAATTTAATAGAATGAAATGATCATTTTTGAGTTAATGACAGGCTATTATTATTTTTCATAATTAATACCTAGAAAAACAAGCATCCACTTGCTCTAAATATATAAAAGGTAGATGCTTGTTTTCGTTATAAAAAAATAGAAGCATTTCTGCTCCTATTTTTTAAGGTTTCACATCTAAATTTTGTAAAAATAACGTTGCTGTTACGTAACGTTTCGCTAACATTTGTACATAAGCGGTATGTACAGAAAGTGTCGCAATAATAATGGCGTTCCGAATTGCTTCGCGTTGCTCGTTATTAATTTGATCGAACTTGCTTGCGATTTTATCAGCTCTTTCTTTCACGATATTTTCAATTGTATGGATTGTATCTGTTGCATTTAATTGTAAGCAATTCCCTTGATTGAGTTCTTCAAATAGGGAAGAGTATGCTCCATATAAATGAACAGGATTGATTAAGTCATCACTTCGATCGGCTGGGTCATTTACGATAAGGCGTAATAGCTTACGAATGGATTCAAAATCAAGTGCTGTTTTTAAATCTTCAACAATGAATAGTAAGGCAGCTTGTTCAATTGAATATTTTTTTCCTTTTTGAGGAGAGCCAATCATTTCTTTTATATCTCGTTTCACCCAGTTTTGCATGGCCGTTACTGAGAAACTTGTATTTTCAATCTGATTTCCAAGCGCAACTATTTCATTTAATGAAAAACCAACGTCTGTATCTTCAATCTTAATTAGTTTTTCAAAAATAGGTGAAAGTGCGGTAGTAATAAAAGCAGTTACGCTTTGTCCGCTTTCAATATCTTTTTTATGTGACTTTGCCCAAGCTTCTTGTAAAATACCGAGAGGCTTTTTCGTATTCCATCCTCTTAATGATAGAAGAAGGGTAGCCATTTCGTTTCGTGTGAGATGAAATGTTTCCATCTTTTCACCTCCAAAAATA
>Ga0102589_1001724_pt1 | contig 28059 bp, 33 predicted proteins | sample AraplaMF_Col_mLB_FD_76858 | JGI IMG/M metagenome (GOLD analysis project Ga0102589, IMG submission 76858) | Arabidopsis root microbial communities from the University of North Carolina, USA - plate scrape MF_Col_mLB | ecosystem: Host-associated > Plants > Roots > Endosphere | place: USA...
TACAGGCTGTATCTGGATTTCGTTCTTTAGAGTACCAAAGAAGAGTGTATCAAAATAACGTTAAAAAACAAGGGAAGGAGCAAGCGGATCAAGTATCTGCAAGACCTGGTCATAGTGAACACCAAACGGGGTTAACAATGGACGTTTCAGCAAGTAGTGTAGATAACACATTAGAGCAATCCTTCGGTACAACACAAGAAGGAAAATGGTTGGCTACAAATGCCCATCGTGCAGGATTTATTATTCGATACTTAAAAGAAAAAGAAAGTATTACAGGGTATTCATACGAGCCATGGCACATCAGATATGTGGGTGATATTGCAAAAGAAATATATGAAAAAGGCATAACTTTAGAAGAATATTACAATTAAAACTGGGATAATCCATTACAAATAATTTATACATAGTGGATGCTTTTCATTGGTGAGAATAAAGAAGGACAGGCAGTAGAAAAGGGAACGAAATTATTCTCTTATGATAATGAAGAAATTAATTTGCAAATCAAACAAGCTGAGCTTGAGCAAAAAAATGGCGACGATGCGTTATGATCAAGCAAAAAAGAAAATAGATTCATTGAAGAATGAGATTTAAATTTAGTAAAATGTTAAACTCATAAAAAAATCGTCTCCTATTTTTGTTTGTGTGGTTACTTACAATTATAATGGATGGGCAATTTTTTTGTATACCCATAAAGGAAGGGCTGTCCCATAAGTCAGTGTAACTGACTTATGGGACAGCCCCTTCCTATTGGCAACCTCTTATCCGAATAACTCTTGTAAAATTTTAAGTTTATCTTCCGTATACTTTACATAACCATCATTATATGATTTTGGATCTTTCGGGTTCGCAAAGTGCGTAATCGCTCCCGTCTGTGGATGAACAAATTTACTTGATGCACCGCAGCCAAGACCGATAATAGATTGTACTTCTTCCATAATGACAATGTTATAAATGCTTTCTTGACTTGGCATTGCATAGCCGACGTTCTCTAAGTTACCTAAAATATTCTTTTGACGATATAAATAATAAGGTACGTAATTATGCTCTTTCGTCCACTCTTCTGCTTCGCGCATCATCGCTGTAATCTCTTCGCGGCCTGCTACTTTATATTTACGCTTATTTTGCGTCATTTCAGAAGCACGCTTAAAGGATAATGTATGCACCGTTAATGATTCTGGCATAAGCTTTTCTGTTTCATCTAACGTATGCTTAAAGATATCTAATCCTTCACCTGGAAGACCGATAATTAAGTCCATATTAATATTATTCATACCCATTTCGCGAGCAAGATGGTACTTTTCAATCGTTTCTTCTACTGTATGATGACGTCCAATTGCTTTTAATGTTTCTTGATGGTACGACTGCGGATTAATGCTAATGCGGTCGATATTCCATTTATTTAACACATCTAGCTTCTCTGGTGTAATTGTATCGGGACGCCCTGCTTCTACTGTTACTTCACGAACTTGCTTTACATCTGGGAACGACTCATACATCTCTTCATACAACATGTCCATTTCTTCAGCTGTAATACTTGTTGGCGTACCGCCGCCGTAGTAAATCGTTGTTACTTTCACGCCTTTTTCTTTTAAAAACTTACCAATTTCACGAACCTCATAATGTAAACCGCCTAAGAATGAATCAACAGATCCTTGGCGTCCATTGATCGCATACGCTGGGAATGTACAATATGCACATTTCGTTGGACAGAACGGAATTCCAATATAAATACTTACTTCTTCTTTTAAACGATATAAATCTGGAACAACAGATAATTGACAATCGACAATGCGCTGCATAAGCTCAATTTTTTCATCATGAATTAAATAGCTTTCACGCAGTTCATGATGTGCTGCTTCTTTTGTCATACCGCTTTGCAACATTTTATGAAGAAGCTTCGTTGGGCGCACACCTGTTAAGATTCCCCACTTTTGTTCCACGCCTGTTAACTGCTGAAGAACAGACAAATATACATAAGAAACAACATGTTTCACTTGCTTCATACGTTCCTTTTCTTCTGTAAAGGACGATAAATCTTTAGAAAACGTCTCTTCATACACGTTTCCAGTCTCAATTTCTGTTAAACGAGCAGAAGCCGTCACATTTCCTTCTATTTTTATATCAACAATGACATTTGCATCTTCCTGTTCAAATGCTACCGTACTTTCTTCAAAAAATAAGCCGCTAATATTTTGAAGCGGACGTAAAAAACGATCATCTTGTAACGTTTTAATTGAAATTAACAACAATCATCACCTTTTCTATTTTCAAACTTCCTTTAGTTTACTTGAAGGGTGATAGGAGGTCAACAAGGAACTACTGGGATGCGAAAACCCTCTTTTTTAGGGGGACGAGGGGGTTTGGCCATGTGTGGAAGCGGTCAGGGCCTTTTTCTGCAGTGCATTTATGTCGAATAATGTAGAGTGGTCTTTATATCGTGTCGAAGCGCTGATATATCTGAAAAAGCGCTGATATATCCGGAAAAGCGCTGATACATCCGAATTGCTCCGATACAATACAAAGAAACCCCAGGCACCCGCCTGAGATTCCCATTACTATTTCTTCGTTTGTAAATGATTGTTTAAAAATTTAATTGGAAACTGCTTTCGGAAATGTTCTTTAACCATATATTGCACGCCGTTTTCGTCATTTGATCGTGTGATCCAATCGGCAGCTTTTTTCAATTCAATCGGAGCATTGCCCATTGCTACTCCTAATCCAACATTTTCAATAACACTTAAATCTTCAAGGCTATCTCCAATCGCTACCATTTCTTTCAGATCAATATCGAGATGCTCTCCTAATAATTGTAGCCCGCGTAATTTTGATACATGAGGCGGTACAATTTCGATTTGTACTTTCCCGCATTCTATAAAATGCGCATTTTCAAATGATTTTTGTAAAGTCGTAAGTGCACGCTGCTTTTCGCTTTGACTTGAAAATGTTACATCAATTTTTGGGGCAGCGACCGGTTGATCACGCAATGCATCGCCAAGCGAATCTACAAATTGAACCGGATAAAATAACGGCTCCGAAGTGGATAGAACTGTTCGGGCAATTAAATTTGGTGTATGTTGATGGCGATTACCAATTGAAAACCTTTCATGAGAAATGCGAATGTTACATTCAAAATATTCGAGTACTTGCACAATATTAAACGTTGTTTCTTCTGATAAACGTTTTTGAGTTAATGGTTTATCTAATGAAGATGAAATAAACGCACCGCCATGCGTCACTAAAATCGAATTCAGTTTTAATGATTTTGATATTTTGTGAGCAGATTGAAAATTCCGGTTCGTAAATAGCGTAACGTATACACCTTTTCTCTTTACAAATTCAATCGCTTCACGCGTTCCCTTTTGTAATTTCCCATTTGGAAGTAAGAGTGTTCCATCTATATTAAGAGCTAGTAACCGATAAATCATGATGAAGTACCTCCTCTTCTTAGCTGCATTGTTCTATCATTAATTTATGAAACAATATTGTTAATTAGAACGAATTGGCATTTGCGCAATAAATTTGCTTTAATAAGAGATAAAACAACGAAAGGAATTTGCTAAAATGAAATGGCCACTTTCTTGGTATGAAGGCGATACGTTAGACGTTGCGAAACGGTTGCTTGGACATAAACTTGTTCACATTGTAGATGGAGTAAAACGAAGCGGAATCATTGTCGAAGTAGAAGCATATAAAGGACCTAATGATAAAGCGGCCCATAGCTATGGCGGCCGCCGCACAGAACGAACAGAAATTATGTACGAATCTCCTGGCCATGCTTACGTGTATCTTATTTATGGCATGTACCATTGTTGTAATGTCATTACAGCACCAGCAGGAACCCCGCAAGGAGTGTTAATTCGGGCATTAGAGCCAGTAGACGGCATCGAAGAAATAAAGCAAGCAAGATACGGAAAAACAACAATTACAAAATCACAGTTCAAAAACTTAACAAATGGACCCGGAAAACTATGCAAGGCACTGGGAATTACGTTAAAGCAAAAAGGGCTTCTCCTTACGAGTGATGAGCTCTATATTGAACAGGTTTCTCCAGAACATCACCTTTCTCATTCATATAACATCACTGCAGGCCCGCGTATTAATATTGATTACGCCGAAGAAGCGGTGCATTATCCATGGCGTTTTTACTTTCAAGATCACCCGTTTGTTTCAAAATAAACGAAAAAGGTGTCTTCGATACATGAAAACACCTTTTCTATCACTTCGTATATCTCATATGATTCTTTTGTTCATGAATATCTAATTCAGGAAGGTGTTCGTGAACAAGATTAATTACTTCCTCAATTAACGATTCTAATTCTTTTGTACTTTTTTCTGGATTATCCATTAGAATAGTAGTCATGCGATCATGAAGATTTTCTGGTTTGATTCTCATACGTTCAGTATTAAAAGGCATCCATTTAAATACCGGATGATGAACATACATTTGATTCAATCCAAATAAAACACCAAACAACTTCTTCTGCACATCACAAAGTACATCATAGAACATCAACCAATCTTTTCGTTTCAAAAGTGCTTCACGGTTATTCCAACGATTTCCAAGCCAAAGATTTTCTGAAACCATATGTTTGGAAAGTTCTACAGGATATTCTGCCACTTTATTTTTTAGCATGTTAACTTTTTCTTCTCCATACAAGCTCACACCATCATGAATAGAAGCAACAATACATTGTTTATCATAATCCGTTTCATACTTCTCTATCACATCAGAAATAAATCGTTCTACAGTTGAAGATAAAAAATTGCTTATTTCTAATTTAATACCATCTTTCGTTACATAAGATTCAGACCACTCTTCTTCTTCGTAAGGATGATAAGACAAAACATGTCCTTCCACGCGTTGTATCGGTGCCTGACGATCTTCATCTTCTGGTGGTACTGACCACAAAATATGTAACTCTATATCAGAATTTTCATCATGCCAATTTCTTGATACGGATCCAGCTAAAATAATAGCTTCTATTTTTGGATTTTCCCTATATATAGCTGCCATCTCTATTGATTTCTGTTTTAAATCCATCTTATTTCCTCCGTAAACATTCTAAAGTTTCTCCCCTAAGCTTTCGTACAAATACTCTATTTCTACTTTTAGAGTACTAATTCCTCTTATTTAAATATCCTGTTATTCACTCAGACTGCATAAACCTTTGTATAGGCAAAATAAAAAACACTTCCTCGCTAACGAGAAAGTGCTCTGTTATTACGCTTGCATATAAACGTTATATAAATCTTCAAGCGGCTTCATGATAATTTTGTTTACATCACCGATTAAAACATTTAAACGTTGCTCTGCTTGCATTAAGTTTGTAATTTTTGCGTTTTGTTGTACTAATGCTACAACTTCTTGCGCTTTTTGATTATCTTCTTCTGTTAATTGCTCACCTTGCATCATTTTTTGCTGAAGCTCCATTTGCATCATACGGAAACGATCAAATAGTTGTTTCGCATCTGCATCAGCTTGTACTTCTGCGTAGCTCACTTTTAATGATTGAAAATCTGGATGTTCTGAGATTGTTTTTTGTAATTCATACGCAACATCATGCATGTTATTTGCCATTCTATATATCCTCCTTGCAATGCGATATACGATCACATTGTTTATATGTTTTCAATCCTTACATACTCTTCTTACGATATCAGACTATGTATCATATGTGAAGTAAATTCACTTTATGACGTTATAATTAATAATAACCCCTGCAGGGCTCCAATTAAACCACCAAGTAATGCGCCTAAATACGTAATCATTTTCAATTCACTTTTTGTAATAGATAAAACTAGTTCTTCTATACGCTCAATTGGAAATGTTTCTACTTCTTGCTGGACAATATCAGCTAAATGCAAACGTTGCATAATATCCCCGATATGATTTGTCGCCCACTGTAAACCCTTTTGTACAGCACTTGGAATCACATTGTTTCTTACATTATCACGAATCGGAGCACATATATCACGAACAGATTGATTGAATATAGTACTTACCGTTTGTTCCACTTTCACAAAAGACAGAATGCCTTTTAGGACATCTTCTTTTGAAACGAATGCTTCTACTTCGCTCACTTCACGTTGTTTCAGCTTTTCCCACTCTTTTTTCATCACATCAGACAACAATTGTTTCGTTCCCTCTTGCTGCAAAAATTTAATCACTTCTGGCTGCAACTTGTCGGCCAAACTTACATTACCTAAAAACATGCCCACTAAATTTAATAATGTCCCGCGCGATGCAAAAAAGTCATCAATCATTTTAGAGAGGCGTTGTTTCCCTTCTGCACTTTCAAAGAAATCCACAGCTTTTCGGATAATAAAATTTGCTGCATCTGTCATTTTCTGATCAATCTTTTCGTGAACAGACGGCGGCAAGGCTTGTTCCCACGTATAAGCACGATATGTTTCAAATAATGAATCCACTTTATCTGTTATGATGCCTTCAATTTGCTTTGTAACTCGTTCTTCCATATGAATCATATCCAGATTCTCTAACAATTCATGCAACGTCTTTTCATTCATCAGAAGCTTGTCCGTCGCTGTTTGCGCCCAGCTAATAAGCTCTTGCTGGAAAGACTCATTTGTTAATTTCTTCTCAATTCCTTCTGGTGTTAATAAATGATCAACAACCATTTTCCCTAATTGTACAGCTAACTCATCCCGGCGCTTCGGAATTAGTCCAGGTGTAAACGGCACCCGAAACTTCCCAATATATTTAGGATGATGCGGTCGAAATAACATTTTAATGGCAAGATGATTTGTATATCCGCCAATAACCGCACCTATTCCTGTCGTTGTTAGCAGATTTAGCCACATATTCACAATATATCAACCTTCCGTTTCCTATATATAAATCCATTTTCTTTTTTTAACATATAAATCGCCACTTACTTTCTCCCTTTGTTTTCATTCTTGCATGTAGCAAAAAATCTCACCTAAAAAGAAAAGGATTTTTAATCGATTTATACACATACCCTCCATTATAACTGCTATACGATGCACCAGTAAACGAGATACTAGTCAATTCATCAAAAATAGTACTCATAGTTGGTATAAGACACATTTCTGTGAATATTACTCAAGTAGATACATGTTTAGTTCCCTATAAAAGGAGGTTGTCTTATGGTTCTCGGACTATTAACATCACGTTTCCATCATGAGCAAGAATACTACACAGAAATTGCAAAACGCGCATGCTTCCATCACATTACTGTTTCCCAGTTTACTCCCTTTAGCATCAATCCCCAAACAGAGCTTGTGAACGGACTTGTTTTTGATGCCAATCAACAAGATTGGGTAGAAAAGCAATTCTCCATTCCATCTCACATCTATAATCGATGCGCATACAAAACTGAAAAAAATATGAAGAAGGTGCTCCCAATTATCAAATGGTTGCAAAGCCGCCCGCAATCCGTATTTTTAAACGCTGAACTTCCAAATGAAGCCGATATGTATGAAACTCTTGCCACAAATAAAAAACTAGCACCATATGTTCCAGTAATCAAACATGCAAATGAAAAGACAACTCTGCAATTATTACAGACCAAAAAAGATGTGATTTTAAAGCCCTGTCATCCATTTTCAAAACAAAGCATTCATCATATTTCTTATCAAAACCGGATGTTTCATGTTACTACATTAGAACAAAATCAATTTCTGACAAAAACATTTCAAGCAAGAGAGCCATTTTTCTCTTGGTTACAATCGTCGCTGCAAACATGTGAATATAACTTGCAATCTATGGTGCGGACCCCCCCTGTCCATATTCGCTATCTTTTACAAAAAAACAAAAGCGGTATATGGGAAGAACAAGAAAAGCTCATTCAAATAGCCGGAGCACCTTATTCTTTCTTATTTCCTCTTACAGAGCAAATACGTTGTATTCCGTTTACGAAGTGGCAACATCAGCTATCTAAGATTGACTTTACACTGCTGCAGGATAGTTTACACAACATTACGAAAGAAGTCCCTCAAACTTTAGAAAATGCCTTTTCTCACTTATTTGAATTAGAACTTTCGATTGTAATGGACAATAACGGTGCTGTTTGGCTCTATCATATCAATTCAAACCCTAGTTACTCCGCCTTTACCAAACATAATGTTGATTTAGCTGAAAAAATATGTACCGCACCGCTTCATTATTACCGTTATCTAAATCAGAACAAAAACAGTAAACAGGAAATGTAAATACGCGAAAAACCCGTCTCAACTTTTTGCTGAGACGGGTTTTTATATGAGCTGTACAGTGACTTCGGTTTGCCTTTCACAAACCAGGCAATATAACAGATGAAGGCAATATTGCTGCGAATCATGTGCAGATAGTCCATCGACTTTCTCTAGCAATTCTTGATCTTGATATGCACTATATGGACCTAGATAATCGACTGTTTTTCCGCAATCTTGCAGTAAGCTCGTACAATTAGGACAAGTATATTCTTTATATTCTAATGCATTACAAAGCGGACAAATCGCCATTTTGATTCCTCCAAAAAAGGGACGGTATTCCCGTCCCCTATAGCCATTTACATTTATTTTTGGAAACCACCTAAATGTTGCTCTGCATAAGATACAAGGCGTTTTGTAATTTCACCGCCAACAGATCCGTTTGCACGTGATGTTGAATCTGCGCCAAGTTGTACGCCAAACTCAGTTGCGATTTCATACTTCATTTGATCTAATGCGCTTTCCGCACCAGGAACTACAAGATTATTGCTTCTAGTCATGTTATCTCACCTCCTTGTATTGGTGTATTCATAGTATGTAAAAGCACATTTTTTCTATCCAAGTAGAACATGTGTAATTTTTGGCATTATTTAAATTTACAAATTTTACAAATCAATAACTCGCATATCTTTCTACGTATCATCCATACTATGAGTACAATCACTCCAACGATGGATTAGTGCCAAACGGGGCGATCCTGGTTCAACTCCAGCTAATCCAACCAAAAACTCACACTTAGGAGGACATATACTATGACAAACAGAAGTTCTAACCAATTAGTAGTACCTGGTGCAGAGAGTGCTTTAGACCAAATGAAGTACGAGATTGCAACTGAATTCGGAGTATCATTAGGTGCTGATACAACAGCTCGTGCAAACGGTTCAGTAGGTGGAGAAATTACAAAACGTTTAGTAGCAATGGCTGAACAAAGCCTTGGCGGATTTCACAAATAAATATATATGGCAAAAAGGTCTCAAGCATCGCTTGAGACCTTTCCAGAGTGTTGGGAACTTTTATTGTAACTATGGATTTCTTTGGCATCGGCAAAACTCCGCTCAATTGTAGAACAGCGTACTTTATATAATCGTTTTCCAGCTCTCATTAAAAAACCACTGTCTAGATCTGTTTTACTTTCGCGAATTTTATCTTTTGTGGAAACACCTTCCTTTTTAAGGTTTAAAGCTTTTCCCATGATCCTCACGATCTTGTATGACAGCTGCTTCTAATTCCTCCATTAAACAAAATTTCATAAGCAATTTTGAATTTTTTTAAATATCTATATCTTATTAGTCTCATACACATGTGCTTGTTCAGAACCTAATACCCCTTCCTTTAAGTCAGAAGACCCATATTCTTTACAAACTATTGTTTTCATCATCAATCCCCCTTTTATTCTTTTAAACGTAAAAATAATCACCTCAATATGTAAACTTAATTATATTTTAGAAATAAAATGCGGAATATTCTAATTATTACAAACCCTCAATTAGTTCCCTTGTTTTTGGGTGTAAGTGCTGGCTAGTCGTGTCGGGGATAAAACCCCACATGGCTTTGATATATATAGCAAAAGAACACCATTTTGAACGGAAGGACTAGCGGTTCGGCGGGTATAACTGCTAGTCCAGGTCAAACCAGGTCAACATCCCGTTTTTGTCTGTTCGGCTTAGCGACATATCTATACTTGCCAAAATAATTCTTCAAGGAGGTAATATAACAAAACAAAAGAAAATACTATCCGTTCCTTTAGGAATCTTTAACTCCTTATATAGAGAGTTAGAAAGACAAGCATATTAGATTGGCAAAAAATAGCACAGTAATATCAATGGTTTTATTCTTTCATTTGATATATCAAATTTTTTATGTATATACTATTATTATAAATATTCATAAAATTCAAAAAGGTGGAAATTCAATGGAAAACCCTAAAAAAATTCAAAATCCTGTAGATAATATCTCTCCCTTATTTAAAGTAATCTTACTAATATTAGCTACATTTAGTATTATAAAATTCATACTAAATCTCATTAATAATAAGATAGACACTTTTGATTATCTAATTCTCATCGGAGGAATAGGTTGTATTTCCTTAATATTAACTAACACTTTAAAAAAAAGAACAAACAAAAAGTAAAAGTAAAAAAAGACATCTATTAATAACCTTTTAGATGTCTTTTTTTACTTTTATCAATCCAATAATTCCTAATACCCAACAAATAACTTGCAAAAAAACTTTCTCAACTTTTTCTTTTAAACAAACACTTTATTTTTTTTAGATGTAAATATAATATATAAATAGAATTATATGGAAGAAAACCCTATCTCTGGGAGTAATTTTCTGTTATTTCCGACAATAAAGCCATCTATAAAATATTGAAAGGAGGTGAAAAAATGACAATGACTTTGAACAAAACCAGAATAAATGCACTTTTAGGTCTTACAGCACTTGCCACAATCGCCCTCATGACGTTAATGTTTGCACAACTAGGTGCTTCTTCCGGATTGGCTAATTTAATACTTACATTCCCAGGTCTTCCAGCTTGGTCAATACATGCTATTAGAGTAGCATTAGAAACTGCTGGATGGGTTGCTGCAGTTACAGCTATTTTAGGAAGTGCAGGACTTGGAACCGTTGCCGCTATATTCATTAGTCAAGTTCGTAAATACGGTACAAGATATGCAATTCAATGGTAATTAACAATAAAAGAAGGGTTTATTTACTTAATAAGTCCTTCTTTTTATATTAAAATATAATAATGTAAAAGCAGAATAAATAGTAAAGGATGGTCTAATTGTTACCTAATACAAACAAAATACTCATCTATTGTTACTATCATTTACTAGAATTAAAAAATAAAACTATTAAGAAACAAAATTTCTTCACTAGTATCCTTATTTTTCTATTTATAGATGCCCTTATGCCAATTATTTTATCAATTGGATTATTTTATTTTACAAAAGAGCAATCAATACATTACATTGTTATATTCCCCTTGCTTATTACTTTTCATAATTTAGACAAAACAATATACAGATTATTTTTCGCTGATGATAAAAAACAACTACAACTTTTAGGATTTAATAGATTATCCTATATAATTTCTAAAGATTTATATAAGTTTTATCACTACATTTTATTAATATTTATATCTAATCTAACCTTATTTATTTGTTATATGGTTACTCTTAAATTTAATCTAGCATTTACATCATTAATATTCGGTTCTTTAAATATACTTTTAGGTCTTTTTCTTAGATATTCATTACTAATATTACTTATTAAAATAAGTAATATTAAAATCAAAATCATGATGCTAGGATTATCATTTTTATCATGGATTGGATATGGTATTTTGGGATATTGCATTTATCGTTTATATAAATATGGATTACATAATAACATTATAATTGTTACAGAACTACTATATATTTTTTTAACAATCATAAGTCTACTAATACTTTTTAGATACAATAATGAAGAAAGTACAATCCCATTAAATGAATATTTCTTATCTAATCATCCAAAAAAACAAAAAAGAAAAATGTTAAAAAACAACAGTCTTTTTATCTTAGAAAGTAAATTAATACTTAGAAATCCTCCAATAGAATTATCCGGACTTATTGTAATATTAACCATTCCTACAATAATATTTGGTAGTATCTCTTATTTAGCTACACACAATCTTCACATGGACGATCAATATAGATTTTTATTATATGTTTTTATGATCTATATGCCAATGATTGTAGTTATGTTAGCAATACATCCTTATATAAGTTACGACTTAGATAAAAACCTTATGCACAAAATGCAACACATAAATAATTTTTTAAAATGGAAAATCAACTTTAAAATTTCCATTTCTCTGATATTCACTCTACTTTTCAGTACATTACTTACTATACTATCTTTTATTATTGTTCCACCTAATAACAATAGAGAATTAATAACAATTCTCATTTCAACTATATTTTTTTATATAAATGCTTCAAACATGCTTGTACTTTCAACCGTAATTTTCCCTAATTTCCAATGGGAACAAATATACGAAATTCCAACAACATTATCTAAAATAACTTTTATTACTTTTTATACAATTCAATTAGGTATAAACATTATTTTCTTCTTTTTAATCTTTTTCACTAAAAATTACCTTGTCTATACTATAATCTATGCATTTTTAATGATTGGAATTGGCTTTTTCACATATCAGCTATCAATATTACTCAGTAAAAAGTCACTTACAAAAAACTATATATCTTTAAAATTATTTAAGGAGTGATTCAAAAACCATGTTAGAAATAAAAGGGGTAACAAAAGAATACGAAACTAACATTAAAGCTCTTGATAACATAAATTTAACATTAAAACCTTCTAACATTGTTGGTTTTATCGGTAGAAATGGCGCTGGAAAAACTACGCTCCTAGAAATTATAACAGGGCTTATTTCTCCTACTCAAGGGGAAATAATATTCAAAGAGAATAACCAATCTAAAAATCAATTTATTGGATATATGGAAGATAATCCATCTTTTTATGAACAATTAACTGTATTTGAAATGCTTCAATATATAAACTTAATCCGAAAATTAAATTTACAGCATAAAGAACTAGAAAATATATTAATTAAAGTAGAATTACTTGATAAAAAAAATACTTTTATTTCAGAACTATCTAGAGGAATGAAACAAAGATTAGGATATATTATAGCTACCTTACATTCACCAAAAATTCTATTACTTGATGAACCCTTTACTGGATTAGATCCACATCATTTAAAAATAATGAAAGCAACTATATCTTCTTATGCAAAATCAGGTAATTTAGTAGTATTTTCTACACATATTTTCTCATTTGCCGCTCAATTATGTGACCAATTAATTTTCATTAATAAAGGGAAAATAAAAAGTATAATTGATTCAGTTCAAAAGGAGAAATGGGATGAGGAACGTATTAATCAAGAGTTTGAAAGAATTATCGCAAGATAAAAAAACTTTTATAAATATCTTCATCTTATTTTTATTGTGTTTTGGAATAGGTGGAGCTATAGCTACAATGGGGATCAATATTCAAAAAGATACCATAATCCAAAATCAAGACGTAAATTCTTTTAAAGACATTTTTCTTAACAATATAAAAGTATCCCTATTAATATTTTTCACAGGTTTTTTTACAATAGGATTGGTACCTATGATAATAATGTTTCTTAATGGACTCAATTTTACAGCGGCATTTATATTTTTCTCGTTGACTGAAAGTTTTGTTTTTTCTATAAAACATTCAATATTCCATGCACCAATTGAATTATTAGGTTTTTATTTTGCATTCGTACCTTCATTATATTTATACACTATGTTCTTCAAAAATTTAAAAAAAAGACAAAAAAATATTATATCTAAAATTATAAATTGTTTGCTTATATGTATACTTGCAAATACTATATGTCTATTAATAGCTGCATTAATTGAATTTGAGGTAATAAAACTTTTAAAATGAAAGAAGGAGTGTACTTACTATGTTATCTTATGAAATACCTAAAAAACCCATGTTAACTTTATTCCTTATATCCTTAATAAACGCACTAATATTCCTATCAGTTACCTTTTTAAACCTTAATGAATTAGAAAGTCACCTTTCCAACATAACAAATGATAATAAAGCCTTAGTTATAGGAAAATGGATAGGAATAAGTATAGGAGCTCTTTCTAGTATAACAGGACCAATATTTAATTTAATAATTTATAGTACAATTATTTGGTTATTACTTTTAATAATTACAACAGAAGCAGATTTTAAAAAGATTTTTTATACAGGTATAAAAGCATATATTTTTTTATTAATTGGAAATTCAATTAAAGGCATTACTAATATAGTAATAAAAACAGATAATATAAACTATTTTTCTTTAGAATTACTAAATGTTTTTTTTCATAACGAAATACTTCTCAATATTTTTAAAAGTATTGATATTTTTTTTATAATATTTTTAAGTACTTGGGCTTACTTAATATTTAAAAATTCAGACGAAAGATACAAAAAACCTATTACTATAGCATATTCTGGTCTTTTAATTATATTAACTTCTTTTAATGGAATTGCTTCCTATATCGCTACTAACTTATAATACTGAACAAGAGTAAAGAAAACCTAAACAAAAAATGAATCTGCTACTTTCTTTGTTTTAACTTCGCACGTGGCAAAAAAGGGCCCTGACCGCTTCTATGCATGGCCAGATGCCCTCCCCACCTAAAAAAAGGTGTTTTTTCAATTTGCATTTTTATATTTGCTACTGCAGCATTTGTAAAAATTTCTTCGTACGCTCTTCTTTCGGATGTACTAACACGTCTTCCGGCGTACCTTTTTCTACAATGACACCGCCATCCATAAAAATAACCCGGTTCGCAATTTGATGGGCAAAGCGCATCTCGTGCGTAACGATTACCATCGTCATCCCTTCCTGTGCCAGTTCTTTCATTACTTTTAGTACTTCTTGGACAAGTTCAGGGTCAAGCGCTGATGTCGGTTCATCAAATAAAATGACTTGCGGCTCCATCGCCAGTGCGCGGGCGATCCCTACGCGCTGTTGCTGTCCGCCTGAAAGCTGAAATGGATATAAATCCATCTTATCGCCGAGTCCCACTTTTCTCAGAAAGTACTCCGCTTTTTCTTTCGCCTTCTCTTTTGAAACTTTCTGAACGGTTACAAGACCTTCCATAACATTTTCACGCGCTGTAAAATGCGGAAATAAATTATGATGCTGAAATACCATACCAGTTTGCTTGCGCAAGTTCACGATACCCTGCTTCGTCACTTTTTTCGAAAAATCAAGTGTTTCCTCACCGATACGAATAACACCGCTATTCGGCGTTTCTAGTACGTTTAAACAACGAAGCAATGTTGTCTTCCCAGAACCAGACGGTCCAATAATAACAACAACTTCTCCTTTATCTACTTCCATATCAATTTGCTGCAAAACGGTGTTATCACCGAAACTTTTTTGTAAATGTTGAATTGAAATCATAGAAACAAAAACTCCTTTTAACAAGGATTATTTTAAAATATAACGCTCTGTTCGTTTTTCAAGTATTTGCTGTACAACCGATAATAAGAAACAAATAAACCAGTAAATAAGCCCTGCTTCTGTATAAACAATTAAAAATTCATAGTTTGACGCTGCAATTTCCTGCGCTTTCCGAAACATTTCTGTTACTAAAATTAATGACGCTAGCGATGTATCTTTAATCAAACTAATAAATGTATTGGAAAGAGGCGGAATCGAAACACGCGTTGCCTGCGGCAGGATAATGCGGCAGAGTGCTTGCGGGTACGACATCCCAATTGTATATGCCGCCTCCCATTGCCCTTTCGGAATCGATAAAATCGAAGCGCGAATAATTTCTGAAGCGTACGCTCCGACATTTAAAGAAAATCCAATCACCGCTGCTGGGAAGGAATTAATTGTAATCCCTATTGTCGGCAGTCCATAAAAAATAATAAATAACTGAACAAGAAGCGGTGTCCCGCGAATAATAGATACATAGATACGCGCAATCCACTGAAGCACACGATTTCCAGAAATGCGGCATAGCGCTGTTAACGTTGCTAACGCTAAACCAATTACAAATGAAATCAACGTGAGCGGTATCGTATTGAATAGAGCACCCTTCAGCATAGGCATGAAGGATGCTGTTGTTATATCAACCCAAACAGATAATCGATCTAAATCCAATATAGCATTACTTAGATACATCTTCACCAAACCATTTCTTCGATATTTTTTCGTATGTGCCGTCTTTTTTCATATCATCCAATGCTTTATTTACTTCAGCAACCAATTTATCGCTGCCTTTACGGAACATAAAACCGCTTTTTGATGCTTCTTTTTCTGTATCAACAATTTTTACTTTTGCATCCGGTTTTGTTTTTAAGTAATTTAACACGGATAAACGATCATTAATTGTGAAATCAACGCGGCCGGAGTTTAATAATTCAACCGCTTGGTTAAATCCTTCTACCCCAACGATTTCTGCACCGTTTTTCTTCGCAATGTCGCTGAAGTTACTTGTTAAAGACTGTGCTGCCTTTAACCCTTTTACATCTGTAAATCTCGCTGGTTTATCTTTATCTTTCGGAATGACAAGTACTGCTGAAGATGATACGTATGGATTAGAGAAATCGTATTTCTTTTGGCGATCTTCACGAATTCCGACTTCGTTCGCAATCATATCAACACGCTTTGCATCAAGTCCAGCAAATAAACTATCCCATTGTGTTTCTTTAAATACCGCTTTCACACCAAGACGCTTTGCTACTTCTTCTGCAATTTCAACATCAAATCCAGTTAACTTTCCACTTCCATCATGGAATGTGAACGGCGGGTATGTGCCTTCCGTTCCAACAACAAGCTCTCCGCTCTTCTTAATTTGCTCAAGCGCATCTTTGCTAGTGCTTTGCGCTGTATTATCTTTTGTTTGTTTTCCGCAACCTGCTACAACTCCTATAATTAGCAGTGCAAGTACGAAGAATGAAAGTAATTTTTTCATAACGACAATCCTCCAAGTATTCTGATAGGAATTAAAGAGTAACATGAAATCTATTCTATTCAATCTTGCAACATTTTTCAATCAAAATGTTTTCAATTAGTGTATCCTTTTCATTCAAAATCAATTATATGAACCACAAAAAAGAACTTGCCCCCTGGCAAGTTCTTCAAGAATCTAACACACAATATCCAATCATTCCGCATAATAACAAAAAGAACGCAATATTAAATGTAACTGATAATTCCTCCATTTATATTCCCCCTTTCATTCAAATTATCATATAGACAAAGGGAGAATACGTCCTACTTGTAAACATTATTTTAAAATTATCTGAACATTCCGTGAACACTACGCACTATGACTACCGGCAATTTGCGTTTTATACATTTCATAGTAACGCCCTTGCTTTTCCATCAACTCTTCGTGCGAGCCTTTCTCAAGAATCGTTCCGCGGTCTAGTACGATAATTTGGTCCGCACTTTTAATCGTTGATAAACGGTGGGCAATAATAAATGTCGTTCGCCCTTTTTTCACGACTTCGAGCGCCTGTTGAATCATTGCCTCTGTTTCCGTATCAATGCTCGATGTTGCTTCATCCAAAATTAAAATGGCTGGATCAAAGGCAAGTGCACGGGCAAAAGAAATGAGCTGCCTTTCACCGGTTGAAAGCGTACTTCCTTTTTCCGTTATTTCTTCCTCAATGTTAGCCGCAAAACGCTCTGCACCAACGTCACGCAGTGCTTTCACAACCGTTTCCTTCGAAATTCGTTCTTGCTCTAAACTTACATTAGAAGCAACTGTTCCTGTAAATAGAAATGGATCTTGCAGCACAATTCCCATATGTTCGCGAAGCGCTTGTTTTGGCACTTCTTTTATATCGTTTCCATCAATTGTGATGCTGCCCTTTTGAAATTCATAAAACTGAAAGAGTACATTCATAATCGAACTTTTCCCTGATCCAGTATGACCGACTAACGCAATTGTTTCCCCTTGCTTTGCTTCAAAGGAAATATTTCGCAGCACTTCATCTTTCCCGTTATAAGAAAACGAAACGTCATCAAAACGAACATTTCCTCTCATCGACGGAATGTGCTCTTCCTGCACTGCTTCTCCCTTTTCATCTAACAATTCAAACACACGCTCAGCAGCAACGCGCGCTTGCTCTAAGTTCGCTAACTGATTCACCATATTTGTAATCGGTGAAAATAATCGCGTTAAATAATCAACGAACGCATATAACACACCTAATGAAATTACACCTGCTGCACTTAATGATGCGCCGCCAAAGTACCAAATCACACCTGTAAATGCAATGTTGCGAAGCACGCCAACTATATTATGAGACGTTGCTGCATTTAAACTTAAAATTTTATTTTGGTACATATAATACTCTTCGTTTAATTGTTCAAACTCTTGTTTTGCCCTGCGCTCTTGACGAAACGCTTGAATGATCGGCATCCCTTGAATGGATTCATTTACTGTTCCATTAATGTCCGACAAGCGTGAGCGCATTTTATGATTGTATTCAGATGCATATTTCCGGTAAAAAACCGCCAACGCACATAAAATCGGAATCAGGATTAAACACATAAGCGCAAGCTTTGCATCCAATAAGAACAAGGCAACAAAAATACCGGTAATATAAATAAAGCTAGAAAAGAATGTCGATAATACCGTTACATATAGCTCGCGAATCGCCTCCGTATCATTTGTCACACGAGAAACAATTTTCCCGGCCGGTAAATGATCGAAGTAGCGAATCGGTAATGTTTGAATGTGAGAAAACACGTCTTCTCGCATAATTTGAATAATTTTATTCGCGGCTTTTTGTAAATAAAATTGTTTTCCATACGAAAAGAGAGATACAACGAGTAATAGAGCTAAATATCCGCCGCCAAGTAACAGGAGTCGTTTTATTTCTGGTTGATAAAACGAGAAAACTTCCTTCCCTGTAAGCTTCGTCCCTTTATATACTTGCGCTGCTTTCCCGTTCTGAATCGTCACCATGTCTCCTTTTACAGAGCGCGTTCCTTCATTTGAAACTTTATTCGGAATAAAATAATAGTCGCGGCCAATTTGAACAATGCGCACTTCTTTTCCTTTCTGCTCACCTGCTTCAAACCGATCGCTTCGCTTATACCAAGTGTTGTGATAAAGAACAGCATCATCTCCTTCTACTGTTTCATACCAAGGCCTTTCAATGCCAACAATATGTTCATCAATCATCGTTTTCGCAACAAATGGTCCAGCCAATTCCGCAATAACGAAAATAAATAACATCGCTAAAGCAATTCCAATCGTTACTTTTACTTTCATCGCATATTGAAATAATCGTTTGCCAACACTCATATTTTCACCTCGCCTTCAACGTTCTCCCCTTGTTGTCTTTCAAACTGCTCAGTATACCAACCGCCCTTTTGAATGAGCATGTCATGTGTTCCTTCTTCAATCACTTCACCATTATCCATGACAAGAATCCAATCCGCATGCTGCGTTGCAGATAAACGATGCGTCGTAATAATCGTCGTTTTCCCGCTGCGTTCGTTCCGGATATTTTCAATAATTGCCGCTTCCGTTCTTGCATCAACCGCTGATAACGAATCGTCTAAAATTAAAATTTCTGGATTTTGAATGACGGCCCGTGCAATGGAAATACGCTGTTTTTGTCCGCCAGATAGCGATACACCTTTTTCTCCAACAAGCGTTTCAAGTCCATCCGGCAAAAATTCCAAGTCTTTCGTAAACGCAGCAATTTCAATTGCCTTTTGCAACTCCTCTTCACTTGCTTCTCGGTTCCCAAATAAAATATTTTCCCGCGCTGTTTTGGAAAATAAAATGTGTTCTTGCGGGACATATCCAACCCAGCTTAATACTTGATCGATGTGAACATTTTGCATCGGTATACCTGATACTGCGATTTCCCCTGTTCCTAGTGGATATTGGCGCAGAAGCTGCCGAACGAGCGTTGTTTTTCCGCTCCCTGTTCTCCCAACAACCCCAAGCGTATCCCCTCTGCTAAGCGAAAACGATACGTTTTTTAAATTGAGCGTAGAAGATGTCGGATAAGAAAACGATACATCTTCAAAATCAATGCAATCTGGCTGATGTACGCGCAGTGGTTTCTTTACGTTTTGTACATCTTGCTTATATGCTAATGTTTCATTTACACGATCAAGCGAAGCATTACCGCGCTGCATAACGTTAATTAGCTCACCAATCGCAAACATTGGCCAAATCATCATGCCAAGGTACACATTAAACGATACAAGTTCCCCAAGCGTTACCTCATTTTGAAATACTAAAAACGCTCCGTACACAAGGCCAATTAAATAACTCATCCCCACAAGCATTTTCACTGTCGGTTGAAAAAGTGAATCAATTTTTGCGACCTTCATATTTTTTTCATACACATCTGTCGCTAACGTACTGAAGCGCTTCTCATCTTCTCTTTCCTGTACATAAGCACGAATCACACGTACACCGGCAATCGACTCCAGCACTTTATCATTCATATCTCCAAATGCATCTTGAGCAACTGTAAAGCGATCGTGTAACTTCTTTCCATAAGCACTCACTGCATACGCCATAATCGGCAACGGTAATAGTGCTGCAAGTGTTAACTTCCAACTAATTGAAATCCCCATCATAAGCACAATTGTCAGCATATATAAACTCGAATCAACGAGTGTTAAAATACCAAATCCAGCTGTCATGGCGATCGCTTTTAAATCATTTGTTGCCCTCGCCATTAAGTCACCTGTACGGTTTTTCTGATAAAAAGTTGGCGTCATCTTCAGCAAATGTCCCATAAATTTCGTACGCATCGTTTTTTCAAGCACAAATGCACCGCCAAATAACTGATATTGCCACACATAAGAAAGTATATAACCAGCTGCCGCTGCCGCGAGCAACATCCCTACATACTCCATAATCCCTGTGTTTGTTAAATCCCCAGCTTTTATATCATCAATTGCTAATCCAATTAACTTTGGCGGGATTACCTCGATGACATTAACAAAAAGTAAACAAACAATGGCAATGCTATACCTTTTCCAATGCGTTTTAAAAAACCATGTTAATTTTTGTAATACAGAAAACAATGTAACCTCTCCCTTCTCGTTGTTGTTTGAACATAAGCTCGTTATCCGCTATCTAGCGTCTCCGTTTTTACTATACGCACCTCAAACTTTTCCATCGTCATTCCTACCTTTCTGAAGCTAATTATTGTTCCTATACAAATGTATAGGAACAATCTAAAAAAAGAGACAAAAAAAGGCATACCGTCGCTTTGACGATATGCGAAAAACGCATAAAAGCGTACGTCACGGCACACGCAACGTACGCTTTCTTTTCAAGCTAACAAGAAGCGTTATTTGTCCGTAGAGGTTGCGTGATGATATTTATTTTGTAAAACACCTAAGCCAGTCACATATACAGTTACAATCATCACGCACACCTCCTTCTTCTTTTATTTTCCATTTTTAATTGTATAACTTTAAAGACTTTTCTGTCAATTGTTTTTTTATAAAATTGAAAAACCACTTTTTTTTAGATGGACGAGAGCTCCTAGCCATGCTACCCTTTTCTGCCAAAGACAATGTGAAAGCAAAGCGAGTGACCCGTTAATAATCCTTTAACAGAACCTCATTTTATAAAAAAGAAAGCGATTGCAAATATCATGCCAAAAATAGGTTTCACAAACATTTCATTTGAATTCTTTTTTCAAACCCCCTACAATCACCATATACTCACTCTTACAAGTCACTAATTTTTAGGAGGACTTAGCAATGACAACTAGAAAGACGTATAAGTTTTATATAAATGGAGAATGGAAGGAAAGCTCTTCGGGGCAAACAATCGACATTTCATCTCCTTATCTTCATGAAGTAATCGGACAAGTCCAAGCAATTACTCGCTCGGAAGTAGATGAAGCAATTCAATTTGCGAAAGAAGCGCAAAAAGACTGGGCAGAAGCGTCTCTTCAAGATCGTGCACAATATTTATATAAATGGGCTGATGAGCTCGTGAATATGCAAGATGAAATTGCCGATATCATCATGAAAGAAGTCGGCAAAGGATATAAAGATGCCCAAAAAGAAGTTGTTCGCACAGCAGACTTCATTCGTTACACAGTAGATGAAGCGATGCACATGCATGGTGAAAGTATGATGGGCGATAGCTTCCCTGGCGGCGCTAAGTCTAAACTTGCTATTGTTCAGCGCGCTCCGCTTGGCGTTATTCTAGCAATCGCACCATTTAACTATCCTGTCAACTTAGCGGCTGCCAAGCTTGCACCAGCTCTAATTACAGGAAACGCAGTTATCTTTAAACCAGCTACACAAGGCGCGATTAGCGGTATTAAAATGATTGAAGCCTTGCATAAAGCAGGTCTTCCAAAAGGACTTGTTAACGTAGTAACAGGACGCGGTTCTGTCATTGGTGATTATTTAGTAGAGCATCCTGGCATCAACATGGTATCGTTCACAGGCGGTACATACACAGGAAGACATTTAGCGAAAAAGGCTGCAATGATTCCACTTGTCCTTGAACTTGGCGGAAAAGACCCTGGTATTGTACGCGCGGATGCAGACTTACAGGCAGCTGCTAATCATATTATTAGCGGAGCATTCTCTTACTCCGGCCAACGATGCACAGCAATTAAACGCGTCCTTGTACATGAACATGTAGCAGATGAACTTGTTCGCTTATTAAAAGAAGAAATCACAAAACTATCTGTTGGTTCTCCGGAACAAGACAGCACAATCGTACCATTAATCGATGATAAATCGGCTGATTTCGTTCAAAGCTTAGTAGACGATGCAGTGCAAAAAGGTGCAACTGTTGTCATCGGCAACAAACGTGAGCGTAACTTAATCTATCCAACACTTCTTGACCATGTAACAGAAGATATGAAAGTCGCTTGGGAAGAACCATTCGGTCCAATTCTCCCAATCATTCGCGTGTCTTCTGACGAACAAGCAATAGAAATCGCAAACAAATCTGATTTCGGTTTACAAGCAAGTGTATTTACAAAAGATATTAACAAAGCATTTCACATCGCAAACAAAATCGAAACCGGCTCTGTTCAAATTAACGGCCGCACAGAACGCGGACCAGATCACTTCCCATTTATCGGTGTAAAAGGTTCTGGTATGGGCGCACAAGGTATTCGTAAAAGCCTGGAATCAATGACACGCGAGAAAGTAACTGTATTGAATTTGATGTAACGATATAAAAACCCTCTTTTTAGATGGGCAAGAGTTCCTGGCCGTGCGTAGTAGCGGTCGGGGCTTTTTTTTGCCACGGGCGATGTTTAAAACAAAAGGACAATGTGAGTGCTGGCCATGGGTTGTTTCGGATAGCAGCATTTTTAGGTTAAAAAAATTGATATATTAGCGGAAGTAGAAAATAGTTTCTAGCACAGCCTTTTTCTAACACCAATTCTCTATCACTTTCATATATTATATTAACTTCTGATAGAGGGGAGGCGGTCTTATGGCAATCACATTGAATGGTTTAGTAGAAGGCGATAAAATCCGCGTGTTTTCAGCGGGACGTCAAATTGATGGTGAAGGTGTTTTCCTTCGCGTTGACAACAACAACTTCTTAATTTGGGTTGATAACAATGCAAATATCAACGTTACAAGTTTAGATACAATTAGTATTCGTAAAATTTCCTAATTCCCTATGACACTATTTAACTCTTTCACAAGAAGACGCTGAGTCTATTCAAAAGGTGTTATACATACCCTTTTTGAGTAGACTCTTTTTTTATAATACACTTTACACTTTTCATATGACTGAGTAGTTACTAGTATTGAATGTAATTCTATAAAAATGGTTGCTTGTACTACATTCCTATCGCACACACTCTCTATCATTTTCATATATTATATTAACTTCTAATAGAGGGGAGGCGGCCTTATGGCAATCACATTAAATGGTTTAGTAGAAGGCGACAAAATTCGCGTGTTCTCAGCAGGACGTGAAATTGACGGCCGAGGTGTTTTCATTCGCGTAGATAACAACTTCTTAGTTTGGGTTGATAACAATGCAAATATCAACGTTACAAGTTTAGATACAATTAGCATTCGTAAAGTTTCCTAATTCCTATAAAATGATTTAACCCTCTCACAAAAAGATACTAAGCCTATTCAGAAAGTGTTATACATACCCTTTTTGAATAGACTCTTTTTTTATAATACGCTTTACACTTTTTATATGACTAATGGTTAAGTCATAATCTACGTTAATCCAATATAACCATTCATTTGTACACTCAATAAAGATACCTTCTATACTATTTTCTCCGTCAAATATTTCTATCTTATCTCCTAATGAAAAAAGAGGAGGCAATGCACTCTTTTCTGCTTTTTTACTTACATTCTTTTGTATATTATAGAGTAACCTCATACACTGTTCTAAAGAAGCTGCGAGTTCTTCATTTTGTTTTTTTAACTCCTCTATTGGATTCGGTTTTTCACACGTATCCATTCCCTTTCCACATATAAAGCAGTTTCTCTTAAACCAGCTCTCCATCCGCTTATCCCTACCTCAAAGTTTTGAGGAAATAAAGTGCTCCACATGATAGATGTTGCACTTTTCCCTTCTTTTATATACATATTGTATGATGCAAATCCAGAAGTTGTTTCATTATTTAAAACATACTCTATTCTCACAATCATCCGATTATAATCATTTGCATTGACGAATAAAAATCCATTTGTTACCCTTGGTTATGTTAACTATATATATAAATCCTCATTCGTATCTCGGTGAGGTAGAGGTTGCAATGATTAATAGTACGATTTGGGAGATGTGTGGCATCGCTGAACAAATCAAAAAGGAATCATTGCCGAAGTAAGAAGTATCCACAACGCTTTCTTGCTGGGTCTGCATTGAATAAGTGCAGGACTGTCACAAGCTTTTTGCTTGTGGAGAGCTATCGAGAGATATGTCCGTGGGTTTCTTAATAAGATTAAGGAGCGCGTGAGCATATACGCGCTTTTTTGTTTTGTTTGGAACTTCAAACACATACATATCTCCTCGCTTGACTTGGTTATACTAATTTTGGAGGTAGTTTCTATGCAACAAAAAAAATGGGGCTTTTGGGTACTCACTGCATTTGTAGTTGGAAATATGGTCGGAGCAGGTATTTTCATGGTTCCGAGTACATTAGCACAAACGGCTAGCCCTCTTGGGGTTACATTAGCTTGGTTAACAACAGGGTTTGGCGTGTTAATGCTAGCACTTGTTTTCGGTAATTTAGCAATTCGTCGCCCTGATTTAACGACAGGTCCGCAAAGTCATGCTTATGCGCTCTTTTCTTCACAAAAAACGAAAAAAATGGCGGGTTTTAGCATCGTATGGGGCTACTGGGTTGCAAACTGGGCAAGTAACGTAGCGATCATTACATCATTTGCTGGTTATTTATCGCTCTTTTTCCCAATTATGAAAGATACACGTGTATTATTTACAATCGGAGCGTTTGACATTGAAGTCGGAAAACTAATTACGTTCTCTATTTGTACCCTTTTACTATGGGGGACGCATATGATTTTAACGAACGGCATAAACGGCGCTGGGAAACTAAACTTCCTCGCAACAACAACGAAAGTAACAGGATTCCTTCTCTTCATCGTTGTCACGTTATTTGCCTTCCAAGCATCTAAATTTGGACAATGGTATACACCGATTATTGATAAAGAAGGCATTTCACACGGACTATTATCACAAGTAAACTTAGCTGCCTTAACAACACTTTGGGCCTTTATCGGCATCGAGTCAGCTGTCTTATTATCAAACCGTGCTGTTTCACCAAAAACAGTAAAACACGCAACTGTTGCTGGTTTATTATTAACAGTTGGTATTTACTTAGGAATTACAATCTTAACAATGGGCGTTCTTCATATCGATAAACTGCAAGCATCTGAACGACCATTAGCAGATGCCTTAGCCGCAGCTATGGGGCATGGCGGTGGAAAACTAATGGCATTGCTTGCACTTACTTCTTTATTTGGATCTATTCTTGGTTGGGTCTTATTAAGCTCAGAAGTACCATATCAAGCTGCAAAAGAAGGGTTCTTCCCCTCTTTCTTTACAAAAACAAATAAAAAAGGAAGCCCAATTTATTCGCTTCGTATCACAAATATTATGTCGCAAGTGTTCCTATTCTCAACACTATCAGGCACAATTGCCGAAGCGTATACATTTGTAATTACCGTTTCAACGCTAGCATACTTAATTCCATATCTCGTTTCACCAATCTTCCAGCTGAAACTCGTAATGACAGGTGAAACATACGAAAATCAAAAAGGCTCTCGCATCATAGATGGAATCATTGCGGCGATTGCACTTATTTATGCATTATGGGTTATTAAAACAGGATCCGCTGATATGAAAACATTCCTGCTTGGGATTGGATTATTTGTTGTCGGATTTGCATTTTATCCATTAATGAAACGCGATGAGAAAAAAGAGAAACAAAGCGAGCAAGTTGCCTAAAGGTGGCTTGCTTTTTTGTATGCATACAAAGACATAAACCCACTTTTTTAGGGTGGACAAGAGGATCTGGCTATGTTCTTTTTCTGCCACACGCAGTGTTAAACCAAAAACATTTTTCCAAATTTACCCACAATATCGTGATGTGTATATGATAAAATAATAGAAAAAGGAATAAGGAGTATTTGCAACATGTTACAAGTTTTCAAAAAGAGAAGTGTTGTACATATTGTAGGGTATTTATTTGGGATTTTAGGATGCGCTTTTAATTTAATTGTGTTTATTCGCAACTTTTATTTAGATATGGAAATGATGGTATCTCTTTCCTTCCTATTCATGTCCATCATATTAGTCATATTCGCAATTATTCTAAACCGAGCATCTCTTATGTGTTTAGCCGTTTTTCCTGTCTTACCTATTATGCCTTTTTCTTTAATCGTACTAGCAATATCTAATTGCATGTATATTATAGCCAGCCTATGCATGGCAACTGAACGTGCACCAAAAAGAAGAAAACATAAAAATAAAAGACTAGAACATTTTCGAAAAAGCGGGTATTAAGTCACTTCGAGAACCTGTTCATATATTTCAAATCGTAATAATCCTACAATATAGAGATGACTATAATGACAATCGAAACACTTTGGACAGCAATTGCAAACAGCTGTCCAAAGCGTTTGCTGGAATAGAAGTTATGCATATAATCAAAAAGGACAAACTCCCCAAGGTGAGAAGTTTGTCCAAAAACAGATATATTTTATCGTAATTAATCAGCCATACATCACTTATTACCTATCACTTTTCAGCGCATAGATTGCTGCCATGAAGATAAAGTGAAACTTTAATCAGTGGGGGTTTTCTTCATCCCCCCACTGATTATTAGTTGAACCAATCGAGCTTTTACGGGCAGTTTATCTCCCGCCTAACTTCTTTGCTTCCGCTGAATTTTGAGGCGGGAGTATTACTGCCCACGAATAGCGGGATAAAAATGGTAATGCGCCTTGCTGCATTTCTTTGTTTTCAAACGTTGCACGTGGCAGAAATAGGCCCTGACCGCTTCTATGCACGGCCAGTCCCTCACGCCCATTTAAAAAAATGCTTTTCCGCCTTTTTTTCATAAAGTGGCTGAGTAGTTACATCTTATCTATGATTTCTTTAGTTTAAATAGTGAATTAGAATAATGATCTAATACTTGCTAGAACAGTAAGTATACCTATAATAATAACAAATACATTGCTCGCTTTCCCTCTGTATTTAGCTAGTACTGGTACTTTACGGATTGCATACATTGGTAATAGACATAAGATAGCAGCAACTAACGGACCACTTAGGGCATCAATGATTCCAAGAATACTTGGATTTGCATAAGCTACATACCAGCATGTTAATACAACAAACGTAAGGATCATTGTCTTAACTGTTTTTTCTCCCAAATCTTTTCCGCGTTTTTTACCGGACTTGATAATCATGTCACGCATTACTTCATATGCTCCAATATAATGACCAAGGAAAGACTTTGTTATGGCCACAAAAGCAATGATAGGAGCTGCAATCGTGATTATAGGTGAATTCAGCTCATTAGCAAGATAGGATAGGATTGACAAGTTCTCTTTTTTTGCCATTATAAGATCATCTGGAGTCAAACTCAAGGTACTGCTCCAAACAAAGAACATAACAACAGCGAATGTCATGATATAACAAGCTTTTTGTATTTGAGCACATTTGGCATCAGTAGCTTCTATTCCATAGGTAGCTCTCTGTTTCATAACAAATGATGAAATCATAGGC
>Ga0102589_1001725_pt1 | contig 28030 bp, 24 predicted proteins | sample AraplaMF_Col_mLB_FD_76858 | JGI IMG/M metagenome (GOLD analysis project Ga0102589, IMG submission 76858) | Arabidopsis root microbial communities from the University of North Carolina, USA - plate scrape MF_Col_mLB | ecosystem: Host-associated > Plants > Roots > Endosphere | place: USA...
GTAATAATTGTATTAGTAACTGCAAATAACTTGACCCCAAAATAATTAACGACAACAAAAAATATCATTAAGACAGTTGAAGCTACTATCCCCGTTGTAGTTAACTGTTCTTTAGCTCCGTCATATAGACCTGGCCAAAACTGGTTTGCATATTGAATGACTCCTGCAGATTCTACAGGTGCGGTAGCGCAATATCCCAACCAAATGGAGAAACTAGTCACGGTAGCGAGCATCTTTCCATGAGAATAAAGAGGATAGCGTCCTAAACCTCCGGATTCAGGTTTTACACTACCTAGTTCAGCGTAAACAAGGGCTATTAATGTAATCACAAATCCTCCTATAACCCAGGATGTAATAGCCGCCGGCCCAGCTAGCTTTGCAGTCTGCCAAGCACCAAAAAGCCAACTAGATCCTATAATTCCTCCTAAAGATAGTGCAGTAAGTGACCAAAAACCTATTTTCTTTTTTAGATACTTTTCCTCATTCATAAAATTCCCTCTTTCTTAAAGGTATTTATAGATAGTTATTTGTTAAAAACCCGTGCTACAAATTAATAGTTTGTTATTCATAATTAAATATTGCTATTTTAAGGTTAATAACAGGTAATTACCTTAAAATGATTCTATTCTAATTATTGAAAATTTTCAATATATTTTTTAGAGAATAAAAAATAACCATCACATAGTGAATGGTTATTTTAGTCGGTAAATTTTACTTGGCCTGCCCCGAGAAGTATAAGATTCTTCTCCTATGCACTCTGCTAGGTCTACCTCGCATAAACTGACGACAATGCGTCTTGCATTACTTTCATCCCAATAAAGGTGGCTTGATAAGTCTTTAATAGTAAAATCACTTGAACTCATTCTTTTAACTAAGGCGTATAGTTTATTATAATTTTTCACACTAATTTTAGCTTTTTTTAATTTACTTAAAAGATCTGTGTCATTAATACGATAAGAAAAGCTTAACTCATCTTCTTCACCGACAGATTGAACGACTTTCCCATCTTCTTGGATAATAATTATTCCATATTCGGATTTCTCTTTTGACAACTGAATGGCTTTTTGAGCATTTATTTCTGCAGAGTGAACGGTCTCCCCATACCCTATACCTACACTAACAGTAGTATTAGACTCATTCGTAAGCTGAAAGACAGTATCTTGCAACATTCCAATTTCCCTTTCAATCGTCCCACGTGAACTAAAGATTATATACCGGCCATTTCCTTTTTCTAATAAAGAACCATCTAATCGCTCACAAAATCTAAGTAAAATCTCCTTTAAATTGATTTCTAAATACTGCAAGCTATAAGAACTCTTAGCTTTCTCTGATAGTTTTTCAAAATTATCTATTTCAAGAATTTGCACACCAATTTGTGTATCTTTAAAATAAAAAGTTTTTGTCTTTTCTGCAAGAATTTTTAAAGACTGTTTAATTTCCATCTCTGTTGTAGAGATTCGATAGGCAGGAATTCCTCTTTCTTTTAAACCTAAATATACAGCTTCAAAACAAGTTAAAGCTCCTTTTGTTTTTTGCTCTCCCCATAAATTTACATGAAAATCTATTAATTCTTTAGTTGTAGAGTTGACGTCAAAGGTTTTCACGTATATATCTTTAGGTTCAAAGTCTACCTGTTGCAATGCTTGTTGAAGGTGAGATGTTGTTAGTTCATCAATACTTATCTGGTTTAAAAATTCTCCTTGATCATAGGCCACATGTAAAAGGCTTTTATAAATTCCCGATTCGGTATGTTGAATATATACTAACTTTTCTACAGGAATGTTAGTGTTTTTAGCAATCATATATGAAATTTGACTAGAAAAAAGCCATAAATCAACATATTGATCATTTTCTAAAATGATTCTTTCAGTATCCTTAAAATCATTATAAGGGTAACCAATAAAATTTATAATCAGCTCATATTCCTTACCTAAATTCATAATTTGTTCTACAGATGAAGTAGGTCCTATAACTCCAACTTTATGCATTGTTCCCTCCATTTTAAAATCTGTATTTTTAATTCTTATTTTGGATGTAAAAACCTAAACTGTAAAGCTAGAAAGCTTTCATATTGCGTTTAAAAGGTCAAATCTATAACAAAAATTTTAAAAATATAAAATATCTTAGGGTAACAAAGCCTAAATGACCTTAAAAAAATTCTAATAGGAATTCATGAACTCTTTCGTTTAACCTTAGCAGCAGAATCCTTTCTAGTCTAAGTGAGTTTCATGAGAAAGAACTAAATTATTTTTATGTACAATTCATAAAGAACAAGGAAAATAAAAACTTAAACTCCTATGTATAAAAAGCATCCCTTTATAACATATAAATTTTAAGATGAGTTTTGTTAAAGTTGAACTTAAGATGATCTAAAATTCACTATTTCTTCAGTATTAACGCTTTAATACAAGCTTTATGTTAATAGATTTAGACTTTCACATAAAATTTCATATTGACATCTAAAAGGGAGTAACTGTATAGTGGTATCATTCTTGCAGTTGTAATTTCTATTTTTTTTATTTTTATTCCTAGTAAATTAATAAGATAACTATACATTGGAATTGGAGCAAATCGACTTATATTTTTTTACTCATTAATCGCAGTAAGATAATAAGGTAACTAGGATATTGTGATTGAAGCAAGCTAATTTCTATAGATTTTTAGCATATTACTAAAGGTCTTAACTATAAGAAACAAAGGAGTAGTAGTTCATGTCAAATGAAAAAAAACATTTAAAATTAGGAGTATTTATAGCTGGAACAGGTCATCATGTAGCATCATGGCGTCACCCTGATACACAAGCAGATGGAAGTATTAATCTAACTTATTTTCAGCAGCTTGCTCAAACAGCTGAACGAGGAAAATTAGATATGCTATTTCTAGCTGATAGTCTATCGATTAGTCATAACTCTCATCCCAACATACTAGCTCGTTTTGAACCGTTTACTTTGCTTGCCTCTTTAGCCAACGTTACAAGTAAAATTGGTCTCGCAGCTACAGCTTCTACTACATATAGTGAACCCTTCCATATTGCTAGGCAATTTGCTTCATTAGACCATATTAGTCAAGGTCGTATTGGATGGAATGTTGTTACATCATCTATTGAATCGACAGCATTTAACTTTAATAAGGATCAGCATTTAGAGCATGGTTCCCGTTATAAAAGAGCTGAAGAATTTGTTGACGTAGTTAAAGGGTTGTGGGATTCATGGGAGGATAATGCCTTAATTCGGAATAAAGAGAGTGGCGAATTTTTTATAAAAGAACAATTACATGAACTGAATCATAAAGGCGAATTTTTTAATGTTCGTGGACCATTAAACGTACCAAGACCTCCTCAAGGACACCCTGTTATCATTCAGGCAGGTTCCTCTGAATCAGGACAAAATTTAGCTGCCAAAACAGCAGAAGTTATTTTTACAGCACAAAATAATTTAAAAGATGCTCAACTCTTTTATAAAAGTGTAAAAGATAAAGCCTTGCTATATGACCGATCTCCTGACGAGATAAGTATTATGCCTGGAATTTTTCCAGTTATTGCGGAAACGGAAGAACAAGCAAAAATAAAGTATGAGGAATTACAAGATTTAATACTGCCTTCTGTAGGTTTAAGTATCTTATCAGGATATTTAGGAGGAATCGATCTAACACAGTATTCATTAGATAGTAAGTTTGAAGCCTTAGAGATTGAACACGTAAATGGAGTAAAAAGTCGTTATGATCTTATTAAAAAATTGGCAAAAAGTAATAATTTAACTTTACGTGAGTTATATAAAGCTGTTGCTGGTTCAAGAGGTCATCACATCTTTATTGGAACACCAGAACAACTCGCGGATAAATTAGAAGAATGGTTTATAAAAAAAGCAGCAGACGGTTTTAATATTATGCCTCCCCTGTTACCGGAAGGTTTAGATGTATTTGTTGATCAAGTAGTTCCAATATTGCAAAAAAGGGGTTTGTTCCGTAAGGAATATAAAGGTGATACCCTCCGAGATCATTTAGGTCTTAGTAAGCCCGCAAACCGTTACAGCGAAAAGAGCAACTTGCAATTATCAAAGGAGTGAAATCAATGGAACAAGTATTCAGGTTAGCAACGTTAGAAGATGCTGAACAATTACTTGACTTAACGTTGCGTGCCTATGAACCAATACGTCGCTTGAAAATTAATTTTGCTGCTGCAAAAGCTGATATTAATCTTGTAAAGCAAAATATCTCTAACAATGCTTGCTATGTATATGAACAAGAAGGCGTCATTATCGCAACTGTATCAATTCGTATGCCTTGGGGGTTACAACCGGGACCATTTGGCGTACCCCATATATGGTGGTTTGCAGTTGATCCTTCTTTAGGTCAAAAGGGAGTAGGATCTAATCTTTTACGGTGGGTAGAAGAAAAGATTATAAAAGATACATTAAAAGCTCCAGCTGTTTCACTTGGAACTGCAGATACCCATCCATGGTTGATAGATATGTACGAACGAAAAGGCTATGTTCAGGCTGGGGATAAGAACTTAGGAAATGGACATAAAACTATTTTTTTATGTAAAGTACTTCGTCCGGATTTAATTGAGGACCAACTAATCAATTTCCCATTACATATTTTGTCGCTTTTTGATCAGTAATACTAAATCTTTAAATTATTAAAATCAAATATTATAGGAAAGAGGACAAATTATGAAAAGATTACTATTTTTAATTATTAGTGCATTGACGATTCTCGCATTAGCTGCGTGCGGTAATGGTAGCAATCAGAGTTCTGGAAAGAAAGAAGAAAAGGTATTACATGTAGGGGCTACTGGGCAAAGCTATCCATTTGCATATAAAGAAGGTGACAATTTAACAGGCTATGATGTAGAAGTAACAGAAAGAATCGCTAAAAAGCTCGGATATAAGATTGAATGGCAGTTGACAGATTTTAATGGTTTGATGGGACAGCTAGAAACAGGTAAATTAGACACAATTTCAAATCAAGTGGCAGTTACAGATGAGCGTAAAGAAAAATATAATTTTACTGATACGTATGCCTATGCTGGTACTCAAATTGTAGTTAGCAAAGATAATAAAGATATTAAGTCAATTAAAGATTTAAAAGGGAAAACTGTAGCTGCAGTATTAGGCTCAAATCATGCTAAAAATTTAGAAAAACTTGATCCAAACAAAGAGATTAAGATTCGAACTTATGAGACTCAGGAGGGCACATTAACGGATGTACAGCTAGGGCGTGTAGATGCATATGTAAATGCACGTAGTGTATTACTTGCACAAATTGAAAAGAACAAACTTCCACTGAAATTAGCTGGTAATCCAATTGCGTATGAAGAGGTAGCTTATCCATTTAAAAAAGACAATGAACATAGTGAATTACGTAAACAATTTAATAAAGCAATTAAAGAATTACGTGAGGATGGTACATTAAGTAAACTATCAAGAAAATATTTTAAAGATGATGTAACTATCAAACAAAATTAAATTCAACAGAGGTAGGGTAAAAAATGAATTTCGATGCACAATATATGATTGGAGTATTTCCGACTATCTTAAAAAGTCTGCATATAACCCTATTAATGGCCGTTATCGCAATGGTATTTTCCATTGCGATTGGTCTATTGATGGCACTTATTACAAAAAATAAAATCCCGTTTTTATCTCAATTTGCAGCTTTATATATTTCCTTTTTCCGTGGGGCACCAGCACTTGTTCAGCTTTTTTTGATTTATTATGGTCTCCCTCAATTATTCCCAGCATTATCTTCATTACAGGCATTGACTGCAGCAATTATAGGACTGAGTCTAAAGAACTCAGCTTACTTAGCTGAAATTTTCCGCGCTGCATTAGAATCGGTAGAAAAAGGCCAATTAGAAGCTTGTCTATCAGTAGGGATGACTAAATTTCAAGCTTATCGTCGTATTATTATTCCACAGGCAACGAGAAATGCTATACCTGCTACAGGGAATACATTTATTGGGTTGATTAAAGAAACATCTCTAGCATTTACATTAGGTGTAACAGAGATCTTTGCTGATGGAAAAATGGCAGCTTCAGCTTCTCTAAAGTTTTTTGAGACCTACTTAGCAGTGGCAATTGTATATTGGGTTATTACCGTTATTTATAGCTTGCTACAAAGAGTATTAGAGCATAAATTGAGTAAGCCATATACAGCATAGGAGAGATTATGATGATTCAGGTGAAAAATTTAAGAAAAAAATTTAAAAATCTAGTTGTATTAGATGGTATTGATCTTAATGTAAATCGTGGCGAAGTTGTAGCAATCATCGGTCCATCCGGTTCTGGAAAGTCAACACTTCTTCGCTGCTTGAACTTTTTAGAAACACCCGATGAAGGAATAATCTCAATTGGTAAAGCTACATTAAATGTTGCTAACTATACCCAAAAAGATGTACACGCTCTTCGTCAGCAGACGGCGATGGTGTTTCAAAATTATAATTTATTTAAGAATAAAACTGCTTTACAAAACATTACAGAATCACTTATCTTAACAAAAAATATGACAAAACAGCAAGCTGAAAAAGTGGGCCGTGAATTGCTTGAAAGCGTGGGACTTGCTCATAAGGCCGATAACTACCCTATTACTTTATCAGGTGGTCAACAACAGCGAGTAGGTATTGCACGTGCATTAGCAGTTGATCCACATGCAATTCTATTGGATGAGCCTACATCTGCCTTGGACCCAGAATTAGTATCTGAAGTACTTCAAGTCATTAAAAGCATTTCACAACAAGATACAACGATGTTAATAGTAACTCACGAAATGGATTTTGCTCGTGAAGTGGCAGATAAGATCATCTTTATGGCAGATGGCTGTATCGTTGAGCAGGGAACACCAAAAGAACTTTTTGATTTCACGTCAAACCCTAGAACAAAGAAATTTTTACGACAGACAGAACCTACTGGACTATTAAATGTTTGAGGAGAATGTAAATGAATCACAAGAATTTAACAGAAGAGTTAGCCTCTTTAATTGTAAATACAGATTTATCCTCAAGTATTGGAGCAAAGAAAGCTGCTCAACTAGGTATAATAGATTATTTGGCTTCTAGCTTTGCTGCGTCTGATAATAAAAGTGTTTTGAAGTTATGGAATATTGTAAATAGCGAAGGCGGTAATAAAGAGGTACCTGTTATAGGCCAACGCCAAAAAGCTAGTTTTCTACAAGCTGGTTTATTAAATGGATATATTGGACATGTTTTGGATTATGATGATGTGCATGAAGACGTACGCGGTCACCCGAGCACTGTTATTTTGCCGGCTTTATTATCAGGTGCAGCTACTCAAAGCGTAACAGGTGAGAAATTTCTAGGTGCATATATTATTGGTGTTGAAGTAATGGCACGGCTAGGAAATGCTATTGGAGCAGAACATTATATAAAAGGGTGGCATAATACTGCTACGCTCGGTAGTATTGCTGCAGCAGTAGCCGTAGGTTATCTAAAGGGTTTTTCACAAAAAGAAATGCAGAAGGTAATTGGATTTGCAGCTACACAAGCAAGTGGTTTACGCAACCAGTTTGGTACTGAGGCAAAACCTCTTCATGCTGGTTTAGCTGCACAAAGTGCACTACTAGCTATTCGTTGTGTTGAAGAGAATATAAGTGGCACCGAAACAGCGTTGGACGAAAAGTCAGGTTTTTTCAGCGTATATGGAGATTTGTCTTTATCTGAAGTAACGTTAACAAAAGATTGGGGGAAATCATGGAGGATTGTTGATCCTGGTCTTTGGTTTAAAGTATATCCATTTTGTTCAGCAGCCCATCATGCAGCTGATGCAACAAAAATATTAATGAAAGAATATACAATTTTACCTACCAACATTGAAAGTATAAACGTTATATTTCCGTCCAATGGAGATGCAGCATTGATAGAAACCACTCCAACAACAGGGGAACAAGGACGATTTAGCGTTGAATATGTGATTTCATTGTTAATTTATCAATATTCATTATCCCTTGAAAACTTTAAGGATTTACCTATTCTTCAGGATGTGGCGAGCTTTTTACCTAAAGTGCATCGGGCTTATGATGATTCTATTCTACCTGCTCCCCATGCAGTACCAAAGAATAGATTTACCATTGTTAAAATAAAAATGACAGATGGTAACCTATATGAACAACGTATAGATTGTCCTAAAGGAGCACCGGGCAATACTTTATCTCAATATGACCTTGAACTTAAGTTATATGAATCTTTACCATCTAATCCTTTATTAGCACAACAACTAATAGATTTGATTAATAACTTCCATTCAGAAGATCATGTTTTACAATTGCTATCGTTATTGAATTCATATGAATAATTTTGCATTGATTTTTAATTAACTCTTAACTTTTGATTTCTATAATCATACAGTCTGGTTACTGATAAAAACGCCGTCAGAAACAGACTATGAAAAAACATGTTTCTCAACAATCTGAAAAAGCATCCCTTTTTTGAGGAATGCTTTTTCTTTTTTATAGGTCTTTAATTTTATTAATGGAGATAACAACGGGAACGGTTGCTCCTTTATCACGCTTTTTGATATAATCTTTTACTTCTTTTGACTGGTACGCTTTTACAATCTTTTGAAAATCTTTGCTCTTTCTATTTTTAGTTTGAGCTGCGATAACATTGATGTATGGCATTGCAGATTTTTTAGATGGATCTTCTTTATAAAGGGGATCCTTTCCTGGATTCAGACCTGCTTGAACAGCAAACCCATTATTAATAACTGCAGCTCCTACATCGTCAAGAGAACGAGTTGTCTGACCTGCTGCAACAGGTTTAATGTTCAAGTCTTTAGGATTCTCTGCAATTTGTTCAATACTTCCTTTTGGATCGAAGTTATTTTTCAACTTAATAATCTTTGCAGATTGAAGTAGTTTAAGCGCACGACCCGCATTTGTTACATCATTGGGAATTGTAATAGTTGACCCTTTTGGAATATCATCTACATTTTTATACTTATGAGAATAGATTCCCATCGGAGCAATAACAGTTGAACCAACCGCAGAGATATCTAAGTTATGATCCTTCTTGAACTGGTTCATGTACGTAATTGTTTGGAATGCATTTAAATCAATACTACCATCATCTAATGCCGTGTTTGGCTGTACATAATCACTGAAAGATACAATTTTTAATTTAATGTTATCCTTTTCTACTTTTTGTTGAATAAGACGCCATAGATCAGCGTCATCTCCATTAATTCCAATTTTAACTGTTCTTGTATTTTCTCCAGATGCAGACCCACACCCTGTAAGAGCTAAAATAGCTATTAAAAATAAGGGAATAATACTTATTAAACTTTTCTTCATCCTCTTTTGCTCCTTCTTATCGGTTGAAATTTCTCATAAAAAAAACCAGAGCAAATATCTCATGCAGTATTGTCTCTGGTTGAATAGTTATGTGATAAGTAAACAAATGAAATTAGTCGGATTAAAATAACCAATATATTAAACCGGCCTTATATATATGTTCTCTTAACTAGAATTTGTTTTTTAACTTCTTGCCGTTTTATCCAAGACTCATAAATAAATATTTTAGTCTATTACTGCCCGGAATATCATTGAAAACTAAAGCCTTGTTTATGAATACTTATTTAGTTAATAGGTTTGAATAAAATAATACTAAAAGTAGACTTGTTCTAAAGGAAGTTGAGCATCATTTAAAATGTAGTTACCAATAGCACGAGCTTTATAAATGGTTGGATTATGAGAAGCAATCGTACGAATATTACGCCAATGGCGATCAAGGTTTGCTGATTGTCTTGTTGCTGATGCTCCACCAACTTCAAATAGTTGTGTGGCAGCTTGTAAAGCTAAATTATCGATAATTACTTTAGCCTGTGCAGCATGAAGAGAAGCAGTATGACTTGAATTATAGTCAATAACGCCTTCAATAGCTGAATTAACGGCAATATCTAACGAATCAGCTGCAGTAAGAACCATGGATTCAGCAGCAAATGTACTACTTGATATCTGTCCAATAATTTGCTGTAATTGTGGATCAGCTACTGTTGTATTTGTAGAAGCAAAACTAAATGTGCGAGATCTTTTTCGAACCAATGAAGCTGCATCTGTAACGATATTACGCATGATTCCAGTGATGACCGCATGAAGATACAGTTGTAAATATGAATTGAATGGTATTTTATCCTCCCTCTTTAAAATTACTTCCTCTTTTTTGACCAATACATTTTTTAAGTACGTTGTTCCACTACCAGTCAATCTTTGACCAATTCCATCCCAGTCATCTTTAATGATAACTCCTTCCCGATCCGTTGGAACGATAACAGATACAGGCTTGCCATCAACTGTTGAGGCTGTAACAAGTACTGAATCAGCATACATTGTTCCTGTACTAAAATATTTTGTACCATTCAAACGATAGTCATCTCCTTCTGGAGATAATATAGTTTCAAAAACCATATTTCCTACATTCTTTGATGAAATCTCTGTAAATGCATTTCCGATAATTTCTCCACTTGCTATTTTTTTAAGCCATTGATCACGTTGGTCATTAGCTGGAGAGATAAGTAAGTCTTCAACAAATGAATAATGAGAACGCAAACTATGTGCAACATCTGAATCAACTTCAGCTAACTGTATAATGACTTGAAAAAGTTCACGAATACTAGATCCTCCGCCTCCCAGTTCTACTGGTAACCGTAAAGCACCCAATCGGGATTGTCGAATTAAGTCCATTGCGATATAGGGAGGAGCTTCTCTATCCTGACTTCTACGTGTTTCAGCATCTTTAGCAATTAAGGAAATTAATTGGCTAAATTGAGGCGTTTTAACTTTTATTGATTCAGTAAATATATGGAACGATGCTTTGGGGTTTATTTTTGCCTGAACATTAGTTTTTAATTGTTGATTGTTAGTCATAGGTTTTACACTCCTCTAATTTTTTACCTTTACTTTTATCTTTTAGGAAATAAACTTTTCATAAAATGTAGACTATCTAGAAATATAAATTCCACATAAGGTCAAAAATTGGATCTACTTTCATCCATATTTACAGATTAAATAAAATTTGGCTACTAACCTATAAAGTTGTTTAATACATAAAATGGAGTGTTTACTTGATTTAAAAATAGTTTAAGTTTATACCCTTATCCCTTGTATTATTTTGTAATTTGATAACTGATTTTTTGATATGTAGAACCTATATGTTCTTTTGATAAACGAGGTTGTCCTTTACCAAATAACTTTTCTCTGAAAGTACCTTCTTCATATTCTTTTTTTACAAGTCCACGTTTTTGAAGCTCCGGACTTACAAGTTCAACAAAATCTTTAAATGTGCCCGGTGTTATTGCGTATGCTAAATTAAATCCATCAATATCTGTTTCATCAATCCACTCTTCAAGCGTATCAGCAATTTTCTCAGGGGTTCCTACTGTTACAGGACCCATTCCACCAATCCCAGCAAATGTAGCCAATTCACGTACTGTCCACTTTTTATTCGGACTAGACTTCGTTAATAACTCCACCATGGATTTAACAGCATTGGTTTCAATATATTTAATCTCCTGATCGGGGCTATATTTAGAGAAATCAATTCCAGACCAACCACTCAATAGGGATAGGGCACCTTCGTAACTAATATAACTTGCAAGATCCTCATATTTTTTCCAAGCTTCTTCCTCTGTACGACCAACAATGGGTGTGAAAAGCGCAAATACTTTCAGACTTGCTGGGTCTCTTCCTTGTAAACTAGCTTGTTCCCTTAAATCTTTCACGTAGGTAGCAATTGCACTCTTTTTAGGTGCAGATATAAATGTACACTCAGCATGCTTGGCTGCAAATTTTCTTCCTCTTGATGAACCGCCAGCTTGATATAAAACAGGTGTTCTTTGTGGCGAAGGCTCGCACAAATGAATACCCGGGACTTTAAAATATTTACCAAAATGATTAATTTCATGAACTTTTGTTGGATCTGTAAAAACTCTTTTCTCCTTATCCTTTAAAACTGCACCATCTTCCCAGCTACCTTCCCATAATTTATAGCAAACTTCTAAATATTCATCCGCAATATTATAGCGTTCATCGTGTTGGAACTTGTTACCTATTTCGATATTTTTAGTGCCACTTTCTAAATAAGAGGTAACAATGTTCCATGCAATTCGACCTTTTGTCAAATGATCCAAGGTTGTCATTCTACGGGCAAATGTATAAGGGTGCTCAAATGTCGTTGAGCAAGTAATTCCGAAACCTAAATGTTCAGTTTCACGTGCCATTGCTGAAACCAGCATCATTGGGTCATTAACAGGGACTTGTGTCGCTTCCCGAACAGTCACCGTTTTATCTCCTCCATACACATCATATATTCCAATGACATCTGCAATAAATAGTCCATCAAACCGTCCTTTCTCTAGTATTTGAGCTAATTCAATCCAATACTCAATATCGTTATAACGATGTGATTGGTCTTCAGGATGCAGCCATAGACCTGGGGATTGGTGTGCGACACAATTCATGTCAAAAGCATTTAAATAGATTCTCTTTTTTTTCATCCTTACACCCCTTTATTATTTTTTAGCGCTTCACACTGTGGTGTTAACTACTCGCTTTTTCTTTCTAGTTTTTAGAAAATATTTTTGAAATAAAAACAAATAGAGTTATTAAAAGTTTGCAGGTAAAACATTTTAACCTTAAAGATAAATAAATTGAAAATGCAATTAAGTTAGATGAAGGTTGTGTGTATATATAACTAACATTCTATATTCTCCTTTCTCTGAAAAATAAAAGCCCCCATTTCAAAATAAAAAGAAATGAGAGCTTCTAGCTTTCTAGTCAGCAATAAATGTTGTTTAAGATTTAATATCACAATAAAACACACTAACTTTATGTGTCAAGTTGTATTTTTGTAAAAAATAAACATTTTCACACCTGAACGTAGATTAAATATTTTCTAAAATGTAGAAGTGAAATAGCAGTTAGGTTGCTATTATTTATAACTTTTCAATTGAGATTAGTTTAAAAAAGATATTAAAAGTCCAATCTTTTAATTCAGAATTTTTAAAGATCATTGATTGATTTCTGCTGATAGCTTATTATTTCAACTAAACAAATTGATTTTGTATGATTTATATTTAAATACTTTAACTAGAGCTAGGATATTGCAGATAAGATGAATCTTTTTTTAAAAAAAGAATGTATCACACTATCTGAGAAAGTGAGTTTGTAGTTTAAAGTATTTAGCTTAAAAAACTTTATTTTCAAGGAAACGAAAGGAGGACGCATGGTTAGTATAGTACAACGTATAAACTAGCTGCATTGGTTAGGAAAATGCCAGTAAGTGTAGATCAAGAGGTAAAGTTTTTACAAAAAAGAAGAGTGGTTAAGAAATAAAGTAAGAAAAACTGGAGGATAAAAGGTGAAAAAGCGCAACCAAACATTACTATTTGGATTACCTGTTCGAGTAATTTTAGGTTTTATTGCAATACTGTTATTCATGTCTGGAGATGGAATTGAACAAGCCTTTTTATCCAAATACATAGTACACTTAGGCTTTTCAGTTGAACAATCTTCATGGGTATTTACGATATATGGAATTACATTAACTATTGCATCTTGGTTAGCCGGCATCCTTACGGACTTCTGGGGAGCCAAAAAGACGATGCTGCTGGGGTTAATTACTTGGGTAATCTTTGAAGTAGGTTTTTTATATGTTGGTTTAGAACTTCACTCATATGCCTGGATGTGGATTTTTTATGGGTTACGAGGTTTTGGTTATCCTTTATTTGCTTTTTCGTTTATTGTATGGGTTGCATACATTACGGATCAAAAAAAGCTTGGAACAGCAATTGGATGGTTTTTCTTTATGTTTGCAGGAGGAATTGGATTCATCGGAGCATATTATCCTAGTCTTTTCTTAGATAAATTAGGAGAAATGAATACATTATGGAGTTCATTAGCTTGGATAATTGCTGGTGGAATAATGGGTGTACTAGCTGTTAATGACCGAGATCGAAAAGGTAACCTCATTTATGCAAATGGTAAAAATCAAAAGTTTAAGGAATTTTCTAAAGGTATAACAATTCTATGGGGAAATCCAAGAATTGCTCTTGGAGGATTCATAAGAACCATTAATACAAGTGCATGGTACGGATTTGTTGTTATTATGCCTCTTTATTATACAAACACACTTCATTTCTCTACTTCTCAGTGGCTACAAATATGGGCAATCCAATCAATTAGTAACATGGTTTTCAACGTTATATGGGGTTATTTAGGGGATAAGATTGGTTGGATTCCTGTAATTAGATGGTTCGGGGGAATTGGATCAGCGATTGCATGTTTACTGTATTTTTATGGCCCCATTTTCTTCGGCCATAATTATGTGACTGCTATTTTAATAGGCATCTTCTTTGGAGCAACAATTGCTGCTTTTGTACCATTATCAGCTCTGATGGCTGTGGAATCTCCCCGAGATAAAGGAGCAGCGATGGCAATTTTAAATTTAGGAGCAGGTTTTAGTTCGTTTATTGGGCCAGCGCTTATCACAATTTTATATCCATTTATCGGCATTGAAGGGCTTGTTTGGGTATTTGCTAGCTTATACATTTTAGCGTTTATCCTTTCCCCACTTTTAAGAAGAAAAAAAGTTAAACTTACATCTGGTTCAACATTCAGAGATGAAAAGGTTGGGCTTAAATAATAACTTTAACCTTATAGGTAAAGGGTATTTACCAAACCATTAATCCCACTAAAAAGACTTTTCTATGTAAAATTAAGGAGGTACTAGAACATTGAGTATACTTTCAGCTAAGTCTATGAAAAAAGAAAATAATTTAGAAGCCAAATTATCAAAAATTATAAATCATACGATTGAAGCAAATGCTGAATTTATTGATGAGACAAAGCAATTTCCACACAAAAATCTAGAAGAGTTAAGTAAAGAAAAGATCACAGGTATTTTAGTTCCCTCACAATATGGGGGGTTAGGACAAAGCTATGGTCAGTTTTCTACTATCACACAAAAAATCGCAGCAGTTTGCCCCTCAACCGCTCTTATTTTTACTATGCATGTAGAGGCAACTCGCCTTATTAATGAGTATGGAACAGAAGAACAAAAGCAACGTTGGTTACCTCTTGCATCCTCTGGTTCTCTTGGAACAACATCAACAAGTGAAGCAACATATGGAGGTGAATACTGGAAGAATGCAGTTGGAGCTGAGCCTTCAATGGATGGATATTTAATTAACTCTCAAAAGTCTTTTACTACAAGCAGTGGAAAAGCTGACTTTTACATTTTCCAAACTAGATTATCAGGAACAGAAGATCCAGAAGAAACTACCTATTTTATTGTAAAAGGAAACCAAGAAGGTATCAAAAGTGGAGAATGGGATGCTTTAGGGGTAAAAGGAAATCACAGTGGGTCACTATCCTTAGTAAATGTTTATGTAGCAAAAGAAGACCGTTTGGGGAAAGAGGGGCAAGGTAAAAAAATTGTTCATAGTGGAACTAGCTACTTAATTGGATTGGGATCTGTTTGGCTTGGAGTTGCTGAAGGTTTATTTCAAGAAGCTTACTACCATGTAAAGAAAAAAGGTCTGCATAACCATCAAATAATCCGTAATGAATTAATAAAAGCTAAAGGTTATATCACTGGTTTAAATGGCTGGAAAGATTCTCTTATAAGGAAATTAGAAAAACAGCGTGATTACAATCAAACAGAACTACCTCAAGAACTATCTAATGAGCTATTAGAATTTAAAATCGCAACTTCCGAATCAGCAAATAAAGTTGCTCAAATTACAATGGATGTAACTGGAGGTTTTGGCTATAAATCTGGTCGGATAGAACGCCTATATCGAGATGCAAGGGCTGGAATTGTAATGGGCCCTTCAAATCATTTAGCTAGAGAGTTAATTAGTAAACAGATATTTAAAGGAGATATTGAAAAGCATCGTCGTCAATAAATAGAAAAAAGAGACGTATCTTTTAGATACGGCTCTTTTTTCTACACATGGCAAATGTTTAGACTTTATAACAAGGAAATGAAACATCTAACCCCACTTTTTACAGTGTCATTTGTTTCTAAGAGTTAGTATGGCAATCACACGAGGGAAAATACATCCACTATTTACCATGCATATACCTCTTTTACAATAGGAAACTTAAAAGAAACAAGGAGGTGACACAACATGGCAAACAACAACAGTGGTAGCCGTAACGAATTATTAGTAAACGGTGCTGAACAAGCAATCGACCAATTAAAATACGAAATCGCTAGCGAATTTGGTGTAAACCTTGGTGCTGATACGACTTCACGTGCAAACGGATCAGTAGGTGGCGAAATCACTAAGCGTCTTGTACAAATGGCTGAGCAACAACTTGGCGGCGGACGTTTCTAAAACAACTTTATAAATGATGGCTGAAGGGAGAACGGATATCCATTCTCCCCTTTTTTATGAGTAATTTTCTACATCATGTCTTGAAAAAATAGACCTTTGAGATAACCATATAACATATAAAAGCCAGGCTCACCTCACATCATTACCTACTCCTCACCTACTACAGGAAGAGTTCTTTTTTATTTTTTAAGTGGGTAGATAAGGTCACTATAGTAGCTACATAATATCTGAAGGGTTATTTATGACACCATTTAGTAATTGAATAGCATGATAAAAACATACATCCATTGGACTTTTGCTTATATATCGTCGGTGTATCAAACTGAAGATTAAAATATACTTGACTAATAGGAATTATCGGATTATTCTAGTAATTAATTAACGCTGATTGGTCAACCAAAAGCTTATACCCTAATTGGGTATGAGCTTTTTTATTGTCTAACAGGAGGTGAGAAACTTAATGTTATTATCTAACTTAGTTAATTCCATATATGTTTTAATCATCGATTCTTTAGAGGAAAAAGTGGTGGAGAATTCTTGGTCCAAGTGGATTGAGAAAGACTATCTCTTTTTAATGTATTAATTTTTAGATAGTGCAAATAAGGGTTAAGTAACAGTAGGCAATTTAACGGCAAATTGTAATCACCTCAGTAAAAAGACATATTCTAGGGATGAGTTACTCCGTGTAAGAACAGAGAAGGAAGGATATAGGGTACAGCCTCATATATGATACATTATGAAATTTAAATATAAATTATTAATTCAAAACATCCTGAAAATGCGGTAGGTTCATTAAAAGCGAAAGTTAAAGCAAAGGGTCGAAGTGGAGTACGTGAAATCCGAATACGTGATTTTCAAATTATAAGTGATAGCCCTGAAAATTTTGCCGGGTACGAACTTGGACCTTCTTCTCCTGAATTACAGTTAGGGGTTGTAGGTAGCTGCTTAACACATATCACATTAATTCAAGCTTCTTTACTACAAATATCTTTAGATTCGTTAGAAGTAGAAGTAACAGGGGAACATCATAATTTAGCAGGAAAAAAAGGTTTCGAAGATATACCAATTTACCCTCATAACATTCACTACAAACTTTTTATTGAGTCTGAGGAAACACCAGACACGCTTGAAAAGCTTCATAAGGCTGTGGAAGAGGTATGCCCTATACTCAATTTATTAAAGAATCCTCAACAAATTGAGGGAGAGGTTATTCATACACAACCTAAAGAAGAAATACAATTTTAAATGGAAATAAAATTAGTAGACACCTATAGTTTTTTCAAAATAGTTATATTTTTCTTTAAATTTAATAGATGTAATTGTGTTAGTCCAATAAAAGCCAGATAGAAAAGAGTGAACAACCGGGAAGAAATAGAGGAGCAAGAAATCGATCTTAATAAAGTATATGACTACGCTGAATATCCAGATAAGATAAGTGGCCGATATGATAACTGCAACTCAGCTTACTTCAAAAGTTCGGTAAAAGGTGGCGTTTTCTTGCGTGAATGTCGAGAATGCGGGATGAAGAAGAGCATCTAAGCATAGATGATATAGAAAAAGAGAAGGTTAAAATCCTTCTCTTTTTTAGTTTAACTGTATTTTAGCCATCTCTAATTAGGAAAAACACCTTACTCCCTAGGTGTTTTTTCTAATTTATCATGTTATAACTTTTCTCTTAACATAGAAATTTCATCAATTAAATCTTTTATTAATCGTCCTAATCCTGCTAATTGTTCATCTTTTCGATCATAATCATCAATCTTCATAGATAATTCTAAAACACGACAGGTCTCCTCGACTTTCAGGCCATGATCTCTTGCAAGAGTTTTTACTGTATTAAGAAATTTAACAGCATCATTATCAAAATAATCTTTTCGTGTTGTTTGATTAAATAACGTTCCCATTTTCTCTCTCCTTAAAAATTAAAGTTTATATGAGTGAATGATACAAATGAATTAGCACCAATTTGCAAATCGTATAGGCTGAGAGATTATATTTATTGCAAAGGTGTATCTTTAAAACCTGAGGTATCCGATTTATAATGTTGCTCTCTATAACATATTCAGTAATCTTCTAACGATCACCTACTGCGGTATGATTGCTTTTTATTTCAAGAAGTACACAGGAAAGCTTAGTGCAGTAGCTACATAGTATCTAATGACTTACAGCTTCATTACTAATCAGTATCTATTTCAGTAGCGCTACTGCGTTAATACAAGCTATATACGCCTATTGTAATTAGCATTCAATGGATTAAAGTAGGGGTTAATAGAGTGTAAATATAATAGTAATATATTAACTTTAAGTTAAATTGTAAATTTTATATAAAATAGTAAATAAAAAGATTGAAAGTAATAAATTAGGATTATATAATTACACTTGTATAAAAAAGGAAAAGCTGACTTGATGACAAGAAGCGCTAAAAAGATTCTTCCGTATGATAGTAATTTGAATTACACAACATGGTATCATGTCTCTGTAAGCACTCAATTATTAAATACAGATAAGAAACTTTTTAAGCGTTTTTTATTTTCCTTTTTATTCAAAAATTACTCAATATGGAGGAATGAAAAATGGAAAAAATGTGTATGGATATGATGATGATGGCGTGTATGGAAAGAATGATGTGCGAAATGAATAATATGAAAATGATGATGGATAAAGCATGCGATATGAATATGGAAATGAACATGGACATGGATCAGATAATGTCTAAAATGCACAAATGCAATGAAATGATGACATCTATGATGAGCATGAAGGAAAATTACTAAGTACATAAAAGAAGCACCTTATCTTTTTTTAGGTAGGGTGCCTTTTTATCCTATTCTACAATCCAAAACAACTTTCAATTCAGAGATTGCTGCCATTTCCACTTTTCCTAAACCATCCATTTTCTTAATCTCACATGTAACGTTATCATAGATCCATACGACTTTGTATGCTTCTCCTTTAAATAGAACCACAGCGCCAACTCGCACTTTTTTTCTCCTCCTAATGTCTAAGTATGAAACACTACAGATTAAAAAATAATAAATATAGATTTTTATATTGATATTTATATCAGCCTATATATCTTTGTTTGTTGTCGTATAAATGCATTAAACCCATAAAGGCTGCTATTTTTAGTCCTCAAACTTTATCTACGTAACGCGGTTAAACTCGCGCTTTCTTTACTTTGAGAAAACTGCTTCTCAGGCAATCTAAATCGATGCTTTTCACTGCAATCTACCTGAGTGATTTCTCCATTGTGAATGGTAATATTTAAGGATCCGTACTGAATCTTTTCTAATACAGTCATTATATAGTTGATTTTTTCCTCATCTACTTTTGCCACAGCTACTTCCTCCTAATCGGTTTTTAAAGATTTAGTAAGAAATAATAAATCTAAACACCCTTTACTTGCTCACTTATTTGAACGACAAAACTCCATTTAAAGACTACTAATAAAAAGAGGCTCTTCTTGTACTGCTTTTTACTTAACGAATAAAATTTCTCATTTTTCAGTTATTTATATTTTATAACACACATTATCCATATAGTCAAACTAGGTTTTAATCACCTAGCATAATCCTCAGCATCTAAAAAATCCAAATCATCTTATAACACTATCTAACGATCCCCTACTGCGGTAAGGGTTCTTTTTTTTTTGAGTGGACAGGCAACCATACTGAAGAAGCTACATGGTATCTAAAGAATGCCAACTCCACTACCTAATTACTGTCTATTTTGGTAGCATAGCACATTACCATTTGCTTATTTGAAACCACTCTAAAAGAGTGTCTTCTAGAAGGATTTTAGGTTTTCAAGTCCAAATAATAGGTTAATATTACTTTATGAATCGATTGAAGAGTGTAGAAATGGAGGGGATTAGGTTGCCTAACAAAGAATATCCATATTATTTTATAAAGTTAGGTAAGTTATATTATGTAAATGAATCATGTAGAATCGTAAAAAGAAAAGAAATCTCTAGTTACGAATTTACGCATGATGAATTGATCGCATTTCCCTTTGACACACAGTCCATTGCAAAACAGACCGCAGATGAATGTGGTGGTTATATTGTGGTTAGAAACGCTACGTTTGATGATTATATTAGCCAAGGAGAACGTTGGAATAAACATATAGGTTATAAAGAGAGCACTATGTGTAAACTCTATAAAGTCAAGTAAATAATAAAATACTTCTGCTACTGATAATTGAACTTACGTCAACTCGAAAGAAAAAGCTTGTATCTAAGAAGATACAAGCTTTTTCCCATACTGTTTAGAAGTTTATTTGCCCTTATGAGGCCCTTTCGTTACGTATATCGATTCATAACTAAAGTGCCTTGTGTAAGATACGAATATCTACTTTCGATTTGAGGTAATACGTTTGTTGAAGTCGCTGTTAATCCTTTCAAAACTAATCAGTCCCTTCATAAATTAAGTATTTACCTTCTCACAACAATCAATAATATTGGTGTTGTACTATATGTGTACCACATACCTTAAAGTTAAAACATTGATTGTACAAATTCTTATGTATTTTTCTTCTTATATGTATATCCAACATTAGGCGGACTAGCTAAGCTACAGAGGCAACCCTTTTTTGTGCTTGATTTAATGATTAATGTTAGCCTTTACAGTATGCGAAGGCTAACATTAATCATTAAATCCTTATATAGAGTTCATCACAGCATGCAGTTCTCTATTAAGAGAACTGCATGCTGTGATCTTTTTTAAAACTCTTAATAACAAATAACCAGATATAAATATATAAGCACGACTGTAATGAAACAGAATTTTGATACAACTAAAGAATTTCAAAAAAGTTCTTTATAAAAACAAAAAACACTTTTAAATTTTAACCTTTGATCTCTACGTAGAAAAATACGTTTTACTCTCGGTTTGTCTTTTTTTCTTAAATGTTTTATGATCTTGGTATTTAAACAATTTATTACCTATCCACTAACTCTTTCTTTTAAATAACCTAGAAATCCATTTTGGACTTTGACTATATGGTCACCTATCCACATACTATTGACTCTAAAGTAATACCAACTTCGGGACTCACCTAAAAATTCTCTAACGCTATAACCTTCTTTGATTAAATGAGCTTGAATTTCTTCTTTCCAATCATTAAACATCTTCTTCCCTCCTATTTAAGATTGTAAAGACTTTCCTTTTACTAATCCCCATCTTATTCAAGGGGAAACCAATCATTCTCATTATTCATATATGTTAGTATGATTTATGCCATATAAGCTTTAAAGCGATTCCAAATACGCTGAATTGAGTACCTTCAAAAGATCTGTAGAGGATAACATGCCTCTTGAAATATATAAACAATTACTATGAAAAACAGAGCAATCCGTCCGTAAATAAGGCAGTTAAGAACAACGAAGGGTAAGCTCTGACTACAGTGAGCTTACCCTTTATATCCATACATATAATTTTATTCACAAAAACAAACTTTGGTGGCTGCATAAGAACATGTGTGTATGACGGATAGAGTATAAGATGGGTTTTAAAAATGATAGACGTTGATTAGATTACATTACAGCTTCGTAAAAAATAAACTATTATTAGTCTTCATAATCGCTTCTAAAAAGTAATTCTTTTGGAACTTCAGTACCACGTGAGCCTCGAATATCTGTTTCCTTCATTTCTGTTGGGTAGAACACAATGAAGTTCTCAAGGTTCATTGAAGCTAATTTTTTAGGTGCCTTTTCTAATTCTGGATGCCATGCTACAGTTCCTTTTCTTGCACTTAATAAAATGACAAGGTCCGTTGATTTAACATTATTTAGTGCATTGCTGTAAAGGGCATTCCAACCATCCACTGATTCAAATTCAACTTCCACGTTAGGTTGTACCTGTTCAGAAACTTTTTTATAGCGTTCCACATTATCGCGAATAACCAGGCCTCGAATTGTGGCATTAAGCTGTGATGCAATATCTTTAATAATTGAGAATGAATCTTCAAACCCAGGTTTGTATACAATGTTATTTGGCAGAAGAAGAATCACACGTTCTACGGTATTTAACGGTTGATTAATGTTTGCTATAAGTGAGCGTTGATAGGTATGTTCAAGGAGATTATCAATAACTCTGCCGAAGACCTTTTGGTCTCCCTTACCTGAACCATCCCACCCAACAATAATTGTTGTAATCCGTTCTTCTGTAGCAGCTCTTTCGATGCCCCATCCAATGTTATGATCTACACGTGTTAGTAATCTAACAGGAACATCTGCGCCTGATGTGTACGTAAGAGCATGTCCAAGCATTCTTTCAGCTTGCGCTACTTCATTATCTGCTTGTTTCAAGTCCTTTTGAACAACTGTTAGTGGATAAATAGGTTCTTCTGTCTTTTTGGCCTTTTTAAGAACAATTCCTAAGTCCAACAGCGATTCCATGGTATTGGAACTTGTAATAGCAATTAATATACGTTCTGGAAGTGTATCATCCAGTATGGTTTTATCTTGTGCGACAGCCAGCTTTCGTCCGTATTTTTCACACAAGTAGGGTCCCAAAATACATGTAACTAAAATAACAACGATTACTGCATTGATGATTTGTTGGTCAAATAGTCCAAATTCATATCCAACCAGTGTAATGGCTAGTGTTGCTGCAGCATGGGTAGTGGAAAGACCAAATATAACGTTACGTTCGGTCTTGGAATAACCGTAAACTTTGCTGGTAACCCAACTAGCAACCAGCTTACTTCCTATAGCTACAATTGTAATTAATGCAATGGTTAATAACGCCTTAGGGCTTGAAATAAGAACACTGAGGTCCATTAGCATACCTACAGATAATAAGAAAAACGGAATGAATAAGGCATTTGCCGTAAAACGAATTCGATTCATTAATGGACCATGGTCATAAATGTATCGATTTAAGGCTAAACCAGCCAAGAATGCGCCGATAATTGGTTCCAATCCCACAAATAAAGAGATTGCTCCTGCAACGAATAAAATAGCTAGAACAAAATTAAATTCTGTTGTTCCTTCATTATTAGAACGCTTAAAGAACCACTTTGTCAGATAAGGAGTTAAAAACAGAACAACTACAGCGAAAAGGGCTGTTGCAATAATCAAGTATACAAAAAAGCTAACTGTTAAATGACCTTCAGACGCCCCTGTTATGACGGCAAGAAAAAGTAGTGCCAAGCTATCTGTTAATAATGTACCGCCAACTGCTGTTGTGACAGCTTGATTTTTCGCCACACCTAGTCGGCTAATGGCAGGATATCCTAAAAGGGTATGGGTAGAGAAAATACTACCGAATAGAATGGCTGATAACATACTGAGATGAAGAAATAAACCTATGATTACACCAAGAACTAACGGAATTAAAAATGAGAGCATCCCAAACAAAATGCTGCGATTCCGGTATTTTTTGAATCCATCAAGATCCAACTCAAGTCCTGCTATAAACATGATAAACAATAATCCGACTGTTCCAAGCAATTGAATGGTCGAATCTCGTTCCAATATCTCTAGCCCATTCGGTCCAATGATAATTCCTGCTATGATAGGGCCAATAATAGCAGGCACTCTTAATTTCCGCATTAATATAGGGAATAACAAAAAAATTAATACAGCAAAACCAAAGATAAGAACGGGTTCTTTTAGAGGGAAATGCATAGTATTCCTACCTCACTTTCTAATCGCTAACGTTAGTATTAGCTTTTTTACGAAACAATAATGGTACTATACATAACTTTAAAATTCTAGTCTGAGGACCTAATTTGAAACAACATCTTAATAGGTGAAAAACCGAATATAAGGACATGGTAAATTTGTATGCAATCAACCGAAAATATATTTAATTATTCTCGAAATTAAGACTATTGGGCAAGCACCTGGCATATAAAAACTCGTCTCATCTTACATCATTCTCTACTGCAGTAAGGGTTCTCTTTTATTTTTTGATTGGACAGGCAAGCATACTGCTGTAGCTACATAGTATCTAAAGAATCTTAACTTCATTACCTAATCAGTCTCTAGTTCAGTATCACTACCTCGTTAATACAAGCTTTATACGCCTAGTGAAGCCCTTTATAGAATCTGTAAGGGAGCTGAGCCGAAGAGGCGAAGGGGGCGACCGGATGCGTTGAGCTGAAATTATTCATAAATCAAAGGCCAAAAATTGAACGAATGAAAGAAGGTATCAACATGAGAAAAACAAAAGGATTTACCTTTCCAAAAATCTTTCCTTCACCTCACAAACCACCTCTTACGAGACCTCGTCCCTTCAGGGCTTATTCCTTTGTTCCTTTTAGTCCACTAGCCATGCTTGACCCCACTATTTTGGCCATAGGAGGCATTATCTTAGGAATTGCTATTATCGAACGAATATTAGAGCAATGGGGTGTCATTGATCTTGTTGATCAGTTTGCGAAAGTGATGCGCTTTATCTTGCCTGTTACCTTCTATAGCGCCTTAATTTACTTTTTTGCGACCTTTATGTTTTGAGGAGGAATGTTCATGTTTGAAAAACTCAAATTGCGTGGCCAATTGATTAAAGCGTTTCGTACGGCAGAGATTTACCGGATGGTTAAACGTGGAGACCGTACCTCCTATCTGTTTCCGAAAATTCATCAAATCGATAACCATCGTACGTATACTCGATACGCTTTTTCCTTATTGAACGGTATTGACCCTGAGCTCTTAAACAAAAAAAGATGGGCCTTACGACAAGTATTAGGAAGCAATATCGAAATAAACGGCAGCCTGAAGAATTTTAGCATCATCGTTCACCACAAAAGCCTACCTAAGATGCTCAATTATAGTTATGAGGTCATTCATCCTCATATTGAGAAAATGGAGCTTCCAGTATGCATCGGTCAAGATATCTATGGAAACCCTGTTTCATGGGATTTTGCGGAGTTAGAAACCTTACTGATATCGGGTGAAATTGGAGCTGGAAAAAGCAGCTTAATGCGCGTGATTCTGACCACATGGGTGAAATATGCCTCTCCTGAAGACTTGCGTTTAGTATTAGTCGATCTGAAACGAGCCGATTTAGGGTTATTTCATGGAATTGAGCATGTCGATGCGCTTTGCTTTGAAGCCAAGGATATGAGAAAACCTTTTGCTTTGTTACGAGCTGAAATGTATCGAAGAGGCGATTTATTGTTAGAGCATGGCGTGACACATATAACCAGGCTTCCCTTTAAGCTGCCTCGCATCGTAGTAGTTATTGATGAAATGTCCATTGTGAAGAGAGAAACGGATCTCGTAGAGATGATTCAACAGTTTGCCAGTCAAGGCCGTGCTTTAGGTGTTCATACGATTATTGCGATGCAGCGTCCAGACGCCGATTTGTTGAATTCAGCACTGAAAGCAAACTTACGGGTTCGGATCTCTGGAAGGCAGGCCGATGCGATAAATGCAAAAGTAGCTGGAGTAATTGGTGCCGAAGAAATCGATGCTGCGGCTAGAGGTCGTATGAAAATAAAAATTGACGAAGTGAAGGAATTTCAAGCGTATTTCTTAGATGAAGAAGCCTGTAAGGAAATGCTCTCACCTTATAAAACACGTGTGAAAGACCCTGAACCTCAACTGGAGGTCGTACCACAGTCTATCTTTGGATTGTTAGAGAAGGAGGAACCGCGATGAGTTTTCGGTTATCTCAGCGTGATAAAGACATCATTGGATTTGTAAATCAGTTTCGGGCTGTAGATCGCGACTCATTGGTGGAATTGTTCTTTAAACAGCTGAAATCGCCCGTAAATGCGTGTAATAGTGTAATGGTACGTTTATATCGGTTAGGGCTGATTGAACGTACACAGCAGTATTCTCCGACGGTCTATTTACCTGTAGATGCAAAGATCAAAAAGAACTCTCAAAAGATATTACATTTCCTTTCCATTCTAGATATCTATAAACAAATGTGTACGTATAGTGCGCCTAAACAGGTGATTGTCGAAGATAAGCCCACGGGACGAAAAGGAGGCATTGAACCCGATCTCTTTTGTATCTTTAAAGGATCTCCGTTTTGGATTGAAATTCAGAGAAATCAGTATTCTGAGCAAAAGATGCAGGCGAAGGTCAACCTCTATGAGGAGTTTTTCTTTTCAGATGAGTGGAAAACCTTACATTGGCAGCCAGAGGGTCGAGCAGCCGTCTTCCCCTCCATACTTTTGATTACGCCTGTTCGGTATGTGGTGTCTTCAGATCATATCCGCATCATACAAGTAGCAAGTATTCATGAACTTATAGAGAAACATAAAAGTTCTCATAAAAAACAAAGTGAAGAAAGACCAAAAGTAGTATCATCGTCAAATGGAATCAAAATTAACCTAACATAGGAGACTGAGAAAATATGCTTTCTAGATAAAAAGACAGCTCAGCTACACCATTATAGGACGGATAGCTTTTAAGGGAATTCATAAACTGGTTTATAAAAAGTCTGCATAAAACAGAAAACTATCCTAGTTAGAATCCTTACTTCTGAAGGGTTCTTTTTTTATGAGATGTTTCAGAAAAAGTGATTATGGTGTGACAAGAAGTCGCTTTCTTACAGTGTAGCTAACGCTACTCATCTAGACGCGAAGATGATCTCCGTATGAAAAGGCATGTTTGGTAACGAGCCTGTCGGTTGCATGTGGAAATGGAAAACAGAGGAGAGAGGAGAGAGGCATGCTCCAGAATACTACTGAGGGAAGATAGTTATAGTAAACGAAAGTGAAGGTTCGTGGGCGTCAGAGTGCATCCCAGGTAAAGGTTCGTAATCTATTAATTAGAATATTGCACAAAAATATGTAACTGGATTACGACAAAAAATTTATCATATTGAACAACTGTCTCTTTATTTACTTTTTATAAGTCAAAAAAGTCATCTGGCTTTAATCTCGAATCAAGTTTCCTTAAGGCCTTCATAATTTTTTTTATTGTAGTACCTGATGGTACATAATTAGAGTCATTACAAATTTTACTTATCGTATTTTTGTTTATTTTAGTAATTTCACTTAACTCAGTTTGAGAATATCCTTCTTTATCTAGAAACCTACCTAATTTGCTTCGCTTCTTCCCTTTACTCCACAAGATAAAAACCTCCTTTTTAAGCAGGTTTGACTGAATTTCTTAAAAATATTCATCTTTTCAAAGAAAAATAGGAAAGATAGACAAGCATTCTTCATATGCTAAAGTACAGAGCCAGAAAAATATATGGGCTTAATAAATTTGTTTAGAATAATGTCGATATTTTTGTCATAATCATATAGCATGAATACAGTTAAGACCGCCTTATACACTGATACATAATGGGCGGTCTTTGTTATAGGTATGAATAGTTTTTGAGTATCACAGAAAGTAAAAAGTAGCCTGCTCAAAAAAAGTAAACAAATGGCTAACAACAGCAATTCCTAGATTACCAAGCCAGAAAACACAATTTACTCAGTGAAGGAGAAAAGAGAACCCCATCTCCCCTTATAGAGTCCTCTCCTTTAAGGAATAAAGCAATAAATAATAGTAAAGTGTAAAATATAACATTTTTAAGCATAACCTAAATTTCTATGCTTCTATAGAGCTACCTTTCTTATAAAAAAGGCTGTTTCGCAAAATGAATGTGCAATAGAAAGGACTAGTATATGGGACCAGTAAAAACAATCATAAAAAAGTAGGAGTTATTGAGGTAACTTCTTTTTCCGCAGTCGATGTAATCTCCGTTGAATTCCATGGGCTGATC
>Ga0102589_1001731_pt1 | contig 27883 bp, 28 predicted proteins | sample AraplaMF_Col_mLB_FD_76858 | JGI IMG/M metagenome (GOLD analysis project Ga0102589, IMG submission 76858) | Arabidopsis root microbial communities from the University of North Carolina, USA - plate scrape MF_Col_mLB | ecosystem: Host-associated > Plants > Roots > Endosphere | place: USA...
TACGTTAGCGTAGATGAAATTAAAAAGACAGAACATGTTGCATGAGAGGTGAAACGAAATGGCGGCTTTAGATAAAAGCTTACCTCTAGAATATCAATCCGAACAAAGCAGATTGAATATTTTAGGGTTTTGGATTTTTCTTGGGGCTGAAATCGTGCTGTTCGCAACACTTTTCGCCTCTTATCTAGTACTTGCTGGTCGTACGGCTGATGGCCCTACACCAGCTCAGCTGTTTGAACTTAAAACCCTTTTAATTCAAACGCTCCTACTTTTAACAAGTAGTTTTACATGCGGTATCGCAATTCATGAAATGCGTAAGCACAACCAAAAAGCGATGTTAGGATGGTTCATCTTCACATTAATTTTAGGTGCAGGCTTCCTTTTCTTTGAAGTTGAAGAGTTTATGGCTTATGTTGCAGAGGGCGCAACAATCCAAACAAGCGGATTCTTATCTGGATTCTTCGTTCTTCTTGGAACGCATGGTGCCCACGTAACAGCTGGTATCATTTGGGCAACTTGTGTTGTTATCCAAATTTTAAAACGAGGTTTAACACCAGTTACAGCTCGTAAAGTGTTTATTATCAGCTTATACTGGCATTTCCTTGATGTTGTTTGGATCTTCATTTACACACTAGTTTACTTGAATGGGATGGTGGCGTAATAATGGGACAAAACAATACTCAAGCAAACGCACATAGCGGTTTTCCATGGTCACACGTTTTCGGATTTATTTTATCGCTTGCATTAACGTTCCTCGCTGTATATGTAACGTTATATACAAGCTTGCCACTTTCAACAATCTTAACAGCCATTCTTGTAATGGCAGTGGCACAAGCAGCATTGCAATTTGTTATGTTTATGCACATGACAGAAGGCGAAGGAGTAATACAAACAATCACAATCGTATTCCACTTTTTCATCGCTGCAGTAACGGTTGTTGGTACAGTTTGGATTTTCTTCTCTATGTAATGGACATGAAAAAGACTGCTGAGGTAATTTCAGCAGTCTTTTTTTATTTATCGTACTATTTTTTCTCTTCCCCTCTCTTATCATCCACATTACGGCAATTAAAACATAATCATGAAACCTATACTTATTATGACAAATGTTAAGAAAACTCTTTCTTTATGGAATCGAGTTCACATACATTGCTTTTCTTCCTATAATATGGCTAAAATGAGTACTATATTATTTGAAGGGAGAGAACGCAGTGGAACACCATTCCTCAGTCCTATCACTTATGATTGTTGTCGCAATCGCGTTTTTCATTCCCCTTTTGTTACAACGCTTTAAACTAAAAGCACTTCCTGTCGTTGTTGCAGAAATTATTGCAGGAATTTTTGTAGGAAAAAGTGGATTTAATATTATCGAGCCAGATATGTGGCTACAAGTTTTATCAACGCTAGGATTTATCTTCTTAATGTTCTTAAGCGGTTTAGAAATTGATTTTTCTATCTTTAAACAAAAAGGGAAAAAGAATAAGACGAATGAACCCAATACGTTCCAAGCAGCAAGCATTATCTTCTTATTTATTTTCATCTTATCCTATGCCCTATCACTTATATTTGTATGGCTTGGATTTGTAGATAACGCGATGTTCATGACATTGATTATCTCAACGATTTCTTTAGGTGTTGTTGTCCCAACACTAAAAGAAAACAACTTAGGAAAAACAGCAATCGGTCAAATTATTTTGTTAGTCGCCGTTATTGCGGACTTAGTTACAATGATTTTACTCGCTGTTTTCGTTGGATTAAACTCCGAAAGCGGTCAGAGCATGTGGCTTCTTCTCGTTCTATTTGGGGCAGGTATTGTAATTTACTTTGTTGCAAGACGCTTTAAAAATATTCCATACCTGGAAAGCCTAAAAACTGGTAGTGTACAAATTGACACACGTGCTGTTTTTGCGCTTATTTTAATACTAGTCGGATTATCTGAATCTGTTGGTGCAGAAAACATTTTAGGAGCCTTTTTAGCAGGTGTACTCGTATCCTTATTATCACCAAATGAAGATATGGTTGAAAAACTCGATTCCATCGGATATGGTTTCTTCATTCCAATTTTCTTTGTAATGGTTGGTGTTAATCTAGAAGTATGGTCTATTTTTAAAGAGCCTTCTAGTATGTTAATGATTCCAATTTTAATTGTTGGACTCTTTATTTCAAAATTATTACCATCACTCGTACTGCGAAAATGGTACCCACATAATATCGTATTAGGAAGTGCTATTTTATTAACATCTACACTTTCCTTAGTTATTGCCGCAGCACAAATTGGTGAAAAATTAAATATTATTAGTCCAAGTCTGTCTGCTTCCCTTATCTTGAGTGCAGTTATTACATGTATTTTTGCACCTGTACTATTTAAAAAGATGTTTCCAAAAGTGGAAACACCAAAACCAAGAGTTTCTATTATTGGTGCAAGTCGAATCACTCTTCCATTATCACTTGATTTAAAACGCGAAGATTATGATGTAAAACTATACATGATGCGTCAAAATAAAGTAAATACCGAGGAAGCAAAATCTCATGACTTCCCAATCGTAAAACTAGATACAATTACGATAGACTTATTGGAGGAACAAAGAGCATTCGATGCCGATCGAGTTGTCGTTGCAACAAGTGATGATGAGCAAAACTTATTATTAGCAGAACACGCAAAAGAATTAGGCGTTGAGTATGTCATTGCAAGTGTAGAAGATCCTCTTTTACAGGAAAAAGCAACGCAAGAGCATATTGCTGTATTCTCGACGATTAACTCCACACGCATTTTATTACGTGCACTCATTGATAAGCCGAGTCTCGTTCGTTTAATTACGACTGCGAATGAAACGGTTCGCGAAGTGGAATTACGTAGTAATACATATAACGGTTTACCGCTTCGTCGCTTGCCATTCCTAGGTGACGTACTCATCATCCAAATTTACCGTGGTAACAAAGCATTAATACCACATGGTGATACAAAATTACAAAATGGTGATACACTTCTTGTAACAGGCTCAAAAGAGCACATTGATACAATGAAAAGCATATTAGAATAGCAAAAAGTCCCCTTTCAAAATTGAGAGGGGACTTTTTAAATCGACATGTAAAAAATAACACAAAACAATTACTCCTTGTTTCCCTAAACCATAATACTTTTAATTTTTTTCTTAAGATTCTTACTTCCTTATGGTAAAATATTACTATCATAAATTATGAGGATGAATCACACTATGTCTATTTCAACTTTAGCTCTTTTATTATTAGCAGAGGTACTTGTAGCCATTATTCTCATCGGTATTAGCATTGAAATTTGCAGCTATGGGTGGAAGAAGCCAAATGGAACGAAATACTTTTGTCTCTTTCTTTCCCTTATTATTGGTACTTGTAGCATATTAGGCCTTTGTGTTGCACCGGCCTATTTCTTTTTACAACTCATAGAAAAAGCTTCATAAGAAAGGTGGATTATGTATGGTTACAATTAAATGTATTGACGCCTCCGAAACATACGAACTACGCCAAAAAATTTTACGTCCAACTCAACAGTTGGAAGATTGTAAATACCCATCTGATTACGAAACAAATTCCTTTCATCTTGGTGCCTTCTTAAATGATAAACTCATTAGCATTGCTTCGTTCTCTCATGAAATCCCCCCTTCCTTACAGGGTAACCATCACTATCGTTTACGAGGCATGGCTACAGTACCTATCTTTCGGAAACAGCATGCCGGTAGCTCATTAATCCAACAAGCTGAAGTAATCTTAAAAGAGCGTCAAGCAGAGATATTATGGTGTAATGCTCGTATTACCGTTACAGATTACTACAAGCGATTAGGATTCCTTGAGCATGGTGAAATATTCGATATACATCCAATTGGACTTCATAAATTAATGTATAAAACATTATGAATTGAACTACCCCTACCTACCTCTACACGAGCTTGAGGTAGGTGGAGGATTTTTCATATTTTCTCTTTAAAAGACATAGAAAGACCTTCCATATGCGCGGAAGGTTTTTCTATGTCTCATTCATCCTCTTCAGATCGTATTGTTCTTCTATAATTGTAAGCATATAACGATGGTACCAAGAAACAAATAAATATAACAAGACCAATTAGTCCTGTGCCCTTTAAAGAAGTATTTGGTGTTACAATCATATTAATTCCCATAATTACAATTGCAAGTGTAATAGGGAGCAATAACAATTTGAAAAAATAGCTTCGTTTCACCGGTTCTCCGCCTTCATATACATCTACTGACTGTTTTAAATTTAAAAAGTTTACTACTGTTATCCCAACTATAAATAACATCAGTAAATCAGAAACCCCTTCATATCCCACTCCTTTTATGACATAACGGTAAAAAACCATACCTAATATCACAAGGTTTTGTAAAACAAATGCCATTCTAGTATGTTTTAGTCCTTGAATCATTAAGCGTTCATCTTTCACGATCCTCATCGATATCCTTCACTCCTTATCCTCCCAAAATAAATCATTTAACGTTTGATTTACGGCATAACAAATTTTTAAACACAAATCTAAAGAAGGATTATATTTTCCTTTTTCAATTAAACTAATCGTTTGCCGTGTAACTCCTACTTTTTCTGCTAATTGTTGTTGTGTTAAATCTAACTGAACACGAGCGACCTTTATTTTACTTACAGCCAATCCATGCCCCTCCTTCACTATTAATTGTAACTTATATATTCCATTATTAAATTACATTATTATTGAAATGCAATTTCTCTCTTCATAACGAATTATCCATTTCTACGAATAAAAGTTTTACCTTATTATACACGAAAAAAGGTACTACCTATGAGGAGTACCTTTTTCTATCTCATTATAAAAATAAATGACATCCAAACAAAATCGCAAAGAAATAAAGAAGCGGATGAACTTCCATCCCTTTCCCTTTCACAATCTTTAAGATAGGATAGATTAAAAATCCAAGTGCAATTCCATTCGCAATACTAGATGTTAATGGAATCCCTACGAAAATTAAAAACGCCGGTAATGCATCTTCAAATTCATTCCAGTTAATATCGCGAATACTTTGTGCCATTAGACTTCCTACAATGATTAATGATGGAGCAGTAATTGCTGCTACACTTGATAAAGAGGCAATAACAGGACTGAAAAATGCAGTAACTATCGTTAAGCAGATTACTACAATACTTGTTAATCCTGTTTTACCACCTGCTGCAATTCCCGCTGATGATTCAATCGTTGCTGCTGTCGGACTTGTCCCGAATACTGCTCCCGTTGTACCACCGATTGCATCAGCAATAAATGCTTTACCGAAACGTTTTTCAGTGTTATCTGTACTTAAACCAGCTTGTTTAATTAAACCAAGCAAGGCACCGGTTGTATCAAATAACAGTACAAGTAAAAATGAAAACACAACTCCGTATAATCCATATTCAATCACATCAGATAACGCAGTCATCGGATTTGAAACAATGATTCCCTTTGGTAAGTGAGGGATAGCTGCAATTTTATCCTCAAACTTAAGTTGACCTGTAAAAAAGGCAATGATGCCCGTCACAATCATACTAATAAATAGTGCACCACTCACACGTAATGCCATTAACACTGCTGCTAACACTAAACCAATTAGTGTTAAAATAACAGCTGGTGAATGAAAATCTCCAATTGTAACTAAATTAGATGGATGATCAACGATAATCCCGGATAAACGAAGACCAATGAAAGCAATAAATAACCCAATTCCACCCGCAATAGCCTGTTTTAAACTATCTGGAATTGCTACAATAAGCTTTTGACGAAATGATGTGAAGGATAGTAAAAGAAAAATAATACCTGTTACAAATACTGCTGAAAACGCAATGACATATGTAATGCCTTCTGCCTTTTGTACAACAGAATAAGCAAAGTACGCATTCATCCCCATTGCTGGAGCAATGACAATCGGATAATTTGCTAAAAACGCCATACATAGTGTTCCGACAACTGTCGCAATAATGGTTGCCGTAAATGCTTGATCAAAAGGTACACCTGCATCAGATAATATTTTCGGATTGATGACAAGAATGTACGCAAATGTAAAAAACGTTGTGATGCCAGCTAAAATCTCTTGCTTCACAGAAGTGTTATACTTTTGTAATTGAAACATGCTTAAGTACCCTTCCTACACAATGAATTATTATCACACATTCTTATTATTATACGAGAAAATGTAATACTTAATCTTACCAATCAATAAAAAGAAGAGTCAATGTATTCAATAATAGTTTGAATTTTAAGTTTAGGTCTGACAAATATAGATATAGTACAGCATACACCGACAATTTTTGTAGCATAACAGAAAGAAATGTTTTATAATTTAAAATAGTTTCACTTTTATGCAAACGCATTCAAACTTTTTCATCCTATAAGGAGGCTTTTTATGCAGCACACAAACAAATCAGGAAATTTAAACCGCGGTCTAAAACAACGACACATCACGTTGATGTCTCTTGGATCCGCTATTGGCGTAGGACTATTTTTAGGATCTGCTTCCGCTATTAAATTAGCTGGCCCTTCTATTCTGTTAGCCTATATGATTGCTGGACTCGTTATCTTCTTCATTATGCGCGCTCTTGGGGAAATGGCAATTGAACAGCCTGTTGCTGGTTCTTTTAGCAAATATGCACATGATTATTTAGGACCGTTAGCAGGTTATATTACTGGATGGAACTACTGGTTTTTATGGGTTGTTACTTGTATGGCAGAAATCACTGCCGCTGGAATTTATATGGAGTATTGGTTCCCGGATATCCCGCGCTGGATTTGGGCATTAATGGCTCTCGTATTAATGAGTGCATTTAACTTTTTATCTGTAAAAGTATTCGGGGAACTTGAATTTTGGTTTGCTTTAATTAAAATTGTCACAATTATCAGTATGATCGTAATTGGTACAGGAATTATTTTATTTGGATTTGGAAATGATGGTATCGCCACTGGTATTTCAAATCTTTGGTCACACGGCGGATGGTTTCCAAATGGTTTTTCTGGGTTACTTCTTTCCTTACAAATGGTTTTATTCGCTTATCTAGGAGTCGAGCTCATCGGTGTCACAGCTGGTGAAGCACAAAATCCAAAGAAAACACTCGCAAAAGCAATTGATAACGTATTTTGGCGTATTTTACTGTTCTACGTTGGAGCCTTATTTGTTATGATGGCAATTTATCCATGGAATGAACTTGGCGATAAAGGAAGTCCATTTGTATTAACATTCCAACAAATTGGTATAGCAAAAGCAGCAGGGATTATTAACTTTGTCGTCTTAACAGCGGCTCTTTCTTCTTGTAACGGTGGTCTATTTAGTACGGGACGTATGTTATTTACATTGGCGCAACAAAAAAAGGCACCTGAAAAGTTCGGCCGTTTGAATAAAAATGGGATTCCAAGTAAAGGAATTTTAGCAACTTCTTTCGTCCTACTAGCTGGTGTTATTTTAAACTATCTTGTTCCTGCAAAAGTATTTACATGGCTTACTAGTATTTCAACGTTCGGCGCAATTTGGACATGGGGGATCATATTAGTTACCCAAATCCGATTCCGAAAAGGATTACCAGCACAAACTAAGCAAAATTTAACGTATAAAATGCCTTTGTATCCATTAAGTTCTTATTTTTCACTCGGTTTCCTTACATTAGTATTAGGAATTATGGCTTATTCAGAGGATACACGAATTGCATTAATTGTTGGTCCAATTTGGTTAATTGCATTGGTAGTTGTATATTACTTAAAAGGATTTCATAAGATAGATGCTGTAGCAAATTCAAAAATTAGTTAAATATGTTATCCCTTCCTGATAGCGAGGAAGGGGTTTTCTTATTTTTCACACAAATATTTATCAACAAAATTCATGTTATTTTTACAAATTTTTTGTATATTTTACATTTTCCATCTTTATTTTCATAAAAAAATCCATTACATTATTAAGGTACATATATTTATTATTAGGGGGATTCTTCTATGAAGAACAAAAAATGGCTTAAACTTTCTTTAGCAACAGCAATTACACTCAGTGTCGGAAGCACTTATATTCCACCTGCTTTCGCTGAAAGTTCTACAGATCCAGCACCTGAAATTGCTGCAAAAGTTGTAAATCAAAACAATGGGAAGAAAGTATTATTTGATAATACACATGGGCAAACAGCAGGTACAGCTGATTGGGTCATTGATGGTGGTTTTTCCGATTTTGGAAATGGTATTTCTAAAAATGGATATTTTGTAAAAGAGCTTCGCCAATCTACACCTATTACATATGAAAATTTAAAAGATTATAATGTGTTTATTGTTCCTGAAGCAAATATTCCTTATAAAAAATCTGAACAAGATGCTATGTTACAGTATGTTAAAAATGGTGGTAGTATTTTCTTTATCGCAGATCATTATAATGCAGACCGAAATAAGAATCGCTGGGATTCTTCAGAGGTATTTAATGGATACAGACGTGGTGCATGGGACAACCCTGCAAAAGGTATGCCTAATGAAGAAGCAAACTCGCCAGCAATGCAAGGAGTAGAAAGCTCCGATTGGTTATCTCAAAACTTTGGTATTCGCTTTCGCTATAATGCGCTTGGAGATGTTTCTGCCAAAAATATTGTATCACCTGAACAATCCTTTGGTATTACGAAAGGTGTTTCATCAGTAGCTATGCATGCTGGTTCTACACTTGCCATTACAAACCCTAAATTAGCAAAAGGAATCGTGTACCTTCCAGAAAACCCATCAAAATGGAATAACGCTGTTGATAGTGGTGTTTATAATGGTGGCGGTATTGCAGAAGGTCCTTATGCCGCTATTGCTAAAGTTGGTCTTGGAAAAGCAGCATTTATCGGCGATTCTTCTCCTGTTGAGGATGCCTCACCAAAATATGTTCGTGAAGATACAGGACAAGCAAAAAAAACATATGATGGGTATAAAGAAGAAAATGACGCTATCTTATTAGGAAATATTGTTAATTGGTTATCTAAACAAGAAACCTATACAAGTTTAGATCAAGTAAATGGCTTACAACTTGATAACCCAACACCTTTACAAACATTTGAGCAACCTAATTTATCAACTGAGCCACAACCAGAGCCTTGGAGCGCCCCAAATCAAGGATATAAATGGTTCAATACAAATACATTTAAGCCAGGTTCATATGGATATAGCAGTACAGTAACTACACCTGTAAATAATTACGTAGTTACGCATCCTAGTATCCTGCCAAACAATGAAGTATTCCAAGTGAAAATTCAATTAAATAACTTATTACCAAATACAACATATAATAATTATTCTCTAGGAATTTTCACAACTGGAGGATCACAAGTTGCGAAAATCCAAAATGAAAATGGTACTTGGCCTTCTAACTTTGAATATAGTAATGCATTCTCTTTCATAACAAACAGTCTAGGTTTTGCTGAAAAAGTAGTAAATGTACAACTCGCACCAAATACAACTGGACAAGCCACTTTGCGTCTTCGTCAAAATACAACGACAAAATATAATGAAGCTGTCACTATTAATAATAAATAATAAAAAAAGCAATCCTAAATGGATTGCTTTTTTACTACTCATCTTTTTCTTTTGAGAAAAACATTCTAGAAATAACAATTCCTAGTCCACCAATAAGTAAGAATAATACTGCACGAATCATCATTGATACTTCTGGTAAATCTAAGAAGAATAACTTACTCACTGTCACAACTAACACCACTAGCCCCGCATACAGTATTTCATTCATTCTTCTATTACGCCCAAACCAAACTGAAACTAAAGCATATATCATCCATAAAAGAGAGACAGGTACACTAATGATACTTCCGCTTGTTGAAAAAACCTCTCCTATTCTAGTAATTGTAATAAATACAAGTACCATAAAGCCGTACAGTGTAATCGAATACACATGTTTTCCAAAATGTTGTAACATTGGTTTCACTCTCATCATGCCATAATAAAATGTTCCAAGCAAAATGAAGTGAGCTACAAAAGCAGCTGACATAAATGCTTCAAATGGACTAACGAGCGTTTGAAGCATACCAATCGCATAAATGACAGCGCTTATATAAAACTTAATCTCTTGTTTCAATTTAACAGAAGTAACAACACCTAAAAATCCTTGTAACATTAAGACGATCGATCCATTTACTAAGCTGAACTCATATAAAATCGCTATACTAAACGATCCCATTGCAAATCCAAATAAAAGATCCGTAAATAATGATTTTTTATTTTTCGTATATTCAGCTACAAACATTACAGCGTGCACAATTGTACTAATCAATAATCCCCATGTTGTAAAGTCTGGAATTTTTACAATTGCCATAATAAAGAAGATTGCATTCGCACTAAACAACGCCATTCTAGGTTGATAAATAAAACTTCGGTTCATAAACATATGCCAAAAAAGTGTAATATGAATGAATCCATACACAACTGTTAATTGTACATTTAAATTTCCTAGTAACACTGTCATAATGACAAAGAAGACAAACGTTACAAGTACAGAAACACAATAAGACACCATATATAAATATTGATAACGGTTCTTATACGCATACCATAATAAACTAATCGTTAATATTGCTTCATATCCAAAGAAAATGTAAGAATTAGGTGTTGTACTATTTAATAAGAACGGTACAAAAAAGGCACCTACAGATACAAATATAGCGAGATACTCTGATTGATATCGCTTAGCTAGATAGATGCCAAGTATAATCCAAATAATATTTAATATAAATGCAATGGTTGCCGGAAAGAAATGATACAAATAATGTGCAGCGAATGTCGTTAAAACAATACCTGTAATACTCCCCCCAGCTAATACTAACCCTAATGCTTGACGTTCCTGTTTTATTTGCAGATCACCTACATAGTACAAACCAACTGATAATACTACGCCAAATACAATACGAATTGCTGGAGTAAGTAATCCCGCATCTACTCCCGCTTTAAATAGCCAAATTACCCCAAGTAGCATAATTGCAACGAAAATACGTGGTAGCCATGTTTGACAAAATTTTATAATATCAAATGGTTCAGGCTTAAACGCAGATATATCTACTTGTTTTACTTCTGATTCCTCCACACTTTCTTGACTAACGACTATTTCTTCTTGCCGTACATTTGGCGCGGGGATACTGACTTCTGCTTTCTTTTCAATAGACTCCCGTTTGTTCAGCTCTCTTTCTGGTTGAACTTTTTCTTCTATTTCCCTTTGCTGTACTTTTAATTCATAGAGCGCCTCTTGTATTGTATCAATTGCTGTTTCTAGAGCTTCTATTTTTTTGTTTAAATCCTCTTTCATTCTTTCCCCCCTCTAATCTTGCTGCTAAAACAGAAATACACCTATAATTGGTGAAATTACCAATTACCTACATCATACTATTAGCTTACTCATTTTTTAAGAGAATTTTTCCTAATATTTTCTAACTTCTGCTATTATAGTAACAAATAGCATTTCCCCCTCTATTTTTCAGCTTAACTAGAAAAATAGAAAATATTGCTTATGAGGTATTGCTTTGAAACAATCGATTGGGAACAATGGCTCAAAAAAGAAAACTCGTGGTCTACGACATGCATGCCGGAATTTCTTGCAATATACGACTATACATACAAACTCTTTACCAAATGCTAATGAACAGTCTGCTTTAAGTTCCTGGTCTATTCCACTCCCCTTCAATCCTTCTTATATGCATTCAAAACGTAAATCAAACGCGATTAAACGATTTTATTTACAGACAGCAATCAATCGAGTAGAGCATTTAATCCGTATAAAAACTACAACTGAAAAAGAGTATCGTATTTATTTTGTTGTCTCTTTTCCTAATTTACACGCTTCTAATATCTTAATTGTATGTAGTAAACAAGGAATAGAACGATTTTTTGAAGGCTTTCTAGGTAGATACATGGACGGACCACAGTGGATTCCATTACCACAAGAACGCGATATTGAACAAGAATGCGGCTTACATATACCTAACGAATTACAAGTAAAAGGATATACAGAAATTTTTACTGATTCTGATTACAATGACAAAGAAATTTGGTTTATAGGTAAATTAGATTAAACAAAAAAGGCGTTTTCCAGTATAGAAAACACCTTTTTCTTCTAATCCTTTTTATTCATACAAGCACTTACAATCATTCCTAAGCAGCCACCTACAATCGCTGGAATAATCCATCCTACTCCTTCTGTATATAAAGGAATGTGTTCTAATATAGATGTCCATTTTGAAAGTAGCACGTTACGATTTAAAATATCTATTCCACTAAACACCGCTACTAGTCCAATAGTCACTGGATATATATACGTATACTTACCGATATACTTATGACATAGTCCTAAAATAATAAGTGTTAAAGCAATCGGATAAATAAACCCAAGAATAGGGACTGATACTTTTAAAATTTGTGTTAATCCTAAATTAGCAAGAATCATACTAACAACACTTAAAACAAAAGCCCACACTTTATAAGAGACTCTTGGAAATACTTCTGTAAAAAACTGACTACAAGATGTAACAAGTCCGATCGATACACACAAACAAGCAACTGTAAAAATAATTCCTAATAATATCATACCGCTCTGTCCAAATAATGCAGTCATCACATGAGCTAATACTTGTGCACCATTATCAAATTTTCCAAGTGAGCCACTTATTGATCCGACATATCCGAGAATAACGTAAATAAGAGATAATAATAGACCAGCACCGATACCTGCCATACTCATGTATTTTGCTATGTCTTTTTCATCTTGTACTCCTTTTACACGTAAAGCATTTGCCACAACAATTCCAAAGATTAACGCTGCTAAAGCATCCATCGTTAAATACCCATCTAAAAACCCTTGAAATACCGGAGTATTTCCATAGTTCCCCACTGGTACTTGAACATCTCCTACTGGTGTAATCATACTCTTTATAAAAATAAGGGCAATCATACATAACAATAAAGGTGTTAATAGTTTCCCAAACAGCCCCATCAATTTTGATGGTGATAAACTTAGCCAATATACAATGCTAAAAAAGATGACTGTATAGATAAGTAGCAACACACTACCGGAATCAGGAAATAATTGACCTGGTCCCATTTCAAAAGCTAAACTTCCTGCACGTGGTATACCAAGCCCAGGACCGATAAACAAATAAATTAAACAAGGAAAAATAATTGCAAAAGAGGAATGTACACGATTTGCTAGTCCTTGGAAACTTCCGGCCTTAGCGATTGCTATTACACCTAATATCGGAAGTCCAGTTGCTGATATGATAAAGCCCAACAATGCAATCCATACATGATTCCCCGCTTCATATCCAAGGAAAGGTGGAAAAATAAGATTTCCAGCTCCAAAAAACATGGAAAATAACATCAGGCTCATAAGCAAAATTTCTTTTTTCTGTAATGATTTCATTTCTTTCTCCTTCTTTACTTTCATATAAAGTGGAATCCTTTTCACCCTATATACATTTTGTTTGTTCCACATATAAATTGCGGCTACGCCTAACAAAAGATGATTCGCACTCATCTTCTCTCTTTGCCTTCACTTAGCATGAGACAGGAAAAGGATCTGACTGCTTCTATCCATGAACAAATGCTCTCTCCCATTTAAAAAAAGAGGTATATAACTCGATTTTGATTTTCCAACATATCAGTTGCGGCTTTGAAAACAAAAGCAGACCTCCACTCGTTTTCTCCTTTTGTTTTCCATGGCATGGGGCTAAAAAAGGCCCTAACCGCTTCTATACATAGTCGGATGCTCTCTTCCATCTAAAAAGAAAGGTTTTACATTGTTTTTCAATTTTCACTTATACGCTAAAACAAACATAGTCCATAGTCTACCACAAAAGAAATCCCCATTCTATATCCACTCTGTTTTCCAATTCCTTCTGAAAAATCAACCTTTATTGACATGTAATAGTTAATAAAGTAAACTATTACATATACAAAACTATTAACTTTGTTTTTGTTTGTGTCAGGAGGAAACTGAAATGGAATCAACGATACAACTTGAGAAAAAACAACAACGAAACAAGAAACATCCTCCAGGTTTATACTTACTCTTCTTCACAGAAATGTGGGAACGATTTAGTTACTATGGATTACGAGGGTTATTAACACTATACTTAACAACAGCTTTAGTAAGCGGTGGTCTTGGATTTAGTCCCGGGTGGGCACTTTCTATCTATGGCTTTTACACTGGAGCGTGTTACTTTACTCCAATGATTGGTGGATACTTAACTGACCGATTTCTTGGAAGACGTTTAGCTATCACGATAGGTGGCGTGACAATGGCAATCGGTAACCTTACGCTATTTGCCCTGCAAAACCAAATCGGCCTATACCTTGGACTCGCGCTTATTATTATTGGTAATGGTTTCTTCAAACCAAATATTTCTACACTTGTTGGACAACTGTATGAAGAAAATGACCCAAAACGTGATAGTGCATTTACCATTTTCTATATGGGTATTAACGTCGGTTCATTTTTAGCTCCACTCGTTTGCGGATTTTTATCAGAAAATTTATTCAAAACAACAGTAGATGGCGTTGTTCATTACGGCTTCCGTTACGGATTCTTAGCTGCCTCAATCGGTATGATTATTGGACAAATTTTATTTACAACATTGTCTAATCGCTACCTTGGTGATATCGGTAAAAAACCAACAATAGATTTACAAGCGGCATCAGGGAAACAAACAGCTGGTAATACACCACTCACAAAAAAAGAAAAACAACATACAGCAGTTATCGTTATTCTAACTTGCTTCGTCGTCTTCTTTTGGGCTGGTTTTGAACAAGCTGGTAGCTCGCTAACGTTATATACAAACAAGTTTGTTGATCGTTCTGTGTTCGGATGGGAAATCCCAACATCTTGGTTCCAATCAGTCAATCCACTATTTATCATTTTGCTTGCTCCCGCTATTTCAGCACTATGGGCTAAGCTGGCTACAACAAAACGTGGAGATTTAAAAATCCCAACAAAAATGGGACTCGGTATGATTTTACTTGGAATCGGTTATATCGTTCTTGTTATCGCTACATTAAAAACAGGTAGTGATGAGCACAACATTACAGAGCAAGCAAACCTACTATTTATTGTCTTTACTTACCTTTTCCACACATTAGGTGAATTGTTCTTATCACCTGTTGGATTATCAATGGTCAGTTCCCTTGCACCAGTAAAACTCGCTTCATTACTGATGGGCGTTTGGCTCGCTAGTTCAGGGGTCGCCAACATTTTAGGTGGTCAACTCGCTAGTTTTACAACTTCACTTGGATATTCAGAAGTATTCACAGTTATAGGAGCAGTCGCTATTGTTTTAGGATGTGTTTTATTACTGCTTTCTAAAAAACTGGTAAAATGGATGGACTAAAAAAGCTGAGGGATTACTCCCTCAGCTTTTTTTCTTCGCTTTTACAAACTCCCCAGTAACAACAAAACGCTTCGAGTTATCAGATACAGACACACATGTAATAAGTGTAACTTCTGTTTTCCCGTGATCTTCTACTACTTCCCATTTATCAGGTGTTACTTCTGACACATTCGTAACAACGTACTCATACTCATTTTTATTATCATATAAATAGATTTTATCGTTCTTTTTTAACGAAGATACATCGCTAAACAAAACACCTTTTTTTGACATGTTATGTCCTGCCAATGCATAATTTTCTTTTCCCATCTCTTGCTTCTCTTTTACAGTTGCTGCTCCTGATAATAAATTCTTCTCGGTAGAAGCATTTAAAATAGGTAATTTCAGTGAAATACTTGGAATCTCAATACGACCAATTACTTGTGTTTTATCTAATGATGCATTCGCTACCTCTGATAAATCAGGTTGGTCAATTTTAGATGCGTCTACAAATTTCGTATCCTGTTTTTGATATTCCATCTTCTGAACAGCTTGTACATTTTCTGTTTGCTTCTTCTCTGCCATATATCCGTCATAAAATGGCTTACCAATTAAAATGCCACCTACAACAAATAAAAGAACTGCTAGTATACTATATATTCTCTTCTTATTCATACATAATTCCTTCCCTTTACAAAATCTTACTTCTATATAAGATGATAAAGTAAGATGACTATATGTACAAGTGCGAGACGAAAAGGAAAAGAAATTTATTTACTGATACGGTAAAAACTTAACACTCCATCTGCTTCATCCGCGCTCACAAATACATCTCGACTGTTTACTTTATGAATCCCTTCCGGTGCAGCCCCAGCTGATGGGGCAAGTCCAATATAAACCGGGAACATCGGAATTGTTATATCAAAAAACAATACAGCATTCGCCCTTTCAGCAGCCACTGCTAAAATAGGATTTCCTTTTATCATACCAGTCGCTACATTTTCCACTTCACTTCCGCGATTCTCACTTCTGCTATCAGGATATAAACCAACAGCCGCTACTTTTTCATCAATAAGATTCATACTATCGTACACAAGAGACCCAGCCTGACTCCATACAGAAATGTTTCTCCCTCCTGATTTCACGCCATCTTTAAATTCATTTTTACCAAGATCCCCTTCATTAGCAGTAATGAGAAATCGCCCAGACGGGTCCCATGTCACACCATCTGGTTCTAGGCGTGCAGTCATCTCATCTTGAAAAGATACGGTACCACCCTTTTTTAAATCTGCTTTATGTGTTGTGATGCCAAGACCAAATATATTTTCAATTCGTTTTTCTACAATATTTACAATTGCTACCGCATTATTTTCTTGTAATGTAACAGCTGCTTTATCTCCTTTTGCGCTAATCGCTACATACTCCGGCTGCGGATCATGCTTATAGATTGCTCCATTACTAATGTTACTCATATGGATTGGAAGCTCAATATGTTCCCCGCGCATGACATCACCGTCAGGAAATGTAATCATAGAAATACTTCCTGGTCGTTTTGTTTTTTTCATATTCACTTCATTTTCATCATTTGGATCGTTTTCTTCATCTTCATTACAAATAATAAGTGTTCTTCCATCTGCTGTTAACGCTACTGAATCTGGTCCTACACCTACTTCATACGTCTTTACAACTCTCTGCGCTGCTAAATCCACTACCGCCACTTGTCCCTTATTTGCATAATATAAGTTATCTCCAGTTCGAAAAGCAGCCAATGCGTACTTTCCGTCTGGTGTAACCGTTACACTCGTTACTTCTGCTTCTGAATGAATTTCTTTAAAACTCACATTTCCTAATACTTTTATATTCTCTAAATCTGCAATTGATAGAATCTGAATTTGTCCTAAATCTGCTTCCGTAACAACAAGTGTATTCCCATCAGGTGTTGATGCTGTAATTTCAGCCTTCCCATTTGGCATTTGAAATGAGGCGATTCGATTAACTTTTGTATCCTTATGTTTTTTACCAATAAAGTCCGTCACCATCTGTTCCACTTTCCCGCGATACGCTGGGTTAGATATACTCCCCTTTGGTAACGTATCTATTTTATTCACAACCTTTTGTGCGTCCTTGTCTATTGTTTCTGCACTCACATCATTTCCTGTCCATAATACACTTGCAATCATCCCACCGTATAAGAACGCCTTTTTCATTTCCCCACTCCCTTTATTCGATACGTCCAATTTCTATCATAAAAAATATTTGTAAATCTTCACTTCGACACACATTAATTTTTTGTAAAAAATAGAATGTTTATTACAAAAAAAGACGTGCACGCGGCACGTCTTCAAGCAAATTTATTTCGATAAAGTGAAATATGGAATACAGTCATTTGTATAAAGAAGATTAAAAACACAACATATAATGGGTACGCAGGAATATACGGGGTTACAATCGGATATATAACAAGCAATGCAGCTGCAGTCGGCATAACATACCAAAGCGCCATAAAAGTCGTACGACATGCTTTTGCTGTAATGATTTCTTCCCGCTCATCATCTTGTGGAAATAACAAGGGAAACATCCAAAAAGATAATTTCTTATATTTCTTCTTTTGAACTTTATAAAAAATAGTTGATACAACAGCTACAATTAATAACAATAAAAACGGTGTGATGCTCATCGATATTTCAAATGGCACTTTCTCTGTTTGAATAATATTTGCAAATTCCACCTCAAAATAATAGAGTTCAATAAATGCCCAGCTAGCTAATCCGATAAATAACACATTCACCACATAAGACAAAATGATTCTATTCACTTTTTTCTCCCTCCTTATTTAAAACAAACACATCCTCCATCTTTAAATCAAATACATCACAAATCGTCAGTGCTAATAACAACGATGGAACGTAATCACCCTTTTCAATCGCTGCAATCGTTTGCCTTGTTACGCCAACTTTTTCAGCTAATACGCTCTGCGTAAAGTTAAAACGGGCTCTTAGCTCCTTCACTCTATTGTAAATGGTCAAATTTACCACCTCTCACCATCATTGTATGCTAAGCTTTACAAAATGTAAACTCAACTTAACATTTATTTCGTAAAAAAATCCAACTTTACCAGATGTAAAGTTGGATTTGATTTTAATTTAAAATTGTAACTTTAACCGTTCTGCGTCCCCAAGCACTAGAAGAAGCTTTATCTGGCATTAATACATCAATTCTATGACCTTTAATATCTCCGCCAGTATCCCCGGCAATTGCTTCACCGTATCCTTCAACAAATACACGAGATCCCAATGGAATAACCGCATCATCTACAGCAATTAATTTCATTCCTGGGTTTGCAGTTAAGTTATGACCCAATTTAGATTTTACAGTTTCACCTGGCTTATTTCCATTTTCAGAAGGATCAGCTGTATAAGCAGTTGCCAATACATAAATTTCACGCCCACCTTTAGCCGGTTTTGGCTCTGGCTGAGGAGTAGATGGTGTTTTTCCACTTTCAGCTTGCTTAGGCGCTGGTGCTGTTTGCTTAGCCGCGTCTGCTATTGCTTTTGCTTCTGCTTCTTTCGCAGCTTTTGCTTCTGCTTCTGCTTTTGCTTGAGCTTCCGCTGCTAATCTTGCAGCTTCTTGCTCACGAGCAATTGTTTCTTGTACTTCTTTCATACTTGATTCAATTTTTGCTTTTTCTTGTTCAGCTAAATTAATTTGACTTGCAATTTGATTATATTTTGCTTGCACAGCTTGTAAGTTTTCTTGACGCTTTTTCAAGTTTTCTTGTAAATCCGCTTGTGCTTTTGCTAATTTTTGTTTGTCTACTACTAAAGACGCTTCTTTTTCGTCAATTACTTTTTTGTCTTCTTCAATTTGACGAAGATCTTGTTCTTGCAGACGTAAAATCTCTTTATCTGCATCTAGGATTGTAGATACTGCATTCATACGTTGTAAGAAATCAGCAAAATTCTTTGATTCTACTACAACTTCTACTACTAAACTCGTATTTGAGCTATTTTGAACAGAAACCATACGTTTTTTCATAATATCTTTACGAGCAAGTACTTTATCCTCTAAAACGATAATCTCTTGCTTTTTCTGTTCAATTTGCTTATGCGTTTCATCGATTTTACTTTGAATAGCAGCTTGGTCCTCTTTGTTTTTTGTAATTGTATTATTTAAATTATGTAGTTCACTTTCAATACCTTGTATTTCTTTATTAACAGCTTGCTTCTCTTGTTCTTTTTGCTGAATATCATTGTTATTCTGCTGCAATTGCTGTTGCATGTTGTCCAGTTTCTCGTCGTTTGACTCAGCTTTTACAGCGACTGTACTAGAAAGACCAATAATTCCTGCTAATACTAGACTACTGATTCGCTTAAAATAGTTCATAATCCGACTCCCTTCTCATACAGTTATACATGATTTGTTTTACAGTTTGTTTACAAACTCATTAAATACACTTTATTTTTCATGACAAAAAAATGAAAACAACCCATAAAATGTAATGAACTCTTAACTTTTAACAACTGATTTTCATACAAATCTTACAAAATGTAAATTCGTATATTAGAAACAAAAGATTACACGACATTAAAAATATTGTCAAATCCTGTAGAAACCTTACTGATACAAAATTAGTCTGTTGACAACATATGACAACCTTCTACAAATTATATAAATCCAAATTGAAAAACCATCATAAAACCTTTCTTTTTGGGCGGAAGAGAGCATCAAGCCATGCATAGAAGCAGTCAAATTCTTCCCTTGCCCCATACCAATCTAAAAAAGAAAAAAAAATAAGTACAGGGCACTTTTTATTCTTCGTAACAGCAACTTATATATTGAAAAGTCGAAATAGATTTATATGGTTTAACTCTCATTTTTCCTTACATTTGATGGCGAAAGGGAATTTAAAATATTTCTCTTTTTATTGTGTCATCGTGGGTGTACTCACTATTATTTTCCTATAAAGCTGAAAGAGTTGTCCTACTAAATAGGGCGCTCTTTTTTATAAAAAATTTGTCGTCTTCCTTTTATTTACTTTAAATTTTCAGAATAGTATAATATTAAATGTATCCTACATTATAAAAATGAATTACGAACATGATGAATCTACGTTAAAGATACCTCCATAACCTCGTAAGCATAATAGGAGGATTGCACATGTTGTGACTGAAACAGGATATTCAATTTAATTTACTACTACAAATACAAAAGGGGTGCAATCATGTTTATTGTTACAAAACTTATTCATATTAAATTCGGCTATGAAGAACAAATTATTCGTTCTCTACAAGAATACTATCCAAACTCCGGTACATATGGGTTTATTAATCTAGAATTTTCTCGCATGAAACGTACTGAGCATGGGAATGAATATATGATTCGTATATTATGGAAAACACAACAAGATTATCATGAGTGGATTTCTCAAAAACAGGAAACTACAACGATGCCATGGAAACAACAATTCAAAAGCTATATTCTCTCATCAAAATCCCATGCTACGCATGTTAAATATTTACACTAAAAGAGCCTTCTGCAAATTTGCAGTAAGGCTCTTCTTCATCCCTCTTTCCTATCGAAACAACTCGGTCTCTAAAAAATAAAATTTGATTTTACATTTTATTAAAGCTATAATAGATTCCGATTTTTTTTGAAAGGAGCCACATTTTGACAGCTTATTTATTTCCAATTAAAACAGCATTTATTCTATTCCCCTTTTTAGCAATGATTCTATTGATTCCATTTTTAATATTTAATTACAGAAAATATGGCTATTTAAATAAATGGCGTTCATTTATTTTATATTCTTTACTGCTTTACTTGTTAAACGCTTATTTTCTTGTCATCTTACCGCTGCCACAAACCTATGATACATGTAGCTTGCAGCCAGCTAGTACACAGCACGTTCAGCTTGTACCGTTTTATTTCATTCAAGAAATCAGCAACCATACAGCAGCAGTATTAGCCAAACCAGCTACCTATTTCTATTTATTAAAAGAATCTGCTTTTTTACAAGTCGCATTCAATGCACTATTAACGATTCCAATCGGCATATATTTACGTTACTATTTCCGCCTTGGTTTTTTACAAACAATCTTCTTTTCACTTTGTCTCTCACTATTTTTTGAGATAACACAAGTGACTGGATTATACGGTATATACAATTGCGCATATCGTTTATTTGATGTCGATGATTTATTTTTAAATACACTTGGGGAGCAATTGGTTATTTCATCGCACCGATATTCACGTACTTCCTTCCTAAATCAAATGAATTAGATGCACATGTCGATTTAGCTACGAAACCAGTTGGATTTATTCGTCGTCTTATCGCACTGCAAATTGATTGGATTTTCTTATCTATTGTTGTGCCAGTTATAAAAAATAAAGGGAATTCTATTTTCATTTCTAGTATCCAGTCTTATACCAATCTATATGAACTTATTTTCACCCTATGTGCGGTCTTCATTTATTTCATCGTCATTCCGTATTTGACGAACGGAAAAACAATTGGTAAAGCGTTGCTTCGTATTCATATAAAAGGTAAAAATGAGCGAATTACCATTAAAGAATTATTTATTCGTTACGGCCTGTTCTATTTTGTTTTAGGTGGAATGAACTATATTCTCTCTAGTAGTTCCATATTGAATCAGACTACTCCATTAACTATGCTCATTATATTACTGTTTATGTTCTCAATTAATGGTCTCTTCATTATACATGTCCTATTACATGTATAATGAAGAGATAAATTATTATTTTATGAGCATATAAGCCATACACGAAATGCAATTACACTCCAAAAAGCTGACAAATAATTTGTCAGCTTTTTTCATAAATAGAAAACATTTTTGCTACATATGGATTTAAAAACATCCCCATTGGATCTACCTTTCCTCTAACTTCCAAGAAAGAATTTAACTTTGGATAAACACATTGTAATGGTTCATATCGCATTGTATGCATTTTCCCCCAATGTGGACGCCCTTCGTACTTTTGAAAAATATGTTCTATTGCTGTAAAGTACGCAGCATATTTCATTCCTTTATACATATGCACAGCGATATACGCTGAATCTCTTCTATAAGCAGGACTTATCCATATATCATCTCCCTTTACATAACGACATTCAATTGGAAAATGAACTTGGAATTTCTTCTTTTCAATGAGGTTGTAAATTTCCCCTACTACATCTTTCATATACTGCGCTGGGACACTATACTCCATTTCATAAAAACGAACATTACGAGATGTAGCAAATATTTGATAACTTGGACCAATTGTTTTCGCACTCGGCACTGCCTTTGCTGACAGTCTACTAACTCCTTTACTTATAGAAGGAATCCACTTGCATCCTTTAGACAATAATGAAAAAGCTATATTTTCAAGTAGTTCTGTCTTGATCTTATGCCACTTTAAATCTATCCCTTTCTCTGCTGTTTCATTTGTAATTTTCACTTGGACATCATCTGAATACGGAAACACAAAAAATTCAAAATGACGATGTTGCTTATATTCCTCTAGTTTGTTTATTACAGTAGAAAATGATTCCTTTCTGCTTTCATAGATAAGTGAATAAGCTGGAATGACTTTTAATTTAACTTTTACAATGATTCCCAGCATACCAAGAGATAACTGAAATGCCTTCCAAAATTCAGGATTCTCTTTCTCAGAACAAACAATAATTTCTCCAGATGCCAGCACAGCTGTAACTTCTACTACTTGTGTTGCCAAACTACCAAATTGAATACCTGTTCCATGCGTTCCTGTACTAATTGCTCCTGCAATAGATTGCGAATCAATATCTCCTAAATTTTCCTGCGCGTATCCTTTGTCTTCCAGCAGTTTTCCTAAGTTATATAACTTTGTTCCGCCCCATACTTCTACTATGAATGATTGTGAATCCACGTCTACTATCCCTTGTAGCTCATCTAAAGAAATTAGAATTTCCTCTGTTTGAACAAGAGGTGTAAAGGAGTGTCCTGATCCAACAACACGAATTCTCTTTCCCTGTTCCTTTGCAAACTTTACTACTTCTATCACATCTTGTATATTTTTTGGATACATCGTATATTGTGGATTCCCTTCTACATTCCCTGCCCAATTTCTCCATTTCTGCCCTTTTACAGAAAGCATTGGCCATCCCCCCGGTATGTTGAATACTCCCCTATCACTTTGTTACCTACAATACGATGTAACGATGAGAAACGCTCACATAGTTCTCCGGCTTTACTATGCCGAAATAACATGCCATCCCCAACCGTTAGATGTTCTGAACCATCATAATAAACGGGCGTTTGTACTTCTCCAGCTCCCTCTAAAGCTAACAACTTTGCCCCACTTGGCTCCCAAATCTCAGGCTGTTTGTCTTTCCCAACTGCTCCTGAAGCCATATATCCGCCACCGAGGCAAGTATATATATGTTGGCTTGGTTGTCTAACAATCGGCAACGCAAAGCCAACAGCTGGTTCAAATCTAATATCTTTATAGTAATCAAAGAGCTTGGGAGAGTAAAAAGCAGAACCTATTGTAATCTCTGTAACGGATTCATCTTGCATTGTCGTTTTTATACTTCCTGTGCCTCCTCCATTTACAAAACGAAGTGTAATTCCTTGTTCTTGCAATGCTCGTACAACGCTCTGTCTACGTTCCATCACTTCAAATACAGATTTTCTCTTTAAATAAGAAACTATTTTATTTTTAAAACCTTGCTTTGGTACATCGTCCCCAACTCCTGCAATCTGTGCCTCATAGCCCATTACACCGTCTATTTGTAAAACGGAAGATTGAATTGCTTTTTCAATAACGTTTAAAGCCTCAGAGGTAGTACGTATAGGAGAACGTCTAACACCAAAATGAAACTGAAAAAAATGACTACTCATATCGATATCAATACAAATTCGAAAGCGTCCACCTGTTTCTATTGCAATTTTCTCTAAATAAGCAATATGTTCTATGCAATCTACCATACAAGTGATTATAAATCCTTGTTTTGTAAGCAAACTAATTTCCTGAAGTGCTTGTTCATCATGTACAGGATATCCAAGCAACAAATCATTAAATCCTTGTTTTATTAAGAATATTACTTCTCGTGGTGAAAAACACATAATGCCTTGAAAACAACTATTAGAGGCTAAAATTTTCTTCATCACTGGAACAGATCGTAACGATTTACTAGCAATACGAACTTTCTTTCCTCCGCACAATTGAACAATTGACTCAATATTTCTTTCTAACGCTTCTTCATCAAGAAATGCGCATGGTAAGGGAACCTTTTGAAATATGTTACGCTCCACATTGTTCTCTCCCCTTCTATATATATGTCTTATACATATTGGAAAGAAACTATCATTTTCCTGTGTCTAAACAAAAAAAGTTTCTTCTTTACGAAGAAACTTTTTAACTATTTCAATAGAAGTGATTACCTGTACTGGATCATGAATCATTATACGTGTATGTTTTTTAACTAAGAAGTAACCAAGCATTCTAGCGATTTACATATGTATCAAACCAAAGCTGAATATATCCCGCTGTGACACGCTGTGCTTCTACTAAACGTTTTCCTGTTGTTAGTGTAACTTCTGCACGCCATTTATCTGCATATTCTTGTGAAACTGCCGCTCTTACGAACCAATCTTTTGTAGTGCCATTTACAATACCAGCATAATCTTGCTTAGCAGCTACAGCCGCTCCATGAATCCAGTCTTCAGGATTTACTCCTTTCCAATTCCAATATCCATTTCCATCAGCCACTTTATAATTATTTTTTATTGTATCTACAAAATTTTCATATTTGGAGTGGAAACCTTGTGGATAAGAAAGATTTGTAAAGTTTGCTGCATGCATTGGTTGATTTACATCTCCTAAGTAATGAAGCGATAAGCCTAAATAGAAGAATGCTTGTTTTATTTCTTGCTTTTGATAGGCTTCACCAGCAAGTTTAAAATATTTAGCCCCAGTTTCTTTTGCCTGCTTAGCAAAAGGTATATATGTCTTCCCTGTATCAGGATCGTAGAAATGAGAAGCAAATGTACTGTTATCATAATAAGGGTTTTCATAATCAGCAGCATATATACCATTCTCTAACTCTGTACGCCATTCATTTAATAATGCAACTTGATCTTGTTTTACAACCGTTGTATTACGAGACATAATATCAATTGCACGATTGACAATCCATAAATGGGAGTTTACACCTTCTGCATGTTTATCTTCAGCAGACCAATATTGAATTACTCTTACCTTATTTCCGCCCTCATTTTCATGGGCAAACGCTACACTTTGCAATGGTGCTACTAATGTAATAGCTGCTGCTAAGGCTAATACTTTCTTTTTCATATGAAAACCTCCGTTTATATTTAATTTACTTGGAATATGTAATTCAAACCATATGGTTAACCTACGATTAGAATATCCCACCTTTCTACTCATTTCTATTGAGAAAATAAATTATACGAACATTCACATTATTATAATTCTATGGATAATATGTTTCATTTGCATTATAGTAAACGAATATTAAATTCCTGCAAAGAAACAGCTAAAATATTGTAAAAAATAGAAGCAATCAGGTGCATATCCTGATTGCTTCTATTTTTTCTTTCGCCCTGATAATATACTTGATAATTGAACATTTACTGCTAGCTTATGAATAAATCCAAACACTAAACCAATTCCAATGAAAATATAGAAAATCGTAAAGATTTTTCCAAAGTCTGTTTGCGGGCTAAAATCTCCATAGCCAACTGTCGTTAATGTAACAACGCTAAAATATAATGCATCAATCGTGCGTAATCCTTCTACCGTACTGTAAAAAATAGTCCCTGATAGTAACGTTATAATCGTTAATACAAATAACACTTGAAATTCTTTATCTTTCCACGCTCTTGAACAAGCTTTTAGCATTCGTTTCAAAGTTAGTAAAAATGAAACCATGTAACTCTCCCTTCCTACTTAAACAATTTAGTCAAAGGAAAGTCTATCACCTTTCTATCCACAAAAAAAGTAGCCTTCTTCTATTTCTAGAAAAAGACTACTTTCTTCTATATTATATATTATTTAGGTGAAACAAGAATTTTCACTTGTTTTTTATCTTTTACAAGCGCTTCAAATCCTTCTTCTACAACTTGATCCACTGTAATTTTTTTCGTAATTAATTTCTCTGCTTGAATTTGACCAGAGCTAATTAATTTAATAACAGATGGGAAGATGTGACGGTATCCAAGAATACCTACAACTTCTTTTTCTTTTAATACTAAGTTGTTTGGAGTAATTGTCGCATCTTTTTCCCAGACACTGACGATTACAGTTTGTCCTTCAAAGCTTGTGCTTTCAATTGCTTGACGAAGTACAACTTCAACTCCTGTTACTTCGAAGCTAACATTTACGCCTAAACCGTTTGTTAAGTTACGGATTTCTGCTACCACATCTTGCTCTGCTGGATTTAATACGTAATCAGCACCTGCTAATTTTGCTAACTCTTGACGTTCTTTAGAAAGTTCAACTGCGATAACAGGTGTTGCACCTGCAGCTTTAGCAGCTTGGATAACAAGAAGTCCGATTGGTCCACAGCCAAATACAGCTACAGCTTCGCCTTCTTTTAACTTACTTTGACGCACTGCATGAACTGCAACTGCTGCTGGTTCTACAAGTGCACCTTGTTCATAAGTCATTTCATCTGGGATATGGTGAACCATATCTGCTGGTACTACAGTATATTCAGAGAAGCCACCGCCATCTCCACCAAGACCGTGGAAAACAAGTTGTTCACAAACGTTATAATGACCATGTTTACAAGCTTCACATTTACCACAAGAATAAATAGGTTCTACAACAACGCGGTCCCCTACTTTATGATTCGTAACACCTTCACCGATTTCAACAACTTCACCACTAAACTCGTGACCTAAAATAACAGGTGCTTTCACGTGTGTTAGTGGATGTTCTTCTGTTGGAATAAAAATAGGTCCTGCTAAATATTCATGTAAATCTGTTCCACAAATACCACACCATTTAACTTTGATCTTCACTGCTCCTGATCGTACAGCTGGTTCTGGAACTTCTTCTACTCTTACATCACGTTGATTATGCCAAAGTAATGCTTTCATTTTATGCATCCCTCTCTATGTATATATACTTAACCTGGTGAAGTTTACCAATCTATTATAGTACTCTTATCCATATATTTCAAAAAACCAATCTGGATTTCACTAAATTTTAACAAAAAAAAGTTCACTTTTTTGTCACTTTGTACTTTTTTCCACATCTGTTAATTCAATTTCATTGCAGGCGAAATTCGCATTATGCCATAATAGCAGAGGAGAGGTGAACATCGCTTGAAATATTTCATTTATTTTATTGTTATCGTAGCGTTTTTAGATACATTTTCACAATTACCAATTATGAGTACTTACGCGCAAAGCCTCGGGGGAACTCCTCTTATTATCGGTCTCGTTGTAGGTATGTACTCGTTTGCCAATATGATTGGCAATATTATCGCAGGTGCATCTGTTGATAAATTTGGCGCAAAGAAAGTACTCTA
>Ga0102589_1001732_pt1 | contig 27879 bp, 28 predicted proteins | sample AraplaMF_Col_mLB_FD_76858 | JGI IMG/M metagenome (GOLD analysis project Ga0102589, IMG submission 76858) | Arabidopsis root microbial communities from the University of North Carolina, USA - plate scrape MF_Col_mLB | ecosystem: Host-associated > Plants > Roots > Endosphere | place: USA...
ATCCTAACATTGCACCTTTGTTTTTAAGAAAACGTCTTCTAGCATCCTTCCAAAATGAATCAGAAGGTCTAGAAATTTTTTCAGCATTCGTTAAATCCAATTCGGCAGGTTGGAATAAATCTGATGGTATTTTTTTTGCAGTGTTGTTACTCATTATTTATTACCTCCCGCTAAACGAATTCGTGGATCAATAACACCGTATAAAATATCTACTAAGAAAATAACTAATAATAATAAAGCACTATAGAAGATGGTAGTACCCATGATAACTGTGTAGTCATTTGTTACGATTGAGTTAACAAATTGAGAACCTAGTCCAGGTACAGCATACATATTTTCGATAACTAATGTACCAGTCATTAAGTTTACAGCCATAGGCCCTAAAATTGTTACAACTGGAATCAATGCATTACGTAATGCGTGTTTAATGATAACTCCTACTTGTGAAATACCTTTTGCTTTCGCAGTTACGATATATTCAGAGTTCATTACTTCAATAAGCTCAGTTCTAGAGAAACGAGCAACGTTTGCTGTTACGAATACTGACAATGCAATTGTCGGCAAGATCGTATGTGCAAAGCTTTCCCAATATGCTACCGGGAAGATTGGGAATTTTACAGCTAAATATAATTGTAGAATTGCACCAAAAACGAATGATGGAATCGAAATCCCTATTACTGCTAGAACAGTAGCACTATAATCATAGATTGTATTATTTTTAAGTGCAGCAACAATACCAAAGATTAATCCCATAAAAGTACCTAATAATAATGCTTGTGCTCCTAATTGAGCAGATGGACCAATACGACCAACAATCATATCAGTTACTGGACGATTGTCGTATTTATATGAAACTCCTAAATCACCTTTTGCTAGATTTTTCATATAGTTCGCATATTGAACTGGTACAGGCTTATCTAACCCATACTTATGAAAAATGATTTGCTTTTGCTCAGGTGTAAGTTTCTCCGCATTTCGTAGAGGAGAACCTGGTAATAACTTCATCAAGAAAAATGTAACAGTACAAATTAAAAATAGTGTGACAAACATGTAAATAAATCTTTGTAGCACGTAACGTCCCACAACAGCACCCCCTTGTAAATTTTAAAAAGTTTTGTTTTTTTTGACAATTCTTTCTATAAAAGGAGAGTATGTGGACTTACCATATACTCTCCAGAACTACTTCTTTCATTTGAAACACGACTACTTAATTTCGACCCATTTATATGTGTAATCTCCACCAAATTGGTGTTTGATGATTCCATTCACATATTCTTTTTCTACAAACGCTCGTCCTCTTTGATAAATCGGAGCAATTGCATGGTCTTCCATTAAGATTTTCTCTGCATTTAATAATGCAGACCAACGATCTTCTGTTTTATCTGTCGTTGTATTCTCCTGTGCGAATTTAATTTGTTGATCATAAGTTGGATTAGAGTAATTCATTTGGTTATACGAACTTCCAGTAATGAACATATTTAAAAATGTCATTGAATCTGGATAATCCGGCCCCCAACCTGCTACTGTCATTTGATAGTCCATTTTAGATTCTAAATCTAGTTTTTGGGCAAATGGCTGTTGCTTAATCTTAACAGTTAGTCCAGGTAAATTTTTCTCTAAATCTCCCTTAAGAAATTCTCCCGTTTTCTTTGCAGTGTCTGTATCACTATTTAATAGCTCTAAGGTTAATGTGTCGAAGCCAACTTCTTTTTTAGCTTCTTCCCACATTTTTTTTGCCTCGTCTATATTATATGTGACTAAATCCCCATTAATCTCACGAAAATCTTTTCCTGCCTCATTTGAAGTTAACCCTTTTGGGACAATGTAGTTTGCAGGTTCAGATCCATCATTTAATAAAACGCTTGTAAAGCTTTCTTTATCAAATGCCATGCTTAATGCTGCACGTACTTTCGGATTCGCTAATTCTTTAACCTTTTCATTGAATCGGATAAAGAATACAGTAGGTGTGTTTTCATGTTTAAGCTCATTAGAGTCTTTATATTTTTCTACAAACTCGGAGGTTAAATTTACACGATCTACTTTACCAGTTTCGTATAAGTTTACACCTGCTTGGATATCTTTTACGATATTGTAGTTAATCTCTTTTAACTTAACAGTACTTTTATCCCAATAATGATTATTTTTAGTCAATTTAAAGCTTACATCATGTTTCCATTCACTTAATGTAAATGGCCCATTGTAAACTCCTGTATTGGCTTCTAACGCATAATCTTTACCTTGTTCTTCTATAAACTTTTCATTTTGCGGGTAAAAAGTTGGGAAAGTAACAAGACTTAAGAAATAAGGTACCGGTCTTTCTAGCTGTACTTGTAACGTTTTGTCATCAATTGCTTTAACGCCTAACTGATCTTTAGGCATTTTATTATGATTAATTGCTTCAGCATTTTTTACATCATACATAATGTAAGCGTATTCGGAACCGTGTTCTGGGTCAATAGATTTTTTCCAAGAATATTCAAAATCTTTTGCAGACACTAAATCACCATTAGACCATTTGGCATTATCTCGAATATGAAAAGTGTAGGTTTTACCGTCCTTACTTACTTCATATTGATCGGCCATTCCATCTATTGGTTGATCATTTTTATCTAATCTATATAATCCTTCCATTACATTTGTCATAACCTCAAAGGATATTGCATCTGTTGCTAATGATGTATCCATTGAAGGTATTTCAGCAGTTTGGATTAAATTTAGAGTTTGTTCTGACTTAGAGGTCTTCCCTTTTGACTCATTCGGACCTCCGCAAGCTGCTAATAATGTACTCATTGAAAGCACCGTAGCTGCAACAATTTTTATTTTATGGTTCATGATGTAAACCTCCTAGGTGCTATTCCATGTTGGTTTATTATTGTTAGCAATTAATATACAATTCTGACATTTTGTAGTAGAATTTTCGATAAGTATCGATTATTTTCTACAAATTTTATTATACATTTTTAATTGAGTTTTACAACAATTTTGACAAACAAAATTTAATAATTTGTTAAAATTAGCTGAATACTCGTAAAAATGTTAACTATTTATTATTTTATTGTAAAGTTAATTTGCAACGGCTTACAATATTATTATAATATAACATTATTCACCGTACAATATTTTTTTCACTTTGAAGGAGGAGCATGAACAAACATGTCCAAACACTATATTTTATCCCTATTTTCATCGATTATCTTAGCGATAATCCTAACTTTCATCCAAGGAACAGCTGATTTTTTCCTTCATTTGACAAACACAATTTTCTATATTGGACTAACATTATTTGTCATAGGTGGATTTCTACTGATTGTACAAAGCGGTTTTTTCAACATTACTCGATATGGAATTAGAAAAGTATTTGGCTTAAGAGAAGAAAAAATTGCCAAGATGACAGGTGACGAAACATTAACAGTTAAAAAAGAGATGTTGTATAAACGTTATTCATTTTCATCTACTAAGCCTTTATTAATGGCATCCATCACATTAATCATTTTGTCAGTTGCATTTACTTTCATTATTATTTCTTAATCATGTATCAACATCTTGAAAATTGAGTATAATTAAGATATTATCAATAGAAAGAATAGTATAGCTATGACGAAGAGTAGTACACAGAATTTGCATGTATAGAGAGCTTGTGGTTGGTGTAAACAAGCCATGTAATCTGATGGAATGGACTTCCGAGCTTCGAACCGAACAGTAATAAAAGTAGGCTTCGACGTAACTCTAACGATAAAAGAGAGCATGTTTTCATGCGTGAGTGATTCCCTGATTTGGAATAACTAGAGTGGTACCGCGGTATAATCGTCTCTATTTTTAATAGAGAGATTGTGCCGCTTTTTTATGTTTGTTTTTATTTTTGGCTTTGTTAATGATCATTGTTTATATTTAGATACTATCTGAAGATGTTGTTTCCAAACAGTATTTTAGGTAATTGAATGAATCGGAGACTCACCGGGCGCCCCATGGAAAGCGAGCATCCTGGAGTGGAATTCAACTCAGCTTTCTTCCTCAACAGAGCGTATTTTATTAAGTAAATAGGAGGCATATTACATGCAAACAATTTTTAGTGGTATTCAACCTACATCAAGTGGTGGTATTACATTAGGTAATTATTTAGGAGCAGTTAAACAATTTATCGAATTACAAAATGACTATAACTGTTATTTCTGTATTGTAGATCAACATGCTATTACTGTCCCTCAAGACAGATTAGCTCTTCGAAAAAACATACTAAGTTTAGCAGCTATTTACGTAGCAGCTGGTTTAGACCCTGAAAAGTCTACAATCTTTATTCAATCTGAGGTACCTGCACACGCACAGGCTGGATGGATGATGCAATGTATTTCCTACATCGGAGAATTAGAACGCATGACACAATTTAAAGACAAATCATCTGGTAAAGAAGGTGTATCAGCAGCTCTATTAACATACCCACCGTTAATGGCAGCAGATATTCTTTTATACGGAACACACTTAGTTCCTGTAGGTGATGATCAAAAACAACATTTAGAGCTAACAAGAGACCTTGCTGAGCGATTTAATAAGAAATACAACGATATCTTTACAATTCCTGAAGTTAGAATTAGTAAAGATGCAGCAAGAATTATGAGTCTTGCTGATCCAACTAAAAAAATGAGTAAATCTGATGAAAATCAAAAGGCAACAATCTTTGTATTAGATGAACCTAAGTTAATTGAAAAGAAAATAAAAAGTGCTGTGACAGATTCAGAAGGTATCGTGAAGTACGATAAAGAAAATAAACCAGGTATTTCAAACTTATTAAGCATCTACTCGGCATTTACTGGCGAATCTATTCCAGATCTAGAAAATAAATATGCTGGAAAAAATTACGGTGAATTTAAACAAGACGTTGCAAACGTAGTTGTAGCAGGCTTAACACCATTACAAGAGCGCTATAAAGAAATCATTAGTTCAACTGAATTAGATGAAATATTAGATAACGGGGCTTCAAAAGCTAATCAAGTTGCAAGTAAAATGATTAAAAAAATGGAAAATGCTATGGGCCTAGGTAGAAAAAGAAAATAAGTGTAAATAAAAAAGCTGCTAAATTAGCAGCTTTTTTAATTTACTTTTTGCTCATGTTCCATTTCCCATAGTTTTTCAAAAAATGGCTGACCTTTTACAATTCTTCCACAAAGTTGTTCATGACGTTCAGACCATCCGCTTTTAATCTCTTCATATAATTGCGTCCAAATATCTTCGAATGTTGAATCTTGAATATGTTGATACGAAGTTGGGTTCCATTCTGTATACCAATATCTGATTTCAGAAGGATTTTTAGACGAATGAAGCTGATCTAAAGCCATAAATAATAATTGCTTTAATTGTCTTTCTTTTCGAGTTAACCCGCTCATAATCACTGGAGAAGGAGATAGTATATGATGCTCTTTTTGCTCCTCATTTAAGAAGCTTTGGAGATTATAACTATTCTCTTCAACCTCTGCAGTCATATCATATACCATTTGTTCCTGCCTTGGAATTAGACGACTTTTTCTGATTGGAATATTATACCCAATTGTATCAACTGCAATAATTCCATTACCATCAGTTACAACAAAGCAATAATCTAACTGAATGCGTTCATGATTTTTTCTTACATAAGATTTTTGAAATACTTCTGTTAATAGACCGGATGGAAGCTCTAATAAATCATTTTCAATATACTGAAATAACTCTGGAGTAACTTTAATGATTGGAACTTGGTCTAATAATTCAACACTGTCATCTTTTCTCCATTCGAAAAAGTGACAGACATTGTAACCATTTTCTTCACCTTCAAACCAATTAACCCATACATCATGTAAATACAACATTTACTACCCCTCACTTCACAACTGTATGTAACTTTCAGTATGGTCAGTGATTCACTAAATTATTCCATTTATCCACTGAATTACAAAAAGTGTTCTTCAAACTGAATGTCCTTTGTCAATTTCGTATGACTTTTACGCCACTTCAAATGAGTATACGAGATAAATATTAAAGAATCTTCCATAAATTTATAAATTGATTGCTTTCAAAAAATATATTGCTATTCAGCAGTTATTGATTAATTTCCCTTCAGGATGCTCGCTTTACACCTACTGGGTCTCACCTGCCATGTTGCTCCTGTAGTCCTCTCGCACCTTCCGCTTCAATCAAAATCTATAACAAAACCTACTAACAACAGTCTTTTTGAAAAGAACCTATACATACAAGCAACACCCCAATGAAACCGCTTGCAGTCAAAGTGAAATATAATTTATTGCATTAGCTTTGATCTTTTTGCTCGAAGTTCTCATAAGCCTATCATTTGACCATTCTGTTTGTTCCAAACAATTTTTAACAATATCATAACCGACACCGTAACCCAATAATTTTGGAATTCCATTTCCGCCATACAAGTATTTGGAGAAATCTTCATCATTACTTGGTAATTCAAGATGATTTTTTAAATATTTATTATAATAGTATTCACACTGTCTAGTTGAATACAGTTTAGTCCATGGAGCCTGAACTTCTTCTCCATATTTTTCTAAAACAGCATGCTCTGCTAGCCCCTCTAAAATCATTGCATCTAATAATGTAACCTTTTTATTTTTATAAAACTTAGTCAATCTTACAATATGATGATACTCATGTAATAATACGGCTTTATGTTGTAAAATTCCTTCTAATGGAGACAAAAATAAACAAATACAATTTTTATATGCTAATCCACCACGCTGATAGGTTGAATTAAGAAACATTCCTCGAGCATGTTGACACGGAAAAATAAATATAGGTACATCCGGTCCATTAAATTCCTTCTTGATCTTATTAAACTCAGTCTGTAGACTTTTCCATACATTATTTTTAATGAGTAGGTTTAAATCATTTTTACTATCTTTTGAGAGCTTCGCTAAGCCATGTGAAAGGAGATAAGTGTATAGACTTTGTTCATCATAATTAGGAAAATACGGAAGCAGCTTTTTCATAATTGATTTCTTATCTTCAATTATATCTATCCATTTATAAGTAGGCATTACCCCAATTCCATCACCTCATTTACTATAAGGTATGATATTGACCTAGAGATAGTTACTTGATTATGAATAAATCTGTTTTCGTAAACCTTGGTATTTTTACATGTAGATTAGTTGATTTCCTCTCCAATCAATTTCTAATATGCATTCAAAAATCTTTTAACAACAATGTTAAGTAAAAAAGCTAAATAAAAAAGCTTAGGAATAATCCTAAGCTTCTTTGTTGAATTCTTTAAATGCTAGAGTAACGTTATGTCCACCAAATCCTAATGAATTTGAAATAGCTGCTTTTACATTAAAAGGTCTAGCTACATTTGGTACATAATCTAAATCACATTCGCTATCTTTCTCTTGATGGTTAATCGTCGGAGCAATCACTTTATTATGGATCGTTAAAGCTGTAATAATTGCTTCAATCCCACCAGCAGCTCCAAGCATATGTCCAGTCATAGATTTTGTTGAACTAATTGGTACATTGTATGCATGCTCACCAAACACTTCTTTAATTGCCATTGTTTCAAATTTATCATTAAGTTCAGTACTTGTTCCATGAGCGTTAATATAGTGAATATCTTCAGTTGATAGTCCTGCATCATCAAGTGCCATTCTCATCGCACGAGCTCCGCCTTCTCCACCAGGAGCTGGAGCTGTAATATGATGAGCATCTCCAGTAGTTCCGTATCCAACGATCTCAGCATAAATTTTTGCACCACGAGCCAACGCATGCTCTAATTCTTCAAGGAAGACAATACCTGCACCTTCACCAATAATAAATCCGTCACGTGCATTATCAAATGGTCTACATGCTGTTTCTGGATCTGGATTTAATGATAACGCTCTTGCTGCACAGAAACCTGCAAGACCCATATCAGTAATTGGAGCTTCTGCGCCACCAGTGATCATTCCAACCGCATCTCCGCGTTGAATAATTTTAAAAGCATCTCCAATTGAACTTGCACCAGATGCACAAGCAGTAACAGTACAACCATTTGGACCTTTAGCTCCAGTAAGAATAGATACTTGACCTGATGCCATATCTGGAATCAACATTGGAATAAAGAAAGGACTTACTCGTCTTGCACCTTTAGATTGGAATGTATTAAATTGTTCTTCATACGTTTCCATTCCGCCGATACCTGAACCAATCCAAACCCCAACTTTTGGAGCATTTTCTTCATTAATTGTAAAGTTAGCATCTTCTAAAGCCATTTTTGAAGCTGCGATTGCATAATGTGTAAAACGATCCATACGTTTTACTTCTTTTTTATCAATATATTGTTCTGGATCAAAGTCTTTTACTTCACCAGCTATTTTAACAGGGAAATCATCAGGATTTTTACGAGTTAGAACTCCAATACCACTTTTCCCATTCATTAAACTTTCCCACATTGTATTTACATCATTACCTATAGGTGTCACTGCACCTAAACCTGTAATTACTACTCTTTTATTCATTTGATTCTTTCTCCCTTCAACTAGTTTATCTTCCAAATCGAAGTGCTATTGCGCCCCAGGTTAAGCCCCCGCCAAATCCAACTAAGACTAGGACATCATCTTCTTTAATATTACCTTTTTTATATTCTTCAACTAAAGCAATCGGAATTGATGATGATGAAGTATTACCATGACGGTCAATTATAACACTCATTTTTTCTTTCGGAAGTTGTAGTCTTTCTCTTGCCGCATCCATTATGCGAGTATTCGCTTGATGCGGAATTAAGAAACTAACTTCTTCTTTTGTTAAACCAGCCAATTTTAAAACACTTTCACAAGAGTCACCCATTTGACGAACTGCAAATTTAAACACTTCTCGACCATTCATTACAAGATGGTCTCCACTTTTAAATAAGTGTTTTCCACCCGTACCGTCTGCACCTAGTTCGTAAGACAGAATTCCTCTACCCTCACTTACAGGTCCAATGATCGCAGCACCTGCACCATCACCAAATAAAACTGCAGTATTACGATCTTCCCAATTAACAATTTTCGTTAATTTTTCAGCACCAATTACTAATATTCTATTATAAGTTCCTGTATTTACAAATTGAGTAGCTGTAACAACACCATATATAAATCCTGCACAAGCAGCACTAATATCCATTGCAGCCGCATTTTTTGCTCCAAGTCTTTCTTGAATCATACATGCTACCGAAGGAAATGACGTATCTGGGGTCACTGTCGCAACTAAAATTAAATCAAGTTCTTCTGCTTTTACATCAGCATCTTTTAATGCTGCAACAGCTGCTTCATATGCTAAATGTGATGTATCTTGTTCATCTGAAGCAATTCTTCTCTCTTTTATCCCTGTACGACTAACAATCCATTCATCAGAAGTGTCCATCATTTGTTCTAAATCATAATTTGTTAATTTTTTTTCGGGTACGTATGAGCCAATACCTAATATTCCAGCATTCATTAATATCCCCGCCTATCTTTTTAGTTTTATACTTAATATTATTATCTGGTACTAATTTTATGAAATAAAAAGTATTTTGTCTACTCTTTTATCTTATTAATTTTTGATTCCCTTTTAAAATACACTATGTAAAAAGGAAATAGTATGGAAACTATTCCCTTTTAGTAATACCCTATCTCATTTTTGATTTTGGCTAGTTTATATCATTCGGTTGTTTTTAAATGGTTTTATTAAATCGAATCGAATTCCACTTCACAAAGTTGATTGAAATGTAAGATGCGATACTCCTATGATGTTGAGCTAAAAAGACTTGCCACCCGCCCTATGGACTGCCAGCGCCCTAATGTGGAAAATTCACTCTTAATATAAATGAAAACATTGTTGAATTTGTAGTTTTTGTTTTTGAATGCCCTCATCCAACGAAGTAGTTTTTAAGATGACAAATGGAGTTGCATCAATATGTTTTCTCATTTGTGAAACGACTATTCCATCAAGCATTTCTTGCATTCCTTTAAAATTGCTTTTTTCTGGTAAAAACATACTATGTTTAGCTGTAATAACGTATTTATGTTCTTTTAATTCTTTCTCAGAAATCAGTCTAATCGCTTTCCCAACATCCTCTACGTACAATATTTCATTTGATCCATAAACATTTTTAATCAGTTCACTTTTCTTACCTAATTCCGAAACAATTATTTCATGAATTAAACCAGATGAAGGTTCCCACGGCCCATATAATGATGGAATTTCAATAAATGTAACTTTACATTCAGAATTTCTTTCATTCGCTTTTCTTTCTAATTCAGATAGGCTTTTTGTAGTCGGCAATAAAAAAATTATTTCCTTCGCCTTTGATCTGATTACATTATACTCAGCTTCAAATTGTTCTAATTGAATACTTGCCTCGTTTAAATTAATATCATCAAAATAATGACAAATGAAAATTGTATCGTAATGCTCATTTTCTGATATGAAATGTTCTTCCTCAACAAAGACTACTTTGGAATTTCGCCCGATTGAAAATATTTTTTCTTCACTTATTACATCACTTTCATTTCCCTTTTCCGTAATTACGGCAGTAACATCATTATACTCCATTAATTGACAGACCAGTTCATATCCAATGAATCCACTCGAACCAATTACCGCACATTTTTTCATCCTAGCCCTCCTTTAAATAAGATTTGAGGCAACTTTATCCTTACAAAAATCTTTGATATTTCTTCAAAAATTTTATTAAATTACCTCCACAATCAAATTTCTTTTCCTCTAATGAAATAAGGATTGAAATAGGTAAGTTATTTCTATTTCTTTCATCTTCTAAAAGCCGAATATCCCGTTTCCATTTAAAATGATTTCTAGTTGTAGAATAAATTTTTATTGGTGATATCGTTTCATAAAAGAAACATTCTCTCCCAACTGCCGAATACAAATCCGTCGTTTTATAAGCTTTTAAAATTTCATGCACAGTTCTCTTATAAAAAAGTTTATTTTCTCTTTCCAAATCTAATTCATTTTTTAAATTTAAGGAGGGATTTATTAAACAAATACTTCGGACTTTATCTTTTAAATGGGATAATAATTTACAAACAACTAAAGCTCCAGTTCCTTCACCAATTAAGTGAATTGAGGGATTAAGTATTTCTTTTCTCATTACTGAATGATATAAACTTTCTGCTAATTCTACCGCATCATCCGATCCCCAATTCTTTCCATATAAATTGGAGGTAAATACGGTATAGCCTTCTGAAGTTAATTCGGAAAGAAGTTTTCTTTTATCAAAATGTTGAAGTAAACAGCTTTGATCATTATCTACGTAATGTGTATTCCCACCAATATAAAGTACGCCAAACCCATTCGGCCTAATTGGCAGGTGAATTACAGCATATTGATCTTCTTGTTGAAAATACCTTTCAGTTACTGGCATTCTTATCACCTGATTATTTAAATTAGTATTTTGGGAATAATAAAATTGGTATAAATTAATTCAGAGTTTTTCCTTTTTTAATTAAAACTTTTTAATTAAATCTTCAATTATCTATTTACTAGGTATATAATATGATAAGAACCAACTAGAATAGGAGTGATTTTAAGTGCGCGTAGTAATGGCATTTTTCTGGTGCTTTATTTTATCTCATATGGGAGCTTATGTTTTAAGTTCTATGACTGGCGGAGAATATAACTTTACTTCTGCTTCATTAATGGCGATTGCCTTCACAGCAATTATCATGATTTTAAGCGAAGCAGTTATTCCAAACGATCCAGCTCCAAAACACCACTAAAATCTATATTTAACATATGTAGTAGAACCCAAAAACGTTCAACCGATACATACATATGAAACAAATTGTGGTTAAACAATTGTTAAAATACCTATGTTTCGATTGAATCTATTGAGTATTTTGATTTTTGTAAACGCATAAAAAAGCGCCTCGAAGTTTTCGATTAGCGCTTTTTTATTTTATATTTATTTCTTTACTTTAAGCGCTTAAATCCATGCGCTTCATTTTTTTATCAAGTTTTATGCTTATATGACCATTTTCGATTGTGGTTTTGCGTTTCAGGAAAGACTTCGCCAGCTTGCAATTTAATTTGTTTCGGACGATTAACATTGCTTCCGGTCTCGCCAATTTCAATATAAACTCCGTTATTTGGTGCTTTATCACCTGGTCGAAATTGATGTGCTTGGCCCATTAAAAATTCCTCCTTCCATTTACATCTTTATTGTCCCTCGAAACTAATAGAAATTTCTTTGAAAAAGATGGTACTATTAGTAATTATTGGAGTTAAAATCATATATATATTTTTAATAATATAATCCAACAATAACTATAAAAGGTTGATGAAAATGAATTCGAAATATTTAATAGCATTAGATTTAGATGGTACTTTATTAACAGACGATAAAACCATTACTGAAAGAACGATGAAAACTATTGCTCAAGTGAAGGAAGCTGGTCATGAAGTTGTAATTGCAACTGGTCGACCATATAGAGCAAGTAAAGCGATTTACCAGCAATTAAATCTAACTACACCTATTGTTAACTTTAATGGTGCTTATGTACACCATCCTTTAGACTCTTCCTGGGGAGTATATCATGAGTATTTACCATTAGAAGTTGCCCAAGAAGTCATTAGTTCATGTAGAGAATATGAATTAAAAAATTTGTACGCAGAAGTATTAGACGATATTTATGCTGAAAAGCAAGAAGAAGAAATCATTCCAATTTTTCACTATTTAAAAGATGATATTATACATGGGGATCTACTAAAGAATTTAAAAAATTCACCAACATGTCTTCTGATTGATAGTGATGAATCACATGTAGCAAGTATTCGGGAACACCTGTCAAATGTGCACGCTGAAGTAATTGATCATCGACGCTGGGCTGCTCCACATCATATAATCGAAGTTGTAAAAGCAGGTATGAATAAAGCAATTGGACTTCAAAAAGTTGCGTCTTTTTATAATATCCCGAGAAAAAATATTATTGCATTCGGTGACGAGGATAATGATTTAGAAATGATTGAATATGCTGGACATGGTGTCTCTATGGGTAATGCAATTCATCCATTAAAAAATTTATCTAAACACATAACACTTAGTAATCAAGAAGATGGGATCGCCATTTTCTTAGAAGATTTTTTTAATATGAAATAAATAACAATCTCAGAAAAAATAACCAGTCATAACAATGTCTTTTTTGCTAAAGATAATAGAGACTTCTCCAACAGGTAATAACCACTTTTTGATACCATTCAATTACTATTTGGAATTGCTATGGAGATTGTCAAATGCTTTCCTAACTGGGAGGGAATTCATCATGGGCAAAAGTAATAAGTCAAAGCGCTTTATACAACAAAGTTCTGATTCTGTTACGAAATACTCTGAAAAGTTCCCTTATCATTTCACTTTAGCCGAAGCTGAAGAACGTAAGGCTAAAAACAAAAGCTATTAACAAACATGCTTAAGCCAATATAAGCAAAAAACAACCATAGGATATACCTATGGTTGTTTTTTTATTCAAACTGCTGTAATGGAGCAATCAACGATTTTGTAACCTGGTCGTCTTTATTTTTTTCGTAAATGACAAGTGTGATTACACCATTGTTCGGTAAACTCTCTTTTGGTATATCTAAACTAAAATCTAATAAGTTAACTGAACCACTCTTAATTTTAACTGGTAATACAGTTTCATCAATTAGATTATTGTGTCCATCTTCAACAGAATAGTAAATTGTATCTTGATCAGATAAATATGTACCTTTTACCTCATAATGACCATTTTCACCACTAATTACAATTTTAGAGCCATTATCGTTAACTGTTGAAACTTTATGATAAGAAAATGATTGTTGGATTGGTTGGATCGCACCTTGAACATCTTTATCATTAATCGATTTTGCTACAATATTTGCTGTTACTTCATAATTACCAAATGGAAGTTTTTTATCTGCAAGATTTACTTGCTCTTGCCAAACCTGAGCCTTTTCTTCAGGAATCGTTACATCAGTAATAGCTTGTGCATAAGATAAATCTTTTGAAGATTGGTAAACAACTTCACCTTGTGCATTTTTAATTGTATAATCAATTATTTGCGCTGATGGGAAAGTTAATTTAGCAGGAATTGAATCTCCATTACGAAGCGAATATCTCATCGTAACAAGTCCATTTGCTTCTGTAACTTCTAATTTCGTTGAAAGTTTAGAAATATCAATATCATTATTCTGTTCAATTGTTTGTTTTGTACTTGGTGTTGGCTTTATTTCCTTTTCATTATTTGCTCCACAGCCAGAAAGTAGAAGTGAACAAGTTAATAAGAGAATGTATCTCTTTTTCAAAATAATCTCCACCTTTTTAGTATCCTTATTCTAAATTATACCAAAAAACTGAAAAATAGGTTTAAAAAAATAAAAAAGGTAGGGAAGTCCTACCTTTTTTTAGGCACTGTAAAAAAATAATGTTGATTTCCGTTACAGGATGCTCCCTACTTAATATTTTCTAAATTCACCTAGTACGTCTACTGTCTGTACAACATTCGTGAAAGCCTTAGGGTCCACTTTTTTAATAATACGCTCTAAATCATATAATTCGTAACGAGATAGAACAATCATTAAAACATCTTTATCTTGGTTAGTAAATCCACCTTTAGCATCCATAAGCGTAATACCGCGAACTAATTTCGCATGAATCTCCTTGCTTAGTTCCTCACCTTTTGTAGTGATGATCATTGCTGTTAGTTTTACGTGGCTAGTATGAACACTATCAATCACTCGTGTGGTCACATATAAATTAATTAATGTATAAAGTGCTTTTTCCATCCCATACAGTTGACCTGCAGTAATAATAATTATCGAATTAAATAGTAAGAAATAAGTTCCAACGGGCTTACCTTTTGATTTAGATAATACTAGGGCAATAATATCTAATCCTCCAGTTGAACCACCGTACTTCAACGTCATGCCGATACCGATTGCTGCAATTAATCCACCGAATACAGCATTTAGTAAAATATCATCTGAAAAAATCGGTTTTACTGGTAAAAGTTCTAAGAAAAATGTCATTATTGCTACACTAAAAAAACTATAATAAGTAAAAGAACGACCTACTTTTTTCCAAGCCAATATGATTACTGGAATATTTAAAATGGCTAATAATATCCCCGTCGTTGCTGTAAATGGAGTATAATCCGTGATAATATTTGCAAGTAATTGTGCTAATCCTGCAAAACCACTTGAGTAAATATTAGCAGGAATTAAAAAACAATTCATCGCAAATGCGTTTAAAAATGCTCCAATAACGACAACAACCAGCTTAATAATAAGCTCTTTATTTCTTTCCAACTCTATTCCTCCCCAAAATAAAAACAACTTCTATCTATATGAAAAAACTTTAAAATAAGACCGCTCTTACATAATTAACTTAATAAAGGCAAAGCTAATATTATCAACTTTGAAAAGGAGCTTAAACATGCCAAATACTAGTGATAACGATAAAAAAGCAAAAGATAATAACGCTTTGATTGAAAAGAAACATGCTCAAGAACAAAAAAATGCCCAAGCTGGTAAAAAATCTTTTTCTAAGAGTGTTGATCATCTTTAATTCCGCTCATTTAATTAAACTTAATACAAATTTAAAATTCTAATTTAAACTCAAAATTTTATCCAATAGTTTAAGTATATTTATTTCTTTATGAAAGACAATAACAACTTTATAAACTATAAAAAGCCTTATTATTAATAAGATTCAAAAAATAGCTGTTCATCTATCCTTTTACAGAATAGATGAACAGCTATTTTTCACTTCCTATACTTACTATCTACTAAAGTTTCGCTGTTGTAAGTGTACTAGGCTTCTTTTATAAGATGATTACTTTCAGTGGGACTGGCGCTGATTTCCTTATCGTATCCACGCCATCCCTCAATTTCAGGTACGTTAAATCTTTCTAAACTCTCCAAACACATCTACTGTTTGAACGATATTCGTAAATGCTTTTTCATCAACAGATTTAATAATTCGATTTAAGTTATATAATTCATAACGTGATAGGACAATCATAAATACTTGTTTCTCTTGATTCGTAAATGCCCCCTTTGCATTCATCGTAGTAATCCCTCGAATAAGTCTTGAATGGATTTCTTTTCTGAGTTCATCACCTTTTGTTGTGACGATAAAGGCAGTAACTTTAATATGACTAGTATGAATAGCATCAATAAATCTTGATGTTACGTAAAGGTTTATTAACGTATATAGTGCTTTTTCCATTCCGTATATATAACCAGCAATTAAAATGATTATCGCATTAAATAAGAAGAAATATGTACCGACTGGTTTTCCTTTTAACCTCGAAAGTACAATGGCGATTATGTCTAAACCACCTGTAGATGCTCCATATTTTAATGTGTAACCTATCCCAATTGCTGCAAAAAGACCACCAAAAACAGAATTAAGTAAAATATCATGTGAAAACAATGGGGTAACTGGAATGATTCCTAAAAAGATTGTCATGACCCCTACACTTAAAATAGTAAAATAAGTAAAAGAATGACCTATTTTTCTCCAGGCTAATATGACGACTGGTATATTTAAAATTGCTAATAACACCCCTGTAGAAACGTTTATTGGCGTAAAATCACTTATCAAATTTGAAAGTAATTGTGCTAACCCTGAAAAACCACTCGAGTAAACTTTTACCGGTATCAGAAAGCAGTTCATTGCAAAAGCATTTAATAACGCTCCGAGTATAACAACTAGTACTTTAATAACTAATTCTCTTTTTTCACTCACTTACTAGCCTCCTAATTGTTCATAAATATAGTATGCCTGTAAAATTAGAAAAAATAGCAAAAAAACCACTTCAAAAATTGAAGTGGTCACGCTAACTAATACTTACTCTTTTTTTTCAAACATTTCTTTAGCGTAAGTCCATCCACCTTCTTGGTAGACTTTATCTTCTTTCATTAAGCGCCCAATTGAACGTTTAAATGAAGCTTTACTTACTCCGAATCGAGTTTTTATATCTTCTGCATCACTCTTATCCCAATAAGGCATAGCCCCACCACGACTCATAATATACTCATATATTTCTGCCGCCTCTTGGTCCATTCCCTCATGTACTCTAGGTAAAAGTGAAACATTTACACTTCCATCCTCTTTAATATCTATAATACGACCACTAACTCTTTGACCAATTCGTGGTTCTGATTTACGTTGAGATTCATGTATAAATCCAATAAAACGCTCATCCGTTAAAATATATGAACCCACTCGTAAAGTACGATAGATTATTCCTGATACATTTTTATTTAGCATACTGTCTTCTGCTGGCACAGAATATTCTTGCATGACTGGCTCTGTTGCTAGCTTAATTAACAAGCGACCTTTATTCGTTTGTTTAAGCGTACAAAAAATCTCGTCATCTTCCTGTGGCCAAACATCTTCTAATGGAGGTAGATCACCTTTTTCTAATAGAATATCTTTTGAGATACCAATATCCACAAATACGCCTATGCCATCTAATTTATCTACTACTTTCGCAAATCCATAGCCTTCTGTCGTAATGTGCGGCATACTCATTGTCGATGATAAACGTCCTTTAGAATCATGATATAAGAAGACTGTAACTTCTTGGTCTAACTCTATTTCACCTTGTGTCTCATTTCTATGTAAAAATACCTCTTCATGATCTTGGACAAGCATATACCCAATATCTGTTTCACGACTGCACACTAAAGTTACAATCTCTCCTGCTTGTAAACTCATTCTTTGTTACATCCTCTCTTCACTTTCAAACTAAAATTTATTATATCACGCCAACTGAAAGTTTGTTACTTCGACTATCATACACTATAATACAAGTATTAACGATTTGGAGGGATTCTATCTATGTCAAAAGAAAGTTCATTTGATATTGTTTCTAAGGTAGACTTACCAGAAGTCTCAAATGCAATTCAACTTGCAACAAAGGAAATTGCTACTCGATATGATTTTAAAGGTAGTAAAAGCTCAATTTCATTAGAAAAAGAAGAGCTTGTTTTAGTTTCTGATGATGATTTCAAATTAGAGCAATTAAAAGATGTACTAATTAGTAAATTAGTAAAACGAAATGTACCAATTAAAAATTTAGATTACAGTAAAGTAGAAGGTGCATCTGGTGGTACTGTAAGACAAAGAGCAAAATTAGTACAAGGTATTGATAAAGAAAATGCTAAAAAAATCAATACGATCATTAAAAATAGTGGCCTAAAAGTTAAATCACAAATTCAAGATGATCAAATAAGAGTAACAGCTAAGAGCAGAGATGATTTACAAGCAATTATTTCAGCTGTAAGAGCTGCTGATTTACCAATTGATGTACAATTTTTAAATTATCGATAATTTGACTACATAGTAAAAAGGATGACGCTGATGTCATCCTTTTTATATTTTGACTATAATGACCCTAAATATTTTCAGTTCAGGGTAATTCAAATCATCAAACTAGCTTTTCACTAATTCTAAATCTTCTTTTTTCATACAAGTGTCTCGAACAATTAATTTGTAAGGAACGAGAATACTTTTTTCTGATCCATCTGGTTCTTCAATTTTAGATATAATATTTTTAGCAGCTTCATAACCCAGTTGGAAAATATTAATATCTACCGACGTTAATGGTGGATTTGCAAGTTCTGCAAGAATAGCATTATTAAAGCTAATAATCGAAATATCTTTTGGAACTGTTATACCATGCTCTTGAAAAACACTGATGATTCCAAGTGATAACACATCATCTGTTACGACAATTGCTGATGGCAACTCAGTTAGTTCCATTAATTGATTGACAGCTTTTCTACCACCATCTCTTGTAAAAGATGTAAATATTATTTCTTCCTCTTTAACTGATAAGCCGTTTAATTGCATTGTATCCTGGAATCCACGTAAACGATTTTTCGTTACAAGTAGACTACTTTCTCCCCCAACAAATGCAATACGTTTATGACCCTGATCTATTAAATAATTCGTTACTTCTCTTGCCGCTGCATAGTTATCATTATCTACATACGTAATATCTTCTATATAGTGGTACGGTTTTCCAACTAAAACGAACGGAAAATTATGTTCGCTTAAATAATCAATTATGTTATCATTTTCTTTCGAATAAAGTAGTATGATTCCGTCAACTCTTCTTCCTCTAACAGTCTTATTAACTGTTTGTTCAACTTCTTCTTCATTTTTACCCGTGATAAAGTACAATGAATATTCTTTTTGATTTGAATATGCAGTAACACCTCTTATGACTTCTGCAAAAAACGGATTTTGAAAAGAAGCATCTAATGCTGGAGGTAAAACCAATCCAATTGACTTTGTTGAACGGTTCGCTAATGATCTTGCATTTAAATTCGGATGATAATTTAATTCATCCATTACTTTACGAACTTTACGCTTTGTTTTTTCACTAATTCTAGGACTATTTGAAATAACTCGTGACACTGTTGAAGGTGCTACATTTGCCAGTTTCGCAACGTCCTTTATTGTAATAGTCATTTTTTTACCCCTAACCTCATTATGTTTGTAACCGTTCTCATTTAATGTTAAAGGTTAAGCGCTAAAGAAACTAGTCTTATGTGAATGAATGACACGAAAAACTTTCAAAAGCGCTTAAGCCAATTTATTTAATTTATTTTATTTTACTTTGACGACGCTTTGCTGCCCATAAAAATATAACAAAAGCAATAAATATCGATGGAATTGAGATCATAACTCCTAAATTGATATGTGTTTTTGGCGCAACTGCATATATATTTGATGATTCACGCTTTAATACAATATCGAAACCTTTTTTACTTGGTCTTACTAAGTCATCATTTTGAAGCCCTCTTAACTCATTTGTATTTTTAACAACATCAAAATCTAAGTGAATCTTTTGATCGTATGACGTATTGTTAATTGCGATAAATGTTGTTTCTTTTTTATAGCTTCTCTTAAATAAAGTCATACCTTTTTTATCATATATTACTTCAAAGTCACCTTTTGTTAAAGAAGGTAACGTACTTCTTAATTCAGTTAATTTGATAATATAGTTTGAGAAATCTTTATCTGTTCTAAAATCCATGTTTTTTCGATTCTCAGGGATTTTCGAACCGTTGACTGCAATTTCTGTCCCATAATAGTTCAGTGGTATACCAGGTGTTGAAAATAAGTAAGTAAGTGCTAATTTTAATCTAGAAGGAGGATATTCTCCTTTGCTTTGTGCAATTGAAACAAATCTGTCTGTCATTTCATTATCTAAATAATTCACGATTTGTGTTGAACCTAATTGTTTTGATAATTCTTTGTGTGCATTATATAAATCAGTAATGAGTTTGTTTTGAGATGCAAATGAATCACTCAATTTGCTTAATAAAGGTGCATTATTAATTGCATCAAAACCTATATTACTATACTTCTCCATTTGGACGTCACTTGTTTCATTTACATCTGCTAATACGATAAAATTCGAGTCTACATTTTTCATACCTTTTGTAAAAGATTCTAAAAATGAAACTGGAACATAATTTACATCCTGTAAATAGTAACCATCAAAATCAGCTTCATTAGTCCACCATTTACCTAAATCAAGAAAGTATTTTTCTACATCTTTATTATTTTGATTTAAATCTGGTAATCCATTAACCCACTTTTCTTCATCGCTTGTACTACTCTTAGGATTAAACCAGTCCGCATACTGATCATTTTTTGCTAGTTCATTATTAGGCGAAACATTATTTACAACAAAATCAATGATAACCTTCATATCACGTTTATGTGCTTCTTTAATTAGTTTTTTTAAATCCTTCATTTTACCAAATCTCGGATCTATCTGTTTAAAATTAATTACTGAAAATCCATCATATGAATCTGCATCATTTTCAAATATTGGTGATAATGATATTGTCGTATAACCAAAATCTTTAATATAATCAAGCTTTTGGGTTATCCCTTCAAGATCTCCACCTTGGGATCTGTTTAAGTCATTTGGATTTGTGTCTTTATCATTCCTAGGGTTACCGTCATTAAAACGATCAACTAGTACTCTATAAACCATATCGTTTTTTAAATCCGTATTTTTTTCTGCAAAAATTTTATTCGGAATCATATTCAAGATGAATACAATTGCAATTAATAAATAACTAAACCGCTTCATTCATTTCTCCCCCTGCAACGTCTTGTGCATGTACATTTTTCAATCTCTATCATTATTTTGCAAAATATTACAGTGAAATACAAATACTTTATTAAATTAATAGAAATGGAAGCGATTGCACAAGCTATTTTTATTATACTGGTTACAGTTTAGATAGCAAGGTAATTTCAAATCTTAAGTTTTTTATCATTTTTAACGTAAGGATGATTGTATGCAAAAAGAAACCATCTTCCATCAACCTTATGATCAATATGCTTTTGCAATCAATGATCAGACATATTGCCTAAGATTACGTACAAAAAAAGGAGATTGTACTGAGGTTATTTTATATTATGGCGACCCTTTCCATTTCAAAGAATCAAGATGGAATATTGAAGAACCACTTCCGATGTATAGGGCATTTTCTACGGAAATGTTTGATTTTTGGGAAGTAAGCGTAATTCCCCCAAACAAGCGAATGAAATATCAATTTTTTATAAAGAATGATCATTTTTCATTCTTTTACGGAGAAGCTGGTTTTTCTGATCAGTTTAATGATCATGATCTTTCAAATAGTTTTACATTACCTTATTTACATAAAAATGAACTGATTTCTCCTCCTAATTGGATAAAGAAAACTATTTGGTATCAAATTTTCCCGGACAGATTTGCAAGTGGGAATCTATTAAATAATCCAACAAACACATTAGCCTGGGGTAAAAGTCAACCTACTAACACAAGCTTTTACGGCGGGGATATTGAAGGGATTATCCAAAAAATAGATTATTTGAAGGATATCGGTATTTCTGGTATTTATCTAACTCCAATTTTCGAGGCAAACTCAAATCATAAATATGATACGATTGATTATTTAAAGATTGATCCTTCGTTTGGTGACGAAGCTATCTTAAAAAGACTCATTAAAAAATGTCATGATCATAATATTCGAGTGATGCTAGATGCTGTTTTTAATCACACAAGCTATTCTTTTCCTCCGTTTCAAGATGTTTTAGAAAATGGTAAACACTCTAAATATTATCATTGGTTTCATTTTCATCCAGATGAATTAAACAATGAGCATTCTTCATATGAAACTTTTTCATTTGTGAAAGAAATGCCTAAATTGAACACAGAAAATAAAGATGTCCAAAACTTCTTATTAGAAATTGGTTCATATTGGATTAAAGAATTTAACATTGATGGTTGGCGACTTGATGTCGCAAATGAAATCGACCATTATTTTTGGAAACTGTTTCATCGAAAAATGAAAGAAATAAAACCAGATATTTTTATCGTCGGTGAAATTTGGCATCATGCAATGCCTTGGTTACGTGGTGATGAATTCGATTCTGTAATGAATTACCCCTTATTAAAGTCATTACTTTCTTATTTTTCCTACGAAACTATTTCCACTATTCAGTTCAAACATTCAATAAATGAAATGATTTCACAATATCCAATACAAGTAATCAAAGTTTTATTTAATATTATTGGAACCCATGATACACCGAGGATACTAACTCAGTCACATCACCAGGATAAAAAAGTGATTTTATTATATGTATTTCTATTAACGTTTTTTGGGACTCCTTGTATATATTATGGAGATGAAATTGGACTGACTGGAGGTAATGATCCCGAATGCAGAAGTTGTATGGTTTGGGACTCTTCAAGACATAATCAACTCATTTACAATTCGCTAAAAAAGTTAATTTCACTAAGAGGCTTGTATCCAGTTTTGGAAAACGAAGGTGAGTTTAAATGGATCGACCCAATTGACGAACAAAGCCAAACACTGATTTATGAAAGAAGTAGTGATGAAATGTCTATTTTCGTTTTCATCAATCCAACTCATGAAAAAGCTTCTGTTACATTACCAATAAAAATGAGGAATAAGCGAATCACAAATTTATGGAATCATTCACAATTTGCTGCCGAGTCTGATTCTATTTTAATCGATATACCGCCAGTTGATTTTTTCATATTAAAAATTGAATCCACAGACTCATTCATTTGAGTCTGTATTTTTATGCATTTTCATAATTCACGTCACATTTTCTTACATCTTTTTATTTTGTTAGCGTTTACATTAAAACTCACGAAAAAAATATTATTTTTTTGTAAAAAAATCATTGAATTTTGCATATATTCTGAATATGATAACTTATATAACATTTGATGTTATAAAATATAACATAACAGAAATGGGGAATGAAAATGAACGGTATTCAAGCAGCTGATAGTGTTTTTCTCTTTATTTCAACAGTACTTGTTATGATTATGACACCTGGTTTAGCTCTTTTTTATGGTGGCATGGTTAAAAGTAAAAACGTTTTAAGTACAACAATGCACAGCTATGCAGCAATGGCCATTGTTTCAATACAATGGGTATTAATTGGTTATTCACTAGCATTTGGTCCAGATGTAAAACATTTAATTGGTGATTTTTCCTGGGCAGCACTAAAGGATGTCAGTTTTACTCCTAATGAAAATTACAGCGCAACAGTTCCTCATAATCTTTTCATGATGTTTCAACTAATGTTTGCAATTCTTACTCCCGCTCTAATTTCAGGCGCATTTGCAGAACGTATGAAATTTTCTGCATTTTTATTATTCACTTTACTTTGGACAACATTTGTATATGATCCGTTAGCACATTGGGTTTGGGGCGTTGACGGATGGCTTCGAAACTTAGGAGCACTTGATTTCGCTGGCGGAACAGTCGTTCATATTTCTTCGGGGGTTTCAGGTTTAGTATTAGCTCTTCTATTAGGTAAACGGAAAGATTTTGGGACTTCATCTCCTCACCATTTACCTTTAACAGTATTAGGCGCAGGTTTATTATGGTTCGGTTGGTTCGGATTTAACGTTGGAAGCGCACTTACATTAAATGATGTAGCACTTACAGCATTTATTAATACAAATACAGCCGCTGCAGCTGCCTCAGTTGGCTGGGTATTGGTAGAATGGTATGTCAATAAAAAACCAACCATTCTTGGTGGTGTAAGTGGTGCAGTTGCTGGGTTAGTAGCCATAACGCCTGCCTGTGGTTTTGTAACACCTTTATCTTCTATCTTAATTGGTTTCTTAGGTGGAATTATTTGTTTCTTAGCTGTCACATACTTAAAATACAAATTCGGATATGATGATGCTTTAGATGCATTTGGATGTCATGGTATTGGTGGTACATGGGGCGCAATTGCAACCGGTTTATTTGCAACAAAATCAGTTAATAGTGCCGGTGCAAACGGGTTATTTTATGGAGATGCTTCATTATTAGTTAAACAGTTGATCGCTATTGGATCAACTTATGTATTCGCAGGGGTTGTCACATTCCTCATCATTAAAGTGATTGGCTTCTTTATTAACGTTCGAGTTGATCAAGAAGAAGAGAACCTAGGACTAGATTTGGCAATACACGGAGAAAAAGCTTATCACGACGCAAGTATATAAGGAGGCATGAACATGACTGCGAAATTAACGAAAATTGAAATCATTACTAGACCAGATAAATTTGATGTACTAAAGGATGCCCTTGCGAAAGTAGGGATTACTGGAATGACTGTTACGAATGTATTGGGTTGCGGTATGCAATCAGGCTATACTGAAGTCTATCGAGGCACAAAACGAACTATTAACTTACACGAAAAAATTAAAGTCGAAATCGTTGTATGTGATGTCCCCGTACAGTCAGTTATTGACGAAGCTAAAAAAGTATTAAAAACAGGTAAGCCTGGTGACGGAAAAATTTTTATTTACCCTATCGAAAATGCAATTAAAATCCGTACTGGCGAAGAAGGCCGCGATGCCCTTCAAAACGATTATTAACTGAGAAAAACCTAGTCATTTTTTATGACTAGGTTTTTTTATGTATTGATTTTACTTTCTAATCACGATTTTTCTATACATACCATTTAACATAATCGGTACATCGTTTTCAATTGTAAGCGTATCACTAACTTTTTGAAATATGTACTCGAAATGTAATCCAATATCAGTTCCTAACATACGTACGACAGGTCTTATTAGTTTTTTTGTAAAGGGAAGTTGTTTTTCTTTCGGTGCAAATTTATCGAAAATAATGATCCTCCCATGTTTCTTCAGAACCCTTTCCATCTCTGTTAAACTTTTCTCAGGATCCGGTACAACTGATAATATCAAACTTGCAATAATTGTATCGAATGATTCATCTTTAAAAAGTAGATTTTGTGCATCCATTTGTTTGAATTCTATTGAAGAGTTTGAACTTTTTGAACGTGCCTTTCTCAACATATCATAAGATAAATCAATTGCTGTAACCTCAATATTTTCTAAATTTAATAGTTCTATATCAGCTCCTGTGCCAACTCCAACAATTAATATCTTCTGATCTCCTTTAAATGACATACCATCAAAAACTCGTTTTCTAGCTTTTAAAAATATTCCTGAATTAAAAATCCGATCATATATAAGTGACCAAACCTTATAAATCATACGATTCCACGAATTATTCAACTTCCACCTCCAACATGATCTTTTACATTTGATTATCATTCTTCTTAACATATTTAACACTCTCATCTTACCACGCTACTCCAAGATATATTAATCAGTTACTAGATTTGATAATAAACAAAAAAGAGGTGAATATTCACCTCTTACTTTTATGCTTTAATATTAATATTGTACTTTTTAAACCAAACATGAATTTGGTATAAATGAGCTAATAATTGAGGTCCAGACATTAATTGTCCGTACCAAGGTACTTTAAATGCTGTACCTTCACTCTCTACTAAACTATTTAATTGTTCCTTATCAAAAAACTCATAGAGTGCTGAACCTTTATCACTCAAACTCTCTTTAAGCTTTTGTACGACTAAATTAGTATAAACTGGATTATGCGTTTTAGGGTAAGGACTTTTTTTACGGTACAATATATCATCTGGTAATAACCCTTCTAGGGATTTCCTTAAAATTCCCTTTTCACGATTACCATACATTTTAATTTCCCACGGGATATTCCAAACGTACTCCACCAGTCGATGATCAGCAAATGGAACACGAACTTCTAGACTCGCTCCCATACTCATTCTGTCTTTACGATCTAATAATTGCGCCATAAACCATTGTCTGTTTAAGTAAAACAATTGTCTTCTTTTTGCTTCTAACGGACTTTCTCCTTCAAGAATCGGCGTCTCTCTTACTGTTTCATCGTATCGATCTTGAACATATGCTGTTAAGTTTAACTTCTTACTCCATTCATCTTTTAGTAGATTTTGACGTAGTTCAGTTGACCTCATCCATGGAAATGCCGGTCTATTCAAGTCGTCTTCACGATGAAACCATGGGTAGCCTCCAAAGATTTCGTCCGCACATTCCCCTGAAAGTCCTACAACAAAGTTTTGTTTAATTTTTTGGCAAAACCATAATAAAGAAGAATCCACATCCGCCATTCCCGGTAAATCCCTACACTCAGTCGCTTCTTCTAAATAGTGCACTAGCTCTTCATTTGTAATCACACATCTTTGATGATTTGTATTAAATGTTTTTGACATTAATTCAATCCAAGGTGCATCTGAATTTGGTTGAAAAACGCTTGAAGTAAAATATTTATCATTTTCTTCATAGTCAATTGAGTATGTTGTTAATTGACCTTTACCTTCTTTTTGATAATGATTTGCTGCGATCGCAGTAATCGTACTTGAATCAACACCGCCTGATAAAAACGTACAAAGTGGCACATCAGAAACCAACTGTCTTACAATCGCATCTTTCACTAGAAATTGAACCTTTTCTGCTGTTTCTTCTATTGAATCTGTATGGATTTTACTTTCCACTTCCCAATATTTCCATATTTTTAATCCATTGCGTGAGAATGTCATAGCGTGCCCGCCACGAAGTTCTTTAATTCCATCAAATACTCCATTTCCAGGCGTCCTAGATGGACATAAACCAAATACTTCTGACAATCCTTCTTCGGTCAATTCTGCCTTTACATCTTTATGCGCCAAAATTGCTTTTACTTCTGATGCAAATATTAATCGTTTATAATCTTCTTTATAAAATAAAGGTTTTACACCTAATCGGTCTCTTGCAACAAATAAGCTTTCTTTCTCTTCATCCCATATAGCAAATGCAAAAATGCCATTAAATCGATCTACACAGCCTTCTTTCCATTCAATATAACTAGTCAGTAAAACCTCAGTATCTGAATGTCCTTGAAATGTATAACCACGTTTTAATAGTTCTTTTCGAATATCCTCGGTATTGTATAGTTCACCGTTATAACAGAGAGTATAATTGGATTTTTCCTTTGATTTATTCATCGGTTGCTTTCCACCCTCTGGATCAACAACAACCAATCTTTTATGCCCAAAGCTACAATGATTCGAAGTCCATATATTTGTATCATCGGGACCTCTTTTAGATAATGTTTCAGCCATCTTTTTAACTGTAGCACTTACATTTAATAAATTTTGATCAAAATCTGCCCACCCAGTTATACCGCACATAATTTATTTTCTCCCTTCTGGGCTTTTTCCCTAGAAAAATAAAGTTAATTCTATATCCTATTACCACCAATATTAATGCGTGCAATTATTAATAAAAAAATTTGCTAAGCTATCCTTATTTGTCCATACGCTTTTTGAATTTTTGCATAGTTATAAAATAGTTAAGTTATGTCAATAAATGAAAAAAGTAGCAGCCATATTTTATCAGGTACATTTCACATAAAATCAGCTGAAAACTTATGAAGTATATTACGCCTACTTCAGGCAATTTCTGATTGAAAATTAATCCATAAAAAAACAAT